>Ga0193699_10000637_pt1 | contig 14701 bp, 10 predicted proteins | sample L3c2metaG_FD_160095 | JGI IMG/M metagenome (GOLD analysis project Ga0193699, IMG submission 160095) | Soil microbial communities from a riparian zone of the East river system, Colorado, United States - L3c2 | ecosystem: Environmental > Terrestrial > Soil > Riparian zone | place: USA: East... | reverse complement strand
TCTTCAAGCACCTCGGCGTCGACGAGCTGATCAGCCCGACGCGGATGATCCTGGGCTCGATCGAGCAGGACATCCCGGTCCACGAGCTGCTCCACCTCGCGGCTCTCGGCGAAGGCGAGCTCGAGCTGATCGAGGCCCATCTCCAGAGCGGCTCGCCGGCGATCGGCAAGGCGACGCAGGATCTCGACATCCCGGAGGGCTGCTCCCTCTTCGCGGTCATCCGCGACGGCGTGGCGACCCCGCTCCGGCCCGAAACGGTGCTGCGCGAGGGCGACAAGGTGATCGCCATCGGCCGGACCGAGTGCCAGGAGCTGCTCCACGGTCAGCTGATCGGCGACGCGGAGCCGGTGACCACCGGCTGATTCGTTCGCGGCGGCCCGTCGCTGGCTCGCCGCCGTCGCCCGCCGTCGCCCGACCGGCGCCCCTCTGTCGCCCCGCAGCTCCAGACTCCGGGCGCGAATACTCGTGGGGCGGCTACATGCGACGTGCGGAGCGACTTCCGGTGCCGGATTCGCTCGGAATACTCGTGGGGCGAGTGGAAGGCGCCGAGAACGCCCGCGCCAAGTGCTCTCGGCCGTCGGATCGGTTCGATGTACTCGTGGGACGTATATCCGGGCGGGCGGCTGGGAATTGGCCGGCGGCGGCCGAGGATCGACGGCGGCCGAGGAACGAGCGCGACTGCGCCCGACCGACCGGGCGACGATTTCGCAACCATCTTGACAACATGATTGTCAAGGTTCTAGCATCCGTCCATGCCCGAAACACTCACGTTCCAGACCGGTTCTGTCGGACCCTTCAACTGCGGTCCTGCGCAAGTCCATTGCGTCAGGCCGGCGGTCGACGCCGCCGGCCAGAAGGCGAGCTGAGCACATGGGATTCGGTCGAGCAGACAGGGATCCGCGGCGGCCCGTCTACGTCATCAGCGTCGCTGCGGGAATCGTATCGGTCCATCCGCGAACGCTGCGGATCTATGAGGACGAGGGCCTCCTCTGTCCGGCCCGGACCCCGACGAACATCCGTCTCTACAGCGACGAGGACATCCGCCGGATCGAGTGGATCAGGCACCTCACCCGCGACCGGGGCGTGAACCTCGCCGGCATCAAGATCCTGTTCGAGCTCGAAGAGCGGCTCGGCAAGCGGATCCTCGAGGCGCTCTATGACGAAGGCATGCGCCGCCAGGCCGCCGGGGCCGCCGAATCGGCCGGCGCGAAGGCGTCGGAGCCACAGACAGGCAGCGCCGGGGGCAATAAGTAATGGAATCGACTACTTCACGGCGGACGAACCGCCAGCCATCATTGGCCAACATCTCGACAGGAGAACTCTGATGCCTAAGCGTCCGATCGTTGCGGACGATACAACCGCCAAGACCACAACCGGGCCGCGCGAGCTGCCGCTCGTCGCCCTGCGGGAGACCGTCATCTTCCCGGAGATGATCGTGCCGCTTCAGGTCGGGCGCGAGAAGAGCGTCAACGCCCTGAACGCGGCCGTCGCCGAGGGTGGGCCGATCGCCCTCGTCACCCAGCGCCACGCCGAGCAGGAAGACATCGGCGATCCGTCCGAGCTGTACGAGGTCGGCACGCTGGCGAAGATCGCCCAGGTCGTCCAGCTCCAGGACGGGACCGTCCGGGCCATCGTCCAGGGCCAGTCCCGCCTCCGCGTCCACCGCTTCTCCTCCACCGAGCCGTACCTTCGCGGCGTCGTCGAGGAGCTGGCCGACGAGTCCCCGAGCGGGCTCGAGGTCCAGGCACTCATGCGGACCGTCCAGGCCCAGATCGAGCAGTACGTCGCCAATGGCGCCCCCGTGCCGCCAGAGGCAGCGGTCGCCGCTCGCAACATCACCGAGCCGGGCCTGCTGGCCGACATGGTCGCCTACAGCCCCGACATGACGACGGAGCAGCGCCAGGAGCTGCTCGAGACGATCGACGTCATCGAGCGCCTGAAGCTCGTCTCCAACTTCCTCGCCCGCCAGATCGAGATCCTCGAGCTCAAGGGCCGGATCCAGTCCGAAGTCAAGTCCGAGATGGACAAGACCCAGCGCGAGTACATCCTCCGCGAGCAGCTCAAGGCGATCCAGCGCGAGCTGGGTGAGGACGACCCGCAGCAGGCCGAGATCAACGAGCTTCGCGACAAGGTCGAAGCAGCGGGCATGCCCGACGAGATCAAGACCCGCGCGATCAAGGAAGTCGACCGGATGAGCCGGATCCCGTCCGCCTCGCCGGAGGTCGGCGTGATCCGGACCTACGTCGACTGGCTGATCGGGCTCCCGTGGGACGTCGCGACCGACGACCAGCTCGACATCAAGCAGGCCGCGATCATCCTCGACGAGGATCATTACGGTCTCGAGAAGATCAAGGAACGGATCCTCGAGTATCTCGCCGTCCGGACCCTGGCCGACGAGATCCGCAGCCCGATCCTCGCCTTCGTCGGCCCACCCGGCGTCGGCAAGACCTCGCTGGGCAAGAGCATTGCCCGGGCGATGGGCCGCAAGTTCGTGCGGATGAGCCTCGGCGGCATCCACGACGAGGCGGAGATCCGCGGGCATCGCCGGACCTACATCGGCGCCCTGCCCGGCCGGATCATCCAGAACATCAAGACCGCCGGCTCCAAGAACCCGGTCTTCATGCTCGACGAAGTCGACAAGATCGGGATGGACTTCCGGGGCGACCCGTCGTCCGCCCTCCTCGAGGTCCTCGATCCGGAGCAGAACAACACGTTCCAGGACAACTACCTCGAGGTGCCTTTCGACCTCTCGAAGGTGCTCTTCGTGGCCACGGCCAACCTGCTCGACCCGATCCCGGCCGCACTTCGCGACCGGATGGAGATCGTCCACCTGCCCGGCTACACCGAGACCGAGAAGATCGAGATCGGTAAGCGGTTCCTCATCCCCAAGCAGCTGAAGAACCACGGCCTGACCGAGAAGAACATCGAGATCCCCCACGAGACGATGATCGAGCTCGTCCGCTCGTACACCCACGAGGCCGGCGTCCGGAACCTCGAGCGCGAGATCGCCAACGTGATGCGGAAGACGGCCCGAACCGTGGCCGAAGGCCGCAAGCGCAAGACGGTCATCGACGTCAAGAAGCTCGTCGACTACCTCGGCCCGCCGCGCTATGAGTACGGCGAGCTCGAGGCCGAGGATCAGACCGGCTCGGCAACGGGCCTGGTCGTGACCGAGGTCGGTGGCGATGTCGTCGCGATCGAAGTCACGAAGATGGAGGGCCGCGAGGACTTCATCCTGACCGGCCAGCTCGGCGAGGTCATGCGCGAGTCGGCTCGAGCCGGCCTGTCGTGGACCCGAGCCAACGCCAGCGCTCTCGGGATCTCGCGTGAGATCTTCGAGAAGAACACCCTCCACATCCACGTTCCCGCAGGGGCGATCCCGAAGGACGGCCCGTCGGCCGGGATCACGATGGCAACCGCGATCGTCAGCGCCCTCACCGGCATCCCCGTCCGCAAGGACGTCGCGATGACGGGTGAGATCACGCTCCGTGGGCGGGTGCTGCCGATCGGTGGGTTGAAGAGCAAGATCCTCGCCGCGCACCTCGCCGGCGCACGGACGGTCATCCTGCCGCGGAAGAACGAGAAGGACATCCGCGACATCCCCGAGGAGATCCGCAAGCAGATCAAGCTTGTCCTGGTCGACTCGATGGAGCAGGTCCTCGAGGCGGCTCTCCGGCGCAAGCCGAAGCCGCTCGTCGTGGAGCCACCGAAGGTCCTCAAGCGAGACGACGAGCCGACGCCCGAGCCGGAGAGCCGGGTTCGCCGGACCACCTTCCCGCCGTCGGACCAGCCGCCGGTGGTCGTCGAAGCCAGCTGAGATCGCGGACCGAAGGGCTCGGGGCACTGCCCGGGTCCTTCGAAGGCGACGGGTGCGTTCGCTCGTGAAGGCACCACTCAGCCCCTGACAGGAACCCGCTGAGGGTCCCAATTTCATGGACTACCAGGACTACTACCAGACCCTCGGCCTGAAACGCAACGCGTCTCAGGCCGAGATCAAGAAAGCGTTCCGCAAGCTGGCCAGGGAGCACCATCCCGATGCCAAGCCGGGCGACAAGGACGCTGAGCGCCGCTTCAAGCTGATCAACGAGGCACACGCCGTGCTGGCGGATGCTGAGAAGCGCAAGAAGTACGACGCCCTCGGGGCCAACTGGGAGGCCTACAGCCACGCCGACGCCGGTCCTGCCGGTGGGCCGATGGGTGGCTTCGGGCGAACGAACGCCGCGGGCGGCCGACCGAACGTCAGCTACGAGTTCCGGACGTCCGGCGGCGGCCAGTTCTCCGACTTCTTCCGGACCTTCTTCGGCCAGGAGACAGAACCGTCCGGCGGCGGCGCCGGCAGAGGTGCGCGCGGCCGAACAGCCACCGCCGGCCCCACATTCGAGGACATCCTCTCGGAGATGGGTCTGAACGAGGCGACGACCGGCCGACAAGCCGGCGCTGGTGCGTCGGCGGCCAACGGCGCTCATCGCGCCGGGCGAGCGACGGCGGAGGCGATCGCGGAGATCGATCTCGAGGAGGCCTACCACGGGGCGGTCCGCCGGGTCGAGATCGATGGCAAGCGCCTCGACGTGACGATCCCGCGCGGCGCGGACAACGGGACGCGGGTCAAGGTGTCCGGCCAGGGGCCGGGCGGCGGCGATCTCGTCGTCGTCGTGCGTCTTCGGCCGCACCCCGTCTTCACCCGTCGTGGGGCGGACCTGGAGCGCGAGCTCCCGATCACCCTCCAGGAGGCGCTCCTCGGCGGCGAGGTCCCCGTAACCACGCTCAAGGGCCGGGTGTTGCTGAAGATACCGCCGGGCACGCAGAACGGTCGTATCTTCCGGCTCAAAGGTCAGGGCATGCCCCACCTCCGTGGCGACGGCGTCGGCGACATGCTCGTGAAGATCCGGGTCCTGCTGCCCGCGGCCCTCGATCCTGATGCGGAACAGGCGGCCCGGACATTCCTCGAGCTCGTCGACCAACCAGACCCTCGCTGACACAGATCACAAGGGAGGAGATTCCCTGATGCAACTCGATCGATACACACAAAAGGCCCAGGAGGCGATCGCCGCCGCCCAGAAGGCCGCCGAGGAAATGAACAGCCCGGTCCTCGATGCCGAGCACCTCCTCCATGCCCTCCTCGAGGCCGACGACGGCATCCCGGCGGAGACGCTCCGCCGGATGGGCGTCGACCTGCCCGCCCTGCGCGACGAGCTGGCCGGCATCCTCAGCCGCCGGGCGAGGATCCAGGGCGGCTCGCTGAGCCTCGACCCGCGCGCGAAGCGCGCCCTCGAGCTGGCCGAGCAGGAGGCACGCCGTCTCGGCGACGAGTACGTATCGACCGAGCATCTCCTCCTGGCGATCATCGAGGTCGGCGGCGAGGGCCGCCAGCTTCTCGAGCGCCACGGCGTCACCCGCGAGTCCGTCCTCTCGGCGCTCCAGAGCGTCCGCGGCGGCCAGCGTGTCACCTCGCAGAACCCGGAGAGCACGTACGCGGCCCTCGAGAAATACGGTCGCGACCTGACCGCGGAGGCACGAGCCGGCAAGCTCGATCCGGTCATCGGCCGCGACGAGGAGATCCGGCGCGTCATCCAGGTGCTGAGCCGGCGGACGAAGAACAACCCGGTCCTCATCGGCGAGCCGGGTGTCGGCAAGACGGCCATCGCCGAGGGCCTCGCCCAGCGGATCGTCCGAGGCGACGTCCCCGAGACGCTCAAGGACAAGCGGGTCATCTCGCTCGATCTCGGCGCGCTCATCGCGGGGGCGAAGTTCCGTGGCGAGTTCGAGGAGCGGCTCAAGGCCGTCCTCAAGGAGATCAAGGACGCCGAGGGCCAGGTCATCCTGTTCATCGATGAGCTCCACACCGTCGTGGGTGCCGGCGCGGCCGAGGGCGCGATGGACGCCTCCAACCTGCTCAAGCCGATGCTCGCCCGCGGTGAGCTCCACACGATCGGGGCGACGACCCTCGACGAGTACCGCAAATACATCGAGAAGGATGCCGCGCTCGAGCGCCGCTTCCAGCCGGTCATGGTCGACGAGCCGACCGTCGAGGACACGATCTCGATCCTGCGCGGCCTGCGCGAGCGCTACGAGGTCCACCACGGCGTGCGGATCACCGATTCCGCGCTCGTCGCAGCGGCGACCCTGAGCCATCGCTACATCACGGACCGTTTCCTGCCCGACAAGGCGATCGACCTGGTCGACGAGGCCGCCTCGCGGCTACGGATGGAGATCGACTCGATGCCCGTCGAGCTCGACGAGTCGGAGCGCCGCCGGATGCAGCTCGAGATCGAGCGCGAAGCGCTCCGCAAGGAGAAGGACGACGCGTCGAAGGCCCGCCTGGCCGCGCTCGAGAAGGAGCTCGCCGACCTCGAGGAGCAGACCCGCGCCCTGAAGCAGCGCTGGGAAGCCGAGAAGACGGCGATCGGCGCCATCCGCCAGACGAGGACCGAGCTCGAGCAGCTCCAGGTCAGGATCGAGCAGGCCCAGCGCGAGACCGATTACGAGACGGCGGCGAAGCTCCAGTACGAGACGCTGCCGCAGCTCCAGAAGCGGCTGAAGGAGGAGGAGCAGGCACTGGCGGCCCTCCAGGGCCCGGGTTCCCTCCTGCGTGAGGAGGTCACGGCCGACAACATCGCCGAGATCGTCGCGGCCTGGACCGGCATCCCCGTCACGAAGCTGATGGAAGGGGAGCTCGAGAAGCTCGTCAAGATGGAGGAGCGCCTCCACCAGCGCGTCGTCGGCCAGGACGAGGCGATCGAAGCCGTCTCCGACGCCGTCCGCCGGGCGCGTGCCGGGCTCGGCGATCCGCGTCGCCCGCTCGGGTCGTTCATCTTCCTTGGACCGACCGGCGTCGGCAAGACCGAGCTCGCCCGTGCCCTCGCCGAGTTCCTCTTCGACGACGAGACGGCGATGACCCGCATCGACATGAGCGAGTACATGGAGAAGTTCTCCGTCTCGCGACTGATCGGCGCGCCACCCGGCTACGTCGGCTACGAGGAGGGTGGCCAGCTCACCGAGGCGGTCCGTCGCCGGCCGTACCAGGTCATCCTGCTCGACGAGATCGAGAAGGCTCACCCGGATGTCTTCAACATCCTCCTCCAGGTCCTCGATGACGGTCGCCTGACCGACGGCCAGGGTCGGACGGTCGACTTCAAGAACACCGTGATCATCATGACCAGCAACGTCGGCAGCAACATCATCTCGGCCGTCTCGGGTGGCCGCGAGGACAAGGCCGCCTACGACGCGATGAAGCGCCAGGTGACGGAGGCGCTCCGGGCCCAGTTCCGGCCCGAGTTCCTCAACCGGGTCGACGAGATCATCGTCTTCCACGCACTGACGGAGGAACACCTGACCAGGATCGTCGACCTGCTCCTGGCGGGTCTCCAGAAGCGGCTGGCCGAGCAGGACCTCCGCCTCGAGCTGACGCCGGCGGCGCGTTCGCTCATCGTCCGCGAGGGCACGGATCCTGCCTACGGAGCGCGACCGCTCAAGCGAACGATCCAGCGGCTGGTCGAGAACCCACTGGCGCGAGCGCTCCTCCGCGGCGACTTCAAGCCGGGCGACAGGATCAGCGGCGACGCCGATCCTGTGTCGGGGACGCTCGTCTTCTCCACGGAGGGATCGACCGTCGTGGCCGAGGCAGGGCGCCGCCGCGACGCGCGCTCCTCGGAGGCCGACGATCGGGAGCCGGCGGCGGCCGGTGCCGGCGGACGAGGTCGAAAGTCGGTCCTCGACCTCCCGGATCTCGACGAGCCGAAGTCTGGCTCCGGCGGCGAGCTCGTGAACTGAGATCGAGCCCCTGACAGTCAGGTCGTCGAATCGCCCGTTGCGATTCGACGAGGCGACGGCCCAGCTGGAGAACCTGCCCGCCCGAATGCCGCCGCCCCCGGCGGCGCTGATGCCGGTCCGCGTCGGGGAGTCGGCTGCGCGCGGCTGGCCGGGCTCGCCCGGTAGCGGTCGACCCGCTGCGGTCCTGGTGCTGATCGTCCCGGACGACGCCGGCGAGGCGCGTGTCATCCTGACGGAGCGGACGACGGGCGGCCGCCATCACTCGGGCGAGATCAGCTTTCCCGGGGGCCGCGCAGAGCCCGAGGACGCGGATCTCGTCGCGACTGCGTTGCGGGAGGCGGCGGAGGAGATCGGCCTCGAGCCGGACGAGGCCGGCGTCCGGGTCGTTGGCACCCTCGAACCGTTCTGGATCCCGGTCAGCAACTACCTCGTCACCCCGGTCGTCGCGATCGCCGCGCATCGGCCGCGGCTGACGGCAGCCCCTGACGAGGTCGCCAGGATCGTGGAGGCGCCACTGGCGGCCTTCCTCGGCGATGCCCCGATCGAGATCGTCGAGCGGACGATCGACGACTGGACGATCCGCTACGGGGCCTACGCCGTCGACGGCCTGTCGGTGTGGGGCGCGACGGCCCGCGTGCTCGGCCAGCTCGGCGCGCTCCTGATGGCCGACGACCACCCCGAAATCGATGGCAACCGGGTGGACCTGCCCGGCGTCTAGCGGCCGGCCCGACAACGCACTGGTGGCGTCGTCCGGGACCTGCGGGACCGCCGGTCCCGCCTTGTGGCCGGGAGCCCGGGCTCACCTCGGTTCCCCAGGGAGGTTGCGCCATGCGCAAGCCACTCCTTTCCCTTGCCGTCGTCGCCATCGTGGCGAGCGGCTGCGCGTCCGCGACGACGTCGACCACCGGGCCGTACGTCGCCCCACCGCCGGAGCACCACGATCAGGCCCCGCCGGTCCAGGCTGCACCACCGGTCCAGGAGGTACCGGTCGGCACCCCGTATGACGGGGTGACCTTCCAGAACCCAGGGGTCAACGCCTTCGTCGATCCGCTGAAGGACAACCAGTCGACGTTCGGGCTCGACGTCGACACCGCCTCGTACACGGTCGCCCGGCGCTTCATCACCGATGGGAACCCGCCGGACCCGGCCAGCGTTCGGGTCGAGGAGTTCGTCAACTACTTCGACCAGGGCTACGCACCGCCGAAGCAGGGCGACTTCGCCATCCATGTCGACGGCGGCCCCAGCCCGTTCCTCAACGAGAACGAGCTCCTGCTGCGCGTCGGTCTCAAGGCCCGCGACGACGGCAGCAACAGTCGGCCCGACGCGGCCCTCACGTTCGTCATCGACGTCTCGGGCTCCATGGCCCGCGAGAACCGCCTCGAGCTCGTCAAGCGCTCGCTCCGGCTGCTCGTCGAAGGGCTCCGGCGCAACGACAGCGTCGGCATCGTGGTCTACGGGACGCAGGCGCGGGTCGTCCTCCAGCCGACCCATGCCGATGACAGCGAATCGATCCTCGCGGCCATCGACAGCCTGGAGCCGGAGGGATCGACAAACGCCGAAGCCGGCCTCCGGCTTGGCTACGAGATGGCCCGGGCACAGCTTCGCGAGGAGGGCATCAACCGGGTGATTCTCGCCTCGGACGGTGTCGCGAACGTCGGCGCGACGGACGCGGACACGATCCTCGGCCGCGTCCGCGATGACGCCAGAGACGGCATCCAGCTCGTAACCGTCGGGTTCGGGATGGGCAACTTCAACGACGCCCTGCTCGAGAAGCTTGCCGACACCGGCGACGGCTTCTACGCCTATGTCGACGACATCGACGAGGCGCGCCGCCTGTTCGTCGAGGACCTCACGGGAACGCTGGAATCGGTTGCCCTCGACGCCCGCGTCCAGGTCGAGTTCGATCCGGCCGCGGTCGCGGCCTACCGGCTGATCGGCTTCGAGAACCGGGCGATCGACGACAAGTCGTTCCGTGATGCGAACGTCAATGCCGGCGCCATCGGTGCCGGCCACGCGTCCACCGCGCTCTACGCGGTGCGCCTGACCGGCGAGGCGACGCCCAAGGCGAAGATCGGGACCGTCAGCCTGCGCTGGGTGGAACCGGTCACGAATCGGCCCCGGGAGCTCGCCCGCGACGTCATGCCAACGGACCTCGCCACCTCCTTCCGGGGGACGAGCCCGACCTTGAAGCTGGACGCCCTGGTCTCGGCGGCCGCGGAACGGCTCCGTGGCAGCACCTACGGCGGCACGTATGTCCTGCGCGACGTCGTCCGGGAAGCCTATGGCGTCTCGGAAGACCTTCCCCAGACCAACGAGGTGCACGACTTCCTCGACCTGCTGAACAAGGCCGCAGCTCTCGAGCGCTGATTTTCCCGCGTCGCCGGCCGGCAGCCGTGGAGGAGCGGCGCCGGCCGGCCGACGGTCCCCTGATCGAGATCCACGGCGAGATCCTCGCCGAAGATCAGACGGGTTCGCCCTCCGACCGATCGTGCGGGACCGGCCGATCCGGCGGTGTCAGGTAGCCCTCGGCCGGTGTCGTCGTTCCGGAGGGCAGCTCCACGGCGGCCCCCGGGAGGATCCCCCGCATGGCGGCATCGTCCTCACCGGCGAACTCCACGACGAGTGCCCGCATCTGCGAGTAGTCGGTCCACGCGCCGTGGGGCACGCCGGCGGGCCAGACGACCGCTTCCCCGGCACTCACCCTGGTCCGCTCGTCCCCGACCGACGTCCAGCCACCGCCCTCGATCACGACGAAATAGGTCGTGTTCGGGTTCGAATGTGGCTCGATCCGGCCGCCGCGGCTGAATGCGAGCTCCGCGATGACGCCGCGTCCGTCGCTGTGGATGACCTGGCCGGTCAGTCCCTCGCTACCGGCCGGACCATCGGGCCGGCGGTGTCCGACACCGAAGCGGCGGACCTCGATCGGCATCTGCTCGTCGCTCGTCAGCGGCGCCGACGCGCCCTGCGAGCGGCCTTCGGGCGGATCGTCGCCTCTGGCCGGGCGAACTTCGTCTTCGTGAAGTAGCGCTGCTTGGCGAGGCGATGCTCGTAGGCGTCGAGGATCGGCGGGAACCGGACGAAGCGGACCCAGACCAGCGTCGCGAGGCCGATCACCTCGATGATGAGGACGATGATCAGGTCGAACGCGAAGAGCGACGCGGTCAGCACGAGCCCGAGGAACGTCAGGCCCGTCCAGAGGAGCCATTCGTACATGTCGAGGAACGGGGCGTGGCGGTGGAGCGCTTTCGTCCGGACGTTGTAGATGACGACGAGGCCGATCAGCAGGACGAGCGACGCGACCCAGGTCGGGGTGAACAGGTCCGGGAAGACGTGCGGGTTGAACGGCCGCCAGATGTAGTCCCAGGGCGCAAAACGCACGATCGATCCTCGCTGCGACGGTGGCCGGGCCGTGAGTGGCGGGGTGCCGCTCCGGCCGCGCTTCCGGGCCCGCGCGGCGCGTCCGCCGGGCTGATCCGGGTCGGAGTATGCCATGCCCCGCGCTATACTCGGCCGAACTGATCGGCGCGATCCGAGGGGGATGGGAGGAAGCCCGGGTGCGAGCCCTGCTGTCGGTCGCCAATCGCGAGGGCATCTCGGGATTGGCGCGGGATCTCGTCGCGCTCGGCGTCGAGATCTTCGCCACCGACGGCACCCGCGAGCACCTCGCCCGCGACGGCGTCGAGGTTGCCTCCGTCTCGGAGCTGACGAAGGTCCCGCCGCTCGTCGGCGGCCAGGTCAAGACCTTCCATCCCGCTGTCTATGCCGGGATCCTCGCTCGCCGCGACGTGCCGGAGCAGCTCGCCGAGCTCGAGGCGAACGGCATCGGCCTGATCGATATCGTGGTCGTGAACGTCGCCCCCTTCGCCCCTGCCGTCGGGGCGCGCCTGCTCGGGATCGATGAAGCGATCGAGATGATCGACGTCGGTGGGGCGGCGCTGCTCGGCGCCGCGGCGCGAAATGCGGCAGGCGTTGCCGCGGTCTCCAGTCCGGCCCACTACCCGCGCCTCGTTGCCGAGCTCCGCAAGCACAGCGTCGTCTCCGCGGAGCTGCGTGCCCAGCTGGCAGCCGAGGCGTTCGGGACCGTCGCCGCCTACCACGCCGAGATCGCCGCCTACCTCAACCAGATCTCCGGCAACATGTTCCCGCCGCGGCTCGCCCTCGTGCTCGAGAAGGTCGACGACCTGCGCTACGGCGAGAACCCTCACCAGAAGGCCGCGTTCTACCGCGAGACGACCCACCGCAGCGGGACCCTTGCCGACGCGACCCAGATCCGGGGCGAGCGACCGTCGTTCAACAACCTGATGGACCTCGACGCGGCGTACCGCATCGCCGCCGACTACACGGCCCCGACGGTCGCGATCGTCAAGCACACGGACCCGGTCGGGCTCGCCTCCGCGGATGAGCTCGTCGAGGCCTATCGCCATGCCCTCGAAACGGACTCCGTTGCCGCGTTCGGCGGGATCGTCGGGGTCAACCGCGAGCTCGACGGACCGACCGCCCGCGAGATCGCCGCGAACTCCTACGAGGCCGTCGTCGCCCCCGGCTACAGCCAGGCGGCGCTCGGGATCCTCAAGGCCAAGGCCGGTCTGGAGATCCTCGCCGTCCCACCGAACCCGACCGAGGGGATGCGCGATTACGGGATCGCCAACCTCGACTTCAAGCGGGTCGCCGGCGGGCTCCTCGTCGAGAGCCTCGACGAGCTCGGCCTGGATCGTGGCCGGCTCCAGGTCGTCACGAGACGCCGCCCGACCCTCGACGAGCTCAACGACCTCCTGTTCGCCTGGCGCGCCGTTCGCCACGTCCGGTCGAACGCGATCGTGCTCGCCCGGAACGGGGCCACCGTCGGGATCGGTGCTGCACAGGCCAGTCGCCAGGTATCGGTCGAGATCGCCGTACGGCGGGCTGGCGACCGGGCCAAGACGGCGGTCATGGCGAGCGACGCCTACTTCCCGTTCCCGGACGGCATCCAGCTCGCCGCCCAGGCCGGTGTCACCGCGATCGTCCAGCCCGGCGGCTCGATACGCGACGAGATGGCAATCGAGGTCGCGGATCGTCATCATCTCGCGATGGTCTTCACCGGCAAGCGTCACTTTCGTCACTGATGCACACCACGGACCCGGCCGGCTCAGGGACGCGCGCGGAAAGCGCGATGGAGCAGCTTCTCGCGCTCGAGATGGTCCGGGTGACCGAGGCTGCGGCGATCGCGTCGGCCCGGTTCATGGGCCGCGGCGAGAAGGACGCCGCCGACCGAGCCGCCGTCGAGGCGATGCGACGGACGATGGATGAGATCGAGTTCGCCGGGCGGATCGTCATCGGCGAGGGTGAGCGCGACGAGGCGCCGATGCTGTTCATCGGCGAGCAGGTCGGCAAGCGCGACCGCGGCGATCCGGGTGATGCCCCGGAGGTCGACATCGCGGTGGACCCGCTCGAAGGCACGAACCTCGTCGCCTACGGCCAGGCCGGGGCGATCACGGTTCTCGCGGCCTCCGAGAAGGGCGGCCTCATCAACGCCCCCGATACCTATCTCGAGAAGCTCTGCGTCGGGCCGGTCGTCGCCGGCAAGGTCGATATCCGCGAAAGCCCCACCGACAACCTCCGGCGGATCGCCGAGGCCCTTGGCCGACGGGTCAACGACATCACCGTCGTGATCCTCGAGCGGCCGCGTCACGAGGCGCTCATCGCCGAGGTCAGGGAGGCCGGCGCGCGGATCAAGCTGATCAGCGACGGGGACCTGTCGGCGGCGATCAGCTGCGCGGTCTCGGGCACCGGCGTCCACGCCGTGATGGGCCTCGGCGGGGCGCCGGAAGGGGTGCTCACCGCTGCCGCGCTGCGCTGCCTCGGCGGCGAGATCCAGGCACGCTTCCGCTATCGCAGCGACGAGGAGCGGGCCCGCGGCGAGCGGATGGGTCACGGTGACGAAAGCCGGGTCTACACGACCGAGGAGCTCGCATCGGGCGAGAACATCGTCTTCGCGGCAACCGGGGTGACCGCTGGCGACCTCCTCCAGGGCGTTCGCTTCTTCGGCGGCGGCGCGCGTACTCACTCGCTGACGATGGCGTACCGCAACAAGCAGGTCCGCTTCATCGACACGGTCCACATGTTCGACCGGGACAGCCCGCCGCGGGTCCGGCTCTAGCGAGGGTCGTCGAGCGGTTTCCACTCCGCCCTGACGCCGTCCCACGTCGCGATCGGGTGGACCGCATCCGGGCCCTCGATTCCCAAGCGCCGGCGACGGGCAGACTCCACGGTTTCGTGCCAGCCGGGCGGGACGAGGCGGGGAGCGAGGTCGGCGAGGGGGGCGAGGACGAACAGCCGCTCCCCGGCGAGCCGATGCGGAACGACGAGATCCGTCGGCTTGCCTGGATCCTCCGAGCGCGCGGCGAGTGGTCGCTCGACGGCGATCCGGTGGCGACCGAACACCAGCAGGTCGAGATCGAGCTCGCGCGGGCCCCAGCGCTCGCGATCGCGCCGCCCGAACGCCCGCTCGAGCTGCTTGAGGGCGACGAGGAGGGCGATCGCGCCGGTCGCCGGATCGGGGCCGCGCGGGACGTCGAGGGCGACGACCGCGTTGCGGAACTCGGGCTGGTCGACGACCCCGACCGGCTCCGTCGCATACAGCCTCGAGACGCCTCTCAGCCGGACCCCTGGCATGGCGGCCAGCGCCGTGACGCCCGCGCCGATGGTCGCCGCCGCGTCGCCGATGTTCGCCCCGAGCCCGATGTACGTCCGAACGAGTCTCGCCAGCGCCAACCTCGCGATCAGTAGACTCCGTCGATGACCGATGTCGCCGTGCTCATCCTGCACCCCGAGCCGGCGCCGCGCGCGGGGGAGCTGGAACGGTGGGTCGCGGCGGCCCGGGCCGCGAACGGGGAGCGGCACCGCCGCGGGTTCCTCGCGGCCGGCGCCACAAACGTCAGCGTGGCGTCGGGAT
>Ga0193699_10000636_pt1 | contig 14724 bp, 13 predicted proteins | sample L3c2metaG_FD_160095 | JGI IMG/M metagenome (GOLD analysis project Ga0193699, IMG submission 160095) | Soil microbial communities from a riparian zone of the East river system, Colorado, United States - L3c2 | ecosystem: Environmental > Terrestrial > Soil > Riparian zone | place: USA: East... | reverse complement strand
GAACGTCGTGCCGTCGCCGGCCTCGCCGGTGATCAGCCGGACCACCGACATCTTGCCGCCATGGGCGGTGTGGAAGGTCTTCAGCACCAGCGCGACCGCGTCATAGCCGTGTTTGATGCCGAGGCGCTGTGCGGTTTCCGCGATGCCGGGCGCTTCGTGGCGCAGTGCTTTCAACAGGCGCAGCACGCCGTTTGAGCGGATCGCGGCGCCGAGCAGCACCGGACAGACGATGCGGTCGCGCAGTTCCTTGGCGAGATCGTCGAAGATCTTGTCGCGCGGCGGCTCGATGTCCTCGAGCAGTTGCTCCATCAACTCGTCGTCGTGATCGGCCAGCGTCTCGAGCATCGAGAAGCGCGCTTCCTTCTCGCGGCTGCGATTCTCGCCACCGAGTTCGATGATCTCGGACGCGGCGTGTTCCTTGTAGACAAAGGCGCGCTCGAGCGCGAGATCGACGAAGCCGGAGATGATGTCGTTCTTCCAGATCGGAATCTGCCGCAGCAGTAGCGGCACGCGCGACGCCGGCTGCAACAGCTTCAGCGTTTCGCGCACACGCCGGTCGGCTTTGTCGATCTTGTTGAGAAACAGGAAATGCGGAATGTTCTGGTCTTCCAGTTCGCGCAGGATCAGTTGGAGCTGCGGCACCTTCTTGTCGTCGGCCTCGCAGACCACGACCGCGGCGTCGATCGCCGGCAGCACGCTGCGCATGTCATGAATGAATTCGATGGAACCGGGGCAATCGATAAAAGTGTAACTGTCGCCCATGAAGGTGGTGGTGGCGAACGTCGCCTCGACACTCATCTTGTGGTGCCGGGCCTCCTTGCTGGCGTCGCCGAGCGTACTGCCTGCGTCCACCGCGCCTTGGCGCGGGATCGCGCCGGTACGCGCCAGAATGGCTTCGAGAAGCGTGGTCTTGCCGCTTTGGAATGGGCCCACCAATGCGATGCACCGGGGACCCAAGGTTTTTATTGACTTGGGACTCGTGCCGTTAGACGTCATGGCAACCTCCCTTAGGCCGGGAGTTGGACCAAGCACCGGCCCTCGGCTGTTATCGTCTCAGGCAAAGCCCGGACTGGCAAGGGCTGATTTAAGTCACTTAGTAACGGTGACGTCACTTGTTGAAATTTAAATCGACAACGTTGCGCGCCGTAACGGTGCGGTCGATAAGGCCTTGCGATTTGTACCAATCGATCTGGCGCTCGATATCGCCGAGATCGAGCCGCGCCTGCGGTTCCATGTAGAACGCACTCGCCTGCACCACGGCGGCGACGGCTTCTCCAGTCTTGCCTGGATAGATGTAGCGCGCAATCGACGCCGCGGCGGCCTGCGACTTAGCATCGACGACCCGCTTGGTGTATTTGTCGCGCCGCATCAGCGCCGCGGTATAATCGGCGGCGCCGCGCCGGTAGGCGCGCAGGAACTTCTCGACGGTGGGCCGCTTGGTGTCGATGGTCGTGGCTGAAGCGAACAGCGCTCCCATTTGCGACTCGTCGAGTTCCGAAACCCAGGCGATCAGCTTGCCTTCGTTCGCGGTCATCAAGTCGCGGGCATGTTGCGCCGGCAGGATCGCTGCGTCGACCTCGCCGTTCGTAACGGCGCGGGCCACGCCATCGAGCGAGCGCATCGGCTTCACGATGACGCCGGCAAGATCGAACTGTTTGGCGCGCGCGATCTGGCTGAGCTGATAATGCCAGGGCGAGCCGAGATCGCTGACGGCGACGGATTTTCCGGCGAGGTCCTCGGGTTTACGCACGCCCCGGGCATAACCGGCGTTGGACGCGACGATGTCGCCGCCCTCGTAATCGCGTTTCTCGCGCACTTGCGCGGCAATCGCCTTGATCGAACCCTTGCCGGCCAGATTGAACGCCGCGCCGGTGAATTCGGCGACAGCCAGATCGGTGGCGCCGCCGGCGAGCGCTTCGACCACCGCCTGCGCCGATGGGTAAGCCATCATCTCGATGTCGAGGCCTTCGGCTTTGAAATAGCCCTGCGTCGCCGCCAGAAATAGCGCGCCGCTGGTCACCAGCCGTTGCGTGCCGACGGTGACGCGCTCCTGCGCCGCAGCGGGGGTCAGCAGCGCGGCGATAAGGGAGAGGACGGCGAAAAGGCGTAGAATCATACCGCCAGATTAGCGGAGGTAAAAGCGATTCGCCTCCTCTTCACCTCTCCCCGCATGCGGGGAGAGGTCGACGGCCGAGCGCAGCGAGGACGTCGGGTGAGGGGCAGTCTTTTTGAGTGAGGTTCGCCCCTCACCCGCCTCGCCGCTTTGCGGCTCGGCACCCTCTCCCCGCAAGCGCGGGGCGAGGGAAGAAGCTACTTCAAATTCCCGCAGAACCGCTGGATGCGCTGGCAGGCTTCTTCCAGATCCTCGGTCTTGGTCGCGTAGGAAATGCGGAAGGCCGGTCCAAGCCCGAAGGCCGTGCCCTGCACCACCGCGACGCCTTCGGCTTCCAGCAGCTCGGTGACGAAGTCCTCGTCCGTCGCGAGCTTCTTGCCTGAGCTCGTGGTCTTGCCCATCGCGCCGGCGACGGAGGGATAGACATAGAACGCGCCCTCCGGCTTCGGGCACTTCATGCCGTTGGCCTGGTTCAGCATTGAGACGCAGAGGTCGCGGCGTTCCTTGAAGACCTTGTTGTGCTTCGGGATGAAGTCCTGCGTGCCGTTGAGCGCCTCGACCGCGGCCCATTGCGACACCGCCGCCGGGTTCGACGTCGACTGCGACTGGATCATCGCCATCGCCTTGATCAATGGCTCCGGCCCGCCGGCGTAGCCGATGCGCCAGCCGGTCATGCAATAGGCCTTCGAGGTGCCGTTGATGGTGAGCGTGCGCGGATACAGCGCCGGCTCGACCTGCGCCGGCGTCGTGAACACGAAGTCGTCATAGGTCAGGTGCTCGTACATGTCGTCGGTCATGACGTAGACATGCGGGTGCTTCAGCAGCACGTCGGTCAGCGCCTTCAACTCGGCGCGTGAATAGGCCGCGCCGGTCGGGTTCGACGGCGAGTTCAGCAGCAGCCACTTCGTCTTCGGCGTGATCGCCGCTTCCAGCGCGTCGGGCTTGAGCTTGAAGCCCTCTTCCATGTGGCAGACCACCTCAACCGGCGTGCCGCCGGCGAGATAGACCATGTCGGGATAGCTCACCCAGTACGGCGCCGGGATGATGACCTCGTCGCCGGGGTTCAGCGTCGCCATGAAGGCGTTGTACAAAACCTGCTTGCCGCCGGTGCCGATGGTGATCTGCGACGCCTTGTAGTCGAGGCCGTTCTCACGCTTGAACTTCTTGGACACCGCGTCCTTGAGCTCGGCGATGCCGTCGACATTGGTATACTTCGAGGCGCGGCCTTCGCGGATCGCCCTGATCGCCGCTTCCTTGATGTTGTCAGGCGTGTCGAAGTCCGGCTCGCCGGCGCCGAGGCCGATGACGTTGCGGCCCGCCGCTTTCAGCGCGCGCGCCTTGTCGGTCACCGCGATGGTGGGCGACGGCTTGATGCGCTTGAGGCTGTCCGCGATGAAGGCCATTGGAATTCTCCGAGTTGCGCCCGTGGTCTAAAGGCCCAAAAAGGCGTCGGCAAGACGCTTTTCACGAATGCATTCATCAAGCCTGTTGATGGGGCCGGCCCTCCGTGAGGCGGGCCCTGCCAGGCCAGCCTTTATGGCCGATTTTATTGAGATTCCGCGCAGCGGCGGATGGCCGAAACCCGGCCTGCACAAGCCAGTAGCATTTTTCGGTGTGAGTCCTAGACTAAGCGCCAATCGGACAGCCGGAAAACGGCCGCCAGGATATAGGGAGCGCCCCCATGAAGCTCACGCCAGGGCAGATCAAGGCTTTCGACGAGCAGGGTTACGTCTTCTTTCCGAATTGCTTCTCCGAAGAAGAGATCGCGCTGCTGCGGCTCGAGGCCGACAACATCCTCAAACTCGACCGGCCGGAAGTGTGGCGCGAAAAATCCGGCGCCCCGCGCACCGCCTTCGCCGCGCATAAATTCAATCCGGTCTTCGAGGTCATGTCGCGTCATCCGCGCCTGGTCGAGCCGCTGATGCAGTTGTTCGGCGAGAGCGTCTACGTCCACCAGTTCAAGCTCAACGCCAAGGCCGCTTTCGAAGGCGACGTCTGGCAGTGGCACCAGGACTACGGCACCTGGGCGCGCGACGATGGCATGCCCGCGCCGCGCGCGATGAACATCGCGATTTTTCTCGACGAGGTGCTGCCGATCAACGGCGCGCTGATGATCATTCCGAAGAGTCACAAGCAGGGCGTGCTCGCCGCCGGCCACGACAAGACCACGACGTCTTATCCGCTATGGACGCTCGACAAGGAGACCGTAACGCGGCTGGCGCAAGAAGCCGCCGGTCCCGACGGTGTCGGTATTGTCGCACCTACCGGCAAGGCCGGCTCGGTGCTGATGTTCCACGGCAATCTGGTGCACGCCTCGCCGGCCAACATCACGCCCTACCCGCGCAAGATCGTCTATCTGACGCTGTGCGCCTGTTCGAATCACATCACCAAATTTACGCGCCCGGAATTCATCGCGCATCGCGACTTCACACCGATCGAACCTGCGGATGACGGTGCGCTGGTGGAATATGCCCGCGCGCACAGAGTCGCAGCGGAATAAAATTCTCATAACGTTGCGTTGTGTAGTCCACACTGTTCGTTATGCGTCGCAGATGAGAGCCGTTTAAAATATTTGTTATATACCGGCCTTGTTGTTGCCGGACTTGACCGCTCTATCTGCGCGGGCGAGCTGCTTCGGAGTTGGCGCATGATTCCGAAGAATGATTCCGGGTATTCGCTTCAATCATGCGCAGGATAAGAGTCGAAATGTATACGCTCTATTCGATGCAGAACTCCGGCAACAGCTACAAGGTCCGCCTTGCGCTGGCCCGCCTCGGCATTCCTTACAAGCTTGTCGAGATCGACATTCTGAAAGGCGAAAGCCGCACGCCCGAATTCCTCGCCAAGAATCCGAACGGCCAGGTGCCGTTGCTGGAAGTCGCGCCGGACCGCCACCTCGCCGAATCCAACGCCATTCTCTGGTACGTCGCCGGCGGCTCGACTCTGGCGCCGGAGGAACGCATCGAGCGGGCGCAAGCCTTGCAATGGATGTTCTTCGAGCAGCGCAGCCTGGAACCGAATATCGGCGCCGCCTATTTCTGGCTGCGCCTGATCAAAGGCGGCCGCGACTTGCAGAGCCACGCACTCGAGGACTGGATGGAGAACGGCTATCGCTCGCTCGCGGTGATGGAGATGCACCTCGCCAAGCACGACTATTTTGTCGACAACCGTTTCACCATCGCCGACATCGCGCTGTACGGCTTCGCGCACGTAGCGCACCAGTGCGACTTCGATCTTGGCCGCTATCCGGCGGTGCGTGATTGGCTCGCCCGGGTCGCCAACGAGCCTGGCTATGTGCCGATGGACTGGCAGCGTCAGACGTTGGAAGCGGCGCAGTAAAGTCCCCCGCCGCCAAGCGTTTAACCTTTCGTTAACCATAAAAGCCACGAAAACGCCCGGGTTTCTGACCGGCGGCGCCGCAATGGCGTCGAACCAACGCCCGTTTCGGGCGTTACCCATCCGACATTGTTTTGAGTCTTTTCCCATCGCCTTGCAGGCCCCCCATGCGCACGTCCCTTGAAGGCACCGGTTTTACCGCCCCGACCGATCGCAACCTCGGCGAGGAACGCGGCACCATGGCCGTCGCCTCTCTCATCGCCAGCACCGTTCTGGCCTTGGGCACGATCATCGCCGCGACCGTGGTCTCGGTCGGCATGGCGCGGGCCGCCGCCGTCGACAGCGTCATCGATAACGAAGGCACCCTGTTCGCGGTCGCGCTGCTGCTTGGCCTGCTGTTCATCGGCATCAGCGGCATTACCTTGCTGCCGCGACGCGGCCCGCGCCACCGCCACTAAGCCGCGACACGGTGCCGTCCTTCCCCAAACCGAAACTATTCGCAATCGCCGCGCGTTAAGGCCACCATGGCGCGCTTGAAACTCATCACCTCGCTGGCCGTCGCCGCGTTGCTGAGCCCCGTGGCGGCGCAAGCGCAAACCTTCAAATCCTCCGCCGGCGATCTGACGGTCGAGACCATTGCTGCCGGCCTCGTGCATCCCTGGTCGCTGGCATTTTTGCCCGACGGCCGCATGCTGGTGACCGAGCGCCCCGGCCGCATCCGCATCGTCACGCGTGACGGCAAACTGTCGTTGCCGCTTGCCGACGTGCCGAAGGTCTACGCGTCCGGCCAAGGCGGCCTGTTCGATGTCATCCTCGACCGCAACTTCGCAAACAACCGCACCATCTATTTTTCTTATGCCGAGCCGTTCGAGGGCGGCGCCCGCACCGCGCTGGCACGCGCGGCGATCGAGGGCGGCGACACGCCGGCCTTAAGCGACGTCAAGGTGATTTATCGCCAGTTCGGTCCGCCGTCGCGCGGCAATCATTTCGGCGGCCGTATCGTTCAGGCCAATGACGGCAATCTATTTCTCACCAATGGCGAGCACTTCACCGACCGCGACAAAGCGCAGACGCTCGACAACGATCTCGGCAAGATCGTGCGCCTCACGCCCGACGGCGCGGCGCCGAACGACAACCCGTTTGCCAGCAAAGCCGGCGCGCGGCCGGAGATCTGGTCCTACGGCCACCGCAATCCGCAAGGCCTCGCGATCAATCCGGCTGACGGAAAATTGTGGGAGCAGGAGCACGGCGCTAGGGGCGGCGACGAGATCAACATCATCGCGCCCGGACATAATTACGGCTGGCCGCTGGTCAGCTACGGCGTCAATTACGACGGCTCGCCTGTCGGCACCGGCAAACAGCAGATGGCCGGCGTCGACGACGCACTCTGGCACTGGACGCCGTCGATCGCGCCATCCGGCCTGACGTTCTATACCGGCGACCTGTTCAAGGGCTGGAAAGGCAGCCTGTTCAACGGTGCGCTGAAATTCCAATTGCTGTCGCGGCTCGAGATCAGCGGCGGCAAGGTCGTCAGAGAAGAACGGCTGCTGCAAGGCCTGCACGAGCGCATCCGCGACGTGCGGCAAGGCCCGGACGGCGCGCTCTATCTGCTCACTGACAGCAGTGGCGGACGCATCCTGCGCGTGTCGCCGGCGAAGTGATTACAGCGGCCCGCGGAAAACAAAGAACGCGCCGCCAGCGATCAATGCAAAGCCGACCACATGGTTCCAGGTCAGCCCCTGCTTGAGATAGACGATGGAGAACACCGCGAACACCAGCAGGGTAATCACCTCCTGCATCGTCTTCAACTGCGCGGCTGAATAGACCGCGCTGCCGAACCGGTTGGCCGGTACTGCCAGACAATATTCGATGAAAGCCAGGCCCCAGGAGATCAGGATCACCTGCCACAGCGCCACTTCCTTGAAGCGCAGGTGCCAGTACCAGGCCGTCGTCATGAAGATGTTGGAGCCGATCAGCAATGCGATCGGCGTCAGATAAGTCCAATTAATGGGCATGAGAATCTCACCGGTTGTAGCCACCGCTGATATAGCGAATCGGATCGCGATTGCGATGGCCCCCGTTCTTGCTAGGATCGCGTAATGGGGAACGCGCCCACACGGATTTTAGTGTCGATTTTTCTCGCGCTGGTCGCTGCGCCGGCGGTGGCGCAAACCGCGCCGCCAAAGCCCTACAAGCCGGTCGCCGTCGCGCCGGCCGTGCCGGTCGCCGATCCGGTCTTCGAGGCGCACCGCAAACAGATCGGCGAAATCGCGCAGAAGAAGGACCGCGCCGCGCTGGTACAGCTGGTCGTGCCCCAGGGCTTCTTCTGGCTGCGTGACGGGCGCGACCGCGCCGACAAGCGCAAATCCGGCATCGACAATCTCGCCACCGCGCTCAGTCTGAACACCAAAGGCGGCGCCGGCTGGGACATCCTTTTCAGCTACACTGACGATCCGACCGCTTCCCCTTCGCAGGCGATCAAAGGCGCGCTGTGTGCGCCGGGCGAGCCGGGCTACAACGCTGCGGCTTTCGCCGAACTCCTCAAGTCGACGCAGTCGGACGCCTCCGAGTGGGGATACACCCTGTCGCCTTTGACCGAGGTGCACGACAAGGCGCAAGCAAACGCGCCGGTGATCGACAAGATCGGCACCATGTTCGTGCGCGTCGCGCCGGAGAATGCGCGCGGCCCTGCCGCCTATCAGCGCATCATCACGCCATCCGGCAAAGCCGGCTTTGTGTCGATCGATGCGGTGGCGCCGATCGGCAACGACCAGCTCTGCTACGTCCAGGACGGCGGCGCCTGGAAGATCGGCGGCTATGTCGGCGGCGGCGAGTCGCAGTAGCGCATGATCCCGAAAAGTGGGAACCGGTTTTCGGATAAGATCATGCGCAAACTCTGACGCCGGCATTCCGCCGCATCGCCGCATGGAATAATTGCGCCGCGGCGGCGTTTATACTCGCGACAATCCGCCCTGCGGGAAGGCGCGTCCCGCAGTGCAAACAAAAGAAACGCGCCATCAGGGAGCGACATCATGAAGGTTCAGTTCGCGGCCGTATTGGCTGCGTTTTCCGCTATCGCACTCGCCGCGCCGGCGCTGGCGCAAAGCCCGCCGCCTTTCGCCACCACCAAAGTCGAAGGCACGGACAACGTCTACATCTTCCGCAATGGCGGCCATCAGTCGATGTTCATCGTCACCAAGGCGGGCGTGATCGCGACCGATCCGATCGCCTATGGACGGCCGACCGGCGGACAGACTTATGTCGACGAGATCAAGAAGGTTACCAACCAGCCGATCAAATATCTGATCTACAGCCACCACCACTACGATCACATCGCCGGCGGCAAGGCGTTCAAGGATGCCGGCGCGCGCATCATCGCGCATAAGAACGTCAAGGCGCATCTGGCGCCGCTCGGCGATCCGAACACCGTGCTGCCGGATGAATCCTTCGACGGCAAGAAGACCATCACACTCGGCGGCACCACGGTCGAGTTGCTCTATCTCGGCGCCAACCATTCCGACTCCAACATCGTGATGCGGTTGCCGAAGGAGAAGATCGTGTTTGTGGTCGACACCATTCCGGTCGGCAGCTTCCCCGGCCGCGGCATGATCGATTTCTATCCGATCGAATCCGAAGCCTTCATCAAGAAGGTGATCGCGCTGGACTGGGACCGTCTGATCCCCGGCCATCCCGGCCAGCCTGCCGGCCGGCTCGGCACCAAGCAGGACGCACAGAACGTGCTGACGCTGTACCAGGAAGCATCCGGCGAACTGAAGAAGATGGGCCAGGACGGCAAGTGTTGGGACGCGGCGGAGAAAGAATTCAAGATGCCGAAATACGCCACGCTGCCGGGCTACGAAGCCGGCCTCGGCATGGTGGCGCGGCGCTATTGCGGATTGTGGGGCCGCGGCACCTGATCGTCGCTGCGTCGTGAGCTACAGCCGCCGCCCCAAAAGGGTGGCGGTTTTTTTATGCGCAATTTCGTATGATGGCGGCGCCATGCAGCAGCCGGTCAGACCGCCACGCCAACTCGCCTGCGCCCGTTGTGGCACCGCCTTCGAATGCGCGCTCGACGGCGGCTGCTGGTGCGCGGCCGAGCCCTACCAACTGCCGATGTCCGACACCGCGGCGACCGAGGACTGTCTGTGCCCGGCCTGCCTGCGCAAGGCCGCGGAAGACAGCCCCGCCTGCGTCATCTATGAAGAGCCTGTAATCCCTGAAACGCGAGACACCGCCATGATCGACCTTTACGCGCTGACCAGCCCGAACGTGCAGAAGATTTTCATCATGCTCGAGGAATGCGGGCTGCCCTACAACACCAAGCTGGTTGACGTCTGGAAGGCCGACCAGTTCACGCCGGAATTCACCAAGATCAATCCGCTGCAGAAGGTGCCCGCGATCGTCGATCACGACGGCCCCGGCGGCCAGCCCTACACGCTGATCGAGTCGGGCGCGATCCTGATGTACCTCGCCGAGAAGACTGGCAAGTTCATCCCGCACGATCCGGTCAAGCGCTACGACACGCTCCAATGGTTGGTCGTGCAGGTCGCCAATGTCGGTCCGATGTCGGGCCAGGTCGTGCATTTCAGCAAATTCGCCGGTCCCGGCCAGGACTACGCCATCAGCCGCTACCGCACCGCGCTCAACAAGCTTTACGATATTTATGAGGAACGCCTGAGCACGCGGCCTTACGTCGTCGGCGACGACTACACCATCGCCGACATCGCCGCCTTCCCGTGGCTGCGCAATGTCGAGTTGCTGGCCGTCGACCTGGCCCAGCGCCCGCACGTCAAGGCCTGGATCGACAAGCTCAACGCCCGCGACGCGGTCAAGCGCGCTTACGCCAAGATCGGCGCCATCAAATCGGTCCGCGACAACGCGACCGAAGACGACAAGGACCGCTATTTCGGCCGGGGCAAATACGCCCGCGTGTGATGCCGGGATGCCACGCTATCGACACGATGCGATTTTATCTGTGGCGCATAGTCAAAGCTGACGGCAACGCGCGATGCTCCGGCGTCGCGCGTTTTCGTCTTGAGAGTTGAAATGTTTCGCTTTTTCGAAAAACTGCTGCCGCCGATCGCAACACCCGGCCGGTCCGAACCGCCGGCCGGGCTGGTGGCGTTCTATTGGCATTTCGCCAGGCAGGCCAAGCCCCTGCTCTTCGGCCTGTTCGCCATCGGCTTCGTCGTGGCGCTGCTCGACATCACCATCCCGGTCTTCATCGGCAAGGTGGTCGATCTCGTCAGCCATTCCAATCCGGACGATTTTCTGACGAGCGCGTGGCCCATGCTGGCCGGTATGGTCGTCGTGCTGCTGGTCCTGCGGCCGCTCGCCTTCGTCACCCAGCATCTGGTGATGAACCAGGCGATCGCCGCCAACGTGTCGAACCGCATCCGCTGGCAGAACCACTGGCACGTGGTGCGCCAGTCCTGGGCCTTCTTCCAGAACGACTTTGCCGGCCGCATCGCCACGCGCGTGATGCAGACCGGCCCGGCCATTCGCGAAAGCCTGGTATCGCTGCTCACCGCCGTCTGGTTCATCCTGATCTACGGCACCAGTTCGCTGATCCTGCTCGCCTCCGCTGACCTGTGGCTGGCGCTGCCGGTGGTGCTGTGGTTCGCCGGTTACATTGCGATGCTGGGTTTCTTCGTGCCGCGCATGCGCGATCGCTCGAAGGTGATGTCGGAAGCACGTTCGATGCTGACCGGCCGCATCGTCGACACCTACACCAATATCGTCACGGTGAAGTTGTTCTCCCGCGCCAAGGAAGAGGAAGCTTACGTCCGTGACGCCATCGACCATCACACCGGCCGCTTCCATGAGCAGTTGCGTCTCAACACGCTGTTCGCGCTGACGCTGACGACGCTCAATGCCCTGCTGATCACAGGGACCGGAGCGTTCGCCATCGTGCTGTGGCGTCACGGCCATATCGGCGTCGGCACCGTGGCCATGGCGCTGCCGATGACCATGCAGATCGTCGCCGCGTCGGGCTGGGTCGCCTGGCAGATCACCGGCATTTTCGAGAATATCGGCGTGGTGCAGGAAGGCATGATCACCATCGCCAAGCCGCACACGCTGGTCGACATCCCCGACGCCAAGCCGCTGCATGTCACGCGCGGTGAGATTCTGTTCGACAAGGTGCGCTTCGGCTATGGCCGCGAGAGCGGGCTGATCGACGGCCTGACGCTCGAGGTCAAACCGGGCGAGAAGATCGGCTTGGTCGGGCGGTCCGGCGCGGGCAAGTCGACCATCGTCAATCTGCTGTTGCGTTTCTTCGAGGTCGAAGGCGGCCGTATCTTGATCGACGGCCAGGACATCGCCCAGGTGACGCAGGAAAGCCTCCGCACGCAAGTGTCGGTCGTGACGCAGGACACTTCGTTGTTGCACCGCTCGATCCGCGACAACATCCGCTATGGCCGCCCCAACGTCAGCGAGGCTGAAATCGTCTCTGCAGCGCAAATGGCGCACGCCCACGACTTCATCCTCGATCTCGAGGATCAACTGGGCCGGCGCGGCTACGACGCCCATGTCGGCGAGCGCGGCGTCAAATTGTCGGGCGGCCAGCGTCAGCGCATCGCCATCGCCCGCGTGATCCTGAAGGACGCGCCGATTCTGGTGCTGGACGAGGCCACGTCCGCGCTCGACAGCGAGGTCGAGGCCGCGATCCAGTCGAGCCTCGACGTGCTGATGCGCGGCAAGACCGTGGTCGCCATCGCGCATCGGCTGTCGACCATCGCACGCATGGACCGGCTTGTGATCATGGACCAGGGCGGCATCGTCGAGCAGGGTACGCACGAAAGCCTGCTGCAGCAGAACGGCCATTACGCATCGCTGTGGCGGCACCAGTCGGGCGGCTTCATCGATCCCGGCGCGCAGCAGGCGGCGGAATAGCCACCTGCCCGGCCTCTGTCATGGTCCTGTCACGAGCGGCGGACTCAACTCGCACAACAACCGTGCGAGGATACCCATGTCAGCCACCCGCGCCGCCCCCGGCCATACCGAAGCCGCCGACGCCACGCCGGAATCCGGCATCGTCTGGATCTATCATTTCAAGCCGGACGGCACTCACGAACTGATTCCCAATCAGACCGTCGAGCAGACGCTTGCCGATCCTGTCGGCTGGACCTGGGTGCATCTGTCGCTGGCCGACACGCGCTGCCGCGCCTGGATTTCGCAGAACGCCCGGCTGTCCGAGTTCGCGCGCGAGATTCTGCTCGGGCCGGAAGAACACATGCGCATGGACCTGCTCGGCCACGAGATCGTCGGCGTGGTGCCCGACCTTCAGCAGGAGATCGCACGCGCTACCGACGCCATCGTACGGCTGCGCTTCGTCATGACCGACCGGCTGATCATCAGCGCGCGGCGCACGCCGTTGCACTCGGTCGAAACCGTGCGCCGCGCCGTCGAAGCCGGCAAACGCTTTCCTACTCCGGTGTCGTTCCTCGACGCGGTGATCGACCAATTCGCCGATGCCGTCGGCCGCATGGCCGAGGAACTGGGCAACGAGCTCGACAATATCGAAGACCGCGTCATGCACGGCGGTTCCGCCGACGAACGCCCGCGCGTCGGCCGCGTGCGGCTACAGGCGGTGCGCGTGCATCGGCATCTCGCACAATTGCGCTCGATGTTTCACCGCGTCGAGCACCGCATGGCGTCCGACAACGCGCCGGTGGCGCAGACCATCCGCGCCTTGGCGCAGAAGCTCGACTCGATCGATCACGAAGTCGGCTCGCTGCATGACCGCGCGCGGCTGTTGATCGACGAGGTCGCCGCCAAGATGACCGAGATCACCAACCGACGCCTGTTCACACTGTCGATTTTGACCGCCTGCCTGCTGCCGCCGACTTTGGTCACCGGTTTCTTCGGCATGAACACCAAAGACCTGCCGTTCCAGAGCACCGACGGCGGCACCTGGTGGGCCTTCGCCATCGCGCTCCTCGCCGGCGCCGTGGTCTATTGGGCGCTGCGCCGAATGCGGGCGTTCTGATTACCGGACTATCATGAGTGGGCGAAGTCCCGCACTGCGAGGGTACCCTTGCGGCGTGCGGCTGAACACCCATAATGCCGCCCCCGCCATTGGACGCCCCGCCATGATCATGGAAATCGCACAGATCGACGTGAAGCCCGGCATGGAAGCCGAGTTCGAAACCGGCGTGAAGAACGCCGCGCCGCTGTTCAAGCGCGCCAAAGGCTGCACCGGCATGGCGTTGCAAAAATCGCACGAGAAGCCGCAGCGTTACCGGCTGTTCGTCAAATGGGGTACGCTGGAAAACCATACTGTTGATTTCCGCGGCTCGGCCGACTTCCAGGAATGGCGCAAGCTGGTCGGCCACTGTTTCGCCTCGCCGCCCGACGTCGAGCACGTGACCGAAGTCATTCACGCGTTCTAGCGCCTCTCCGCTCATTCCCGCGCAAGCGGGAATCCAGAGATCAGGACTGGGTCCCCGCTTTCGCGGGGACGAACGGATAAAGAGAAAACCTAACTGGGAAGAAACGGGAAATGAAACGCAGCATCGACCGTATCCTCACCACCCATACCGGCAGCCTGCCGCGCACCGCCAAGGTCGTCGAGCTGCTGCTCGCCGAGCAGGCCGAGCGCGGCAAGCACAAGACCGAACTGAACGCCGCCGTGCGCGAGGCCATCGCTTACGTCGCCGGCAAGCAGGCCGCATGCGGCATCGACATCATCAATGACGGCGAGCAAGGCCGCACCGATTACACCGTACACGTGCTCGACCGGCTGACGGGCTTCGAAGGCGAGAGTTCGCCGCCGATGGGCACAGGCGAACCAGAATTTCCGGAACTGGCGCAACTGCTCACGCATTTCGCGTCGCCATTCCAGTACCGGCCCATGTGTTCCGGCGACGTGACCTGGAGGGACTGGCCCGCGGCGCAGGCCGACATCGCGCTGTCAAAGGAAGCCATGAAGGGCGCCAAGGCGGAGGAAATGTTCATGACCTCGCCCTCACCCGGCCAGATCGCGCGCTACCTCAAGAACCGCCACTACAAGACCGAAGAGGCCTACGTCTATGCGCTGGCCGACGTGATGAGCCGCGAATACAAGGCCATCGTCGATGCCGGCTTTATTTTGCAGCTCGATTGTCCGGACCTCGCGATGCTCCGCCACATGGTCTATCTCGACAAGAGCCTGGCCGACTTCCGAAAGATCATCGCCGTCAACGTCGCCGCGCTCAACCACGCCGTCGCCGACATTCCCGCCGACCGCATGCGCATGCATGTGTGCTGGGGTTCGACCATGGCGCCGCATCACA
>Ga0193699_10000635_pt1 | contig 14745 bp, 14 predicted proteins | sample L3c2metaG_FD_160095 | JGI IMG/M metagenome (GOLD analysis project Ga0193699, IMG submission 160095) | Soil microbial communities from a riparian zone of the East river system, Colorado, United States - L3c2 | ecosystem: Environmental > Terrestrial > Soil > Riparian zone | place: USA: East... | reverse complement strand
GCTCTCTACACCGAGGAAGAAGTGATTCGGGCGCGAAACGCCACGCTGCTCGCAAGGCCGGAGAACGTGAAGGCGTACTTCGCGTCGCAGTTCCGGAAGGCCATTCCGACGCAGGCGGCGCCGCGTCCGATGGCGGGAAGCATTCGAACGGTTCCGGAAAATGATCCGTATGGGTTTTAGAAACACACTGCGGGGAGGGCTTGCTCTTCTCGCGGTTGCATTTTTCGCGGATTCCGCGGTAGCCCAGTCCGTCCTGCTCCAGATTCGGCCACACATTGGCGATACGCTGCGCATGCATCTCTCGCAGACCGTCGAGATGACCGGCACCACTCGCGGAGCGCGCACCGATTCGGTGAGGTCAATGACCACGTCGATCGAGGTGTTCACCCGCGCGATTGCTCAGCAGTGGACGACGAACGGCACACTGATGCAGACCATTACAGATTCGGTGGCGATGAATCCGGCCTCGGCGGGCTCGCTGGCGGATCTGAGACGCAAGGCGATGCAGGCGAAGAGAGTGTGGCTTAGAGTCTCCACCGACGGAGCGATGGAGCTCGTCGATGACGGGGATCCGAACAGCGAGCTTCGCCACATCTTTGGAGAGATGCCGGCGGTCCTATCCCGCGCCACGGTCTCCGTCGGCGACAAATGGACTCGCGAGATGCAGATACCGCTGAGCAATGAGCCGGGCGCGGTCGGCGCGGTTCGAGCTACTTTCCATCTCGATTCTTTGGGGAGAAATGGCGATATCGCTTATATCTCGATGCGCGGCACCATGTCGCGGATAAACACCATGGGCGCGGCTCCCGCGGGCCCGGGATACGGAACAACTGGACAGCTGTCGGGCACGATTCAGATCGACCGCCGGCTCGGTTGGATAACTGATTCCAAGAGCACCATTATCGTGCGATCTTCAATCGTGACGAATCCGGCGAGAAAGGGAGAAGCGGATCGCGCGCCAATGGAAGTGCGCACGAAAATCACGCAATGGATAAGGGTGATGCGGGCACGATGAGACTCGTTCACATCTCGGACATGCATCTCGGCTTCAGGCAGTACGAGCGACAGACCCCCGCCGGCAACAACCAGCGTGAGGCGGATGTCGCGCGCTCGATGCAGCGCGTCATCGACAAGGTGATCGAGCTGCGCCCTGACCTCGTGCTCATCGCCGGCGACGTGTTTCACACGGTTCGTCCCACCAATCCCGCGATACTGCACGCATTCCACCAATTCTCGCGGCTCATGGCGATGCTCCCCGACGCCACCGTCGTCATGGTCGCTGGAAATCACGATACGCCGCGCACGACGGAGACCGGTTGCATTCTGCGCCTGTTCGTTCCGCTCGGGATCACGGTAGTGGTCGACACATCGCGCCAGATCCGCGTTGGCGAGCGGGACCTGACGATTCTCGCGGTTCCCGACATGGGGCAGGAGAAGCCGACAACACTCGAGCCGGATCCCACCTCGAAGTACAACATTCTGCTTTTGCACGGCGAAATCGAAGAAGTGCTTCCAAAGTACGGGCGCGAGCTCGATCGCCCCGCGATGGCGCTCACGCGAAAAGATCTCGGTATCGAGAAGTGGGATTACGTCGCACTCGGACACCATCACGTCTACAGGTCGATCGCGACCAACACCTTCTACCCCGGATCGCTGGACTACACGAGTACGAATCCGTGGGGAGAGCTGGCGGAAGAGCGGGAATTAGGAATCGAGGGTAAGGGAATCATCGAGTATGACCTCGACAAAAAGATGCACAAGTTCCATTTCCTTCCGCCCGCCAGGCTGTGGGTCGATCTCGCTCCATTCTCCGGCGCGGGCCTCTCGCCGGCATCGCTCGACGAAGCGATTCGCGACGCGCTCGACAAGTGCGAGGGCGGGATCGAGGGGAAAATCGTGCGACTCGTCGTGCGCGATGTCCCGCGGCACATCCTCCGCGATCTCGACCACAAGGCGCTGCGCGACTACAAGCGGAAAGCGCTGCACTTCCATCTCGATACGCGCCGCCCCGAAATCGTGCGCCCGGAGAAGGGCCAGGCGGCGCCCGGACGTCGCGCGTCTCTTGCCGACACCGTGCGCGACAAGCTGCGCTCGCGCATCCTCACCGAGAACATTGATCGCGAAGCTCTCGTCGAGCTCGGACTACACTACCTCCGCGAAGCGGACCTGGTTGCTGGGCCGACAGACGAGGAAGCAGTCGCGTGAGACTCGACAGTCTCAAGCTCACCAACTTCCGTCAGCACGCGCGAACCGAGATCAAGTTCGAGAGCGGGCTCACTGGGATCATCGGGCCGAACGGAGCCGGCAAGACGACGATCCTCGAAGCGATCGCGTGGGCGCTCTACGGGATGCCGGCGATTCGCGGCAACCGGGAATCGATACGCTTCATTGGAGCGGGAGCCCGCGCTCCCGTAGAAGTCGAGCTCGACTTCGAGCTTGGCTCTCACCACTACCGCGTCGTTCGCGGACTCAGCAGCGCCGAGCTTTATCTGGATGGCGCCGACGTCGCGATCGCGAACACGATCTCCGCCGTCACCGAGCTGCTGCAGCGACGGCTGGGAATGTCGCTATCGGAGTTCTTCCACACCTACTTCACCGGACAGAAAGAGCTGAGCGTGATGGCGGCGATGACGCCCGCCAAGCGCGGACAGTTTCTCTCGCGGGTCCTTGGCTACGAGAAGCTGCGAATCGCGCAGGAGCTGACGCGCGAGAAGCGTAACCGGGTGCGAGCGAGCATTGACGGCATGCACCGCGGGATGCCGGATCCGGAGGCGGTCCTCCGCTCCCTGGCCGAGGCTGCATCGCGCCGGGCTGAAGCGGAGTCGCGCGCGCACCAGGCGGCTCATCGCGGAGCGGTTCGCCAACGCGAGATGATGGCCATCGAGCCGCGCTGGGAGATGGCGCAACGACAACGAGAGCAATCGGCGCAGCTGCTGACACAGATCACCGTCGCCGAAGAGAAGGAAGCGGCGATGCATCGCGACGCCGAGCGCATCATCAGAGAGCTGGAAGGCGTACAGGCCGCGCGATCCCAGCTCGACAACCTGCGTGAGAGCGTGGAGCCCCTCTTTGCACTCAACGTTGAGCTCCAGGCGCTCAACACCCTCTATCGTGAAGAGGGCCGTCGTAAGACCCTGCTCGAGGCGGAAGCCGCGCTGCGCGAGGAAGTTGCGCGGCTGGAAGAGCGTCACTTGAAAATCGAACGAGCTCCGGCGCTGGAAGAGGAAGCCACGCTCGAGCTGGAGAAGAAACGAACGGATCTCGAAGATGCGCAGGGACTGCTCGAGGCTCGCCGCACTGAATGGGTGCGCGACCGACAGGAAGCTCAGACGAAGCGAGAAGCGCTCCGACAACAGTTCGTGGAGCTCAAGCAGCAGCGGGATCGCGTCGTGTCCGTCGGCGAAGATGGCGAATGTCCCACGTGCAGCCGACCACTCGGTGGGAGTCTGCACACAGTGGTGGAGCACCTCGACGAGCTGATGCAAACCGTCAACGTCGACGGCAATTACTACAAGGCACGCGTCGAGCAGCTCGAGCAGATGCCCGAGGATGTCCACGAGCTGGATGAGAAGCGGCGCACTCTGATGCACGAAGTCGGGACGCTGGAGCGCCGCCTCGCCAAGGTACAGCTGGCCGTGCAGGAGCTGGGAACGATCGTCCGCGATATCGCGCACAAGCAACAGCGGCTGGTGCAGATGAAGCGCGACATCTCACGCATTCCTCCAGGCTACGATCCAGCGAGGCACGCGGAGGTCATCGCTGAAGTCGACCGGCTCACTCCAATGGAAGCCGAGGCCGCGCGGTTTCAGGCCATGCTCGAGCGCGAGCCGCAGCTCAGGCTCGAGCAGACCCGCATCGCGCAGGAGGTCATGCGCGTTCAATCCACGCTCGGAACGCTGCGCACGAGGCGCGCTCAGATCTCGTTCGCCGAGAAAGATTTCAACGAGCTCAAATCCGAGTTCGAGCGCGTGCGCGGAGAGCTGCAGGAATCGAAAGTGGCGGCAGCACGCGCGCAGGAGCAGGTGTCGAGCGCCACGGCTGCTCTGGCCGCGGCGCAGGAAGCGACCGAGGATCTGAAGAGGAAGGTGGCAGAGCTGGAAGTGCTTCAATCGGAGCGCCGGCTGCACGAAGAGCTCGATCGCGCGTTCTCGGACCTTCGCACCGATCTCAATTTTCAGCTGCGCCCCGAGCTCTCGGAGCTGGCGAGCGCTTTCCTCAGCGAGCTGACCGACGCGCGCTACACCGAGCTCGAGCTCGACGATCAATACAACATCGTCATTCTCGAGGACGGGATTCAGAAGCCGGTTCTTTCGGGTGGCGAGGAGGATCTCGCGAACCTCGTGCTTCGCCTCGCCATCTCCCAGATGATCGCCGAGCGCGCGGGACAGAACTTCTCGCTCCTCATTCTCGACGAGGTATTCGGCTCACTCGACGAAGCTCGGCGCTTCAACGTGGTAGAGCTCCTGCGCGGGTTGCAGGACCGGTTCGAGCAGGTGATCCTGATCACCCACATCGAGCCGGTGCGCGAGGGGCTCGATCGCGTGATCAGCGTCAGCTACGACCCGGATCACGGCTGTTCCGTTGTTTCCCAGACCGAGAACGAGCGTGGATTTGGTGAAGAGAGAGAGCCGCCCGCAGCCGACGGATCGCCTCGCGGGCGTCAGCGGATGAGGGAAGAGTACGCCGAGAGCGCCGAAGCGGGAGCGGGGCCGTGATGGCGTTCGCGCGCAATTGGAGGCACCCGTGGGTGGCGGAATCGCCCGAGCGCGTCAGCACCGTCGAGATCCCATCGCTCAACGCCGTGTTCAGCGAAGCGTTCACCGAGCGCTACCGCAAGGACGGGATGGTTGGTGTGCGGGTCCCACACCTGAATCCCGCCGTGTGGAAGTTCGCGATCACGGATGCCGAGGGTGGCGCGATGATCTGGCGCAACGCGCGCGACGGGATCGCGGCATTCAACATGGTGCATCGCTCGGGCGTCGAAGGCTGGATGGGGCCGCTCGCCGTGCATCCGGATTATCAGGGGCAGGGAGTCGGGAAGATGATCGTGTCGTCGGGCGTCGAGTGGCTGAAGAAGCATGGCGCCAAGGTCATTGGTCTGGAGACGATGCCGCGGACCATGGACAATGTCGGGTTCTACTCGTCGCTCGGATTCAATCCGGGGCATTTGACGGTCACGGTGACGCTGGAAGCGGCGCGCGCCGGCATCCAGGCGACGGCGATTTCCACTCTCAATCCGCACGAGCGCGAGCTGGCGCTCAGGCAATGCAAGACCGTGCTCGATCAGCTGGCGCCCGGTTATGACTACACGCGCGAGATCGTTCTGACGGAACAGCACCAGCTCGGCGACACGCTGTTCGTTCGGAGGGAAAACGAGGTCGTCTCATTCGCCATCTGTCACTCGGCGCCACTGGTCGAAGGTCGGGCGACCGAAGAGATGCGCGTACTCAAAATGGTTGCCAGAACTGAAGCGGACTTCGATCAGCTCGTGACGCAGCTGTGCGCGCACGCGCGCGTGAAGCTGGCGAAGCGTGTGGCGATCAGAGTGCAGGGACAGTACGGCGACATATACCGCCGTCTGATGGCGCGCGGCGCGAGGGTAAGGTGGACGGATCTCCGCATGTCGCTGCACGAGTTCGCGGAAGCGCGGCCAACCGGCGGCGGGATCGTGCTGTCGAATTGGGAGATTTGAGCGCACGCTGGCGCCACCGGGAATGAGCTCTCACACGTCCGAATTGAACACATCGCTGGCGGGCCTCCGTAATGCGGTCGGCGCGCTCCTCGCCACGGCGAATGGTGTCGGGGCGGCGTGGAAGATACCGCGCGCGCCGGGAAAATGGTCACCCGCCCAGGTCGTGGAGCACGTCGCGCGCATCATGGACGAATCGGCGAAAGCTGCGGCAGGCGCTCCTTCCGCGTTCCCGACGATCCACCCCTTTCTTCGCCCGATCGCGCGGCTCCTCGTCTTCAAGCGCATCCTCAGAAGGAAGGCCTTTCTGAAAATGAAGGCGATCGAGGCTATGGATCCGCCAACCGGATCGACTACGCCGAGGGAAGCGCGCGTTCGACTTGAAGCCGTGCTCTCGCGATTCGATAAGGCGTGTCGCGCGCGCGCAGCCAGCGGACAGGACGTTGAGAGCACCATTTTCGGGGCGGTGCAGGTAGCGGATTTTGTGCGGTTTCAGGAGCTGCATGTCCGCCATCACCACATGCAGCTGCCCGGCGTGGAATAGCTCTGCGCATTTGCGGCGCTACTGTATGATCAGTCCTCCACAAACGCCTTGAGTCTGGACAACGCCTGATCCCATTGTTCGGAAACCACGTCCGCGTATTCGCGGACTTGCATGATGGGAGCAGGATCGAGCTCGAACAGGCTTTCCCGACCGGCTCGAACGCTGCGCACGATGCGGGCGTCCTGCAGGACCCGAAGGTGTTTGGTGACCGCCTGTCGAGTCAGCCGCGTGCCTTCCGTGAGCTGCGAGATCGAACGGGTTTCACCCGCGTTGAGCTTTGCGACGAGCGCCAGTCTTTTATCGTTGCCTAGCGCGGCAAAGATCGGCGCGTACGCCGATCTTGCCGCGGAAGCCCTACGCGTTTTGGGCGACATGGCTTTCGATGTTCTTGAGCTGCGACGTCCAGCCATTGTCGTTCATGCGTAGCGCTTCTGCGCGCCGGTGAGCGGGGATCTTGTCGAATCCGGACTCGGTTACGACGAGGAGCGTTCCGCCTTCGATTTTTTCCAGTCGAAATTCAACGAGGGTGGGAGTCTCCTTCGAATAATCCACGTTCGGATCCAGGGCGTATGGATGCCACGTGAAGGAGAACAGCCGTTCGGGCTGCATTTCCTTGACGGTAACCTCCCATGAGAGATGCTCGTACTTGGGGTGAGACATGTTCCCACGCGTGACCTTCCCCGGTTCAAATGGGCTGTCAAGCTTCGCTCGAAACCACGTCCCGAACTCGCGGTAGTCCGTGATTGCGCGCCAAACCCTCGATACAGGCGCCTTGAGCTCAATTCGTTTTTCAATGCGATCGGTCATGGGTAATGTGGTTGAATCGGTCATAGGTAACCTCCTGGTTGCATATTAATCCGTTGGCGTCAGTCTAGCAACCATCGGGTTGCATGTCAATAGGGCGGCGGTCGGCAGTGCCATTTCTCAGGCTTCCGTCCGACTATTCCCCAGAGCATCTTGGCCTTATGACCGTGACGAGGACGAAATCATGAAGAAGGCTCGTGCGAAGGCGGCAGCGAAGAAAACGCGGGTGAAGGCGAAGGCGAAGGCGAAGCCAACTCGCGCCAGCGGATCGAAAAAGGAGGAAGTTCTCCTCCTCGTCGGCACCATGAAGGGCGCATTCATTCTGCGCTCGGACAAGTCCCGCAAGAAGTGGAAGGTCGAGGGTCCACACTTTCGTGGCGAAGCCGTCTACGCGCTGCTCCACGACACCCGCGCGGGACGCTCTCGCACCTTTGCCGCGACGAACAGCATGCATTGGGGGCCGACGCTCAGAACGAGCGACGACAACGGCGTAACCTGGAGCGAGCCAGGCCCTCAGACCGTGCGCTTCCCGGCCGAATCAGGCCGCGCGCTTGCCCAGATCTGGCAGATCGCGCCGGGGCGAGCGACGGAGCCGGACGTGCTGTATTGCGGGGTAGAGCCGGCAGCGCTCTTCGAGTCGCGCGACGGGGGAACGACCTGGGAGCCGAACAAGGGTCTGCTCAACCACGAGCATCAACCAAAGTGGCAGCCGGGTGGCGGAGGACTGTGCCTGCACACGATCGTCCTCGATCCCACGAATCCGCGACGCATGTTGATCGCCATGTCGACGGGCGGCGTCTACCGCTCCGACGACGGCGGCAAGAGCTGGCGGGCGCGCAATAGCGGTGTGCGTGCCCAGTTCATGCCGGAGGCACAACGATATCCCGAGTTCGGCCAGTGCGTGCACAAGGTGGTTCACCACCCGAGCCGCCCGGGAAGACTTTTTCTCCAAAATCACTGGGGCCTTTACCGCAGCGACGATTGGGGCGACAGCTGGAAGGACATTGCCAACGGTGTCCCGTCGGATTTCGGATTCGCGATGCAGATGCACCCCCACGACCCGGACACTGTTTACATCGTCCCGATCGAGGCGGACATGTTCCGCGCTACGCCGGAGGCGAAGCTGCGAGTGTATCGAACGAGAAACGCAGGCGCGAGCTGGGAGCCGCTCACCAGGGGATTGCCGCAGAGCGGCGCCTACGAGAACGTGCTGCGCGACGCTCTCACCGCGGATTCGTTCGATTCGGCTGGAATCTATTTCGGCACGAGGAGCGGGAAGCTCTATGGATCGCGTGACGAAGGTGGGACGTGGACTGAAATCGCGAACGCTCTCCCGCCGATCGTATGCGTTAAGACCGGAACAGCGGTGTCAGCTTGATAACCGTCGAACTGCCGAAGGCATTGTGCTCGTACGCCGACGACAAGTCGTCGCTCGTGCTCGAAGAGTCGTGCCCGACCGTTCGTGATGCGCTAGTCGCGGTTGGCAGGAAATCTCAGGGCGCACTGGACCGCATCATGGACGAGCAGGGCGATGTGAGGCGGCACGTCAACATCTTCGTCAACGGCGAGAACATTCGCTTCCTGAATGGCCTGAGCACACCGACGCGGGATGGAGCCACGATCTTCGTGATCGCGGCCGTCAGCGGTGGATAGCGGCGCGCGCCGGTCGGCGCTTTGAAGCTCGAGCCCGTCGACGCCGAAGATTCCGTAGACCTGGACGACAAGCACGCTCGCGCGCGCGGGGAGCTGAAGTCCGGGAAGGAGTTGGAGCGCGCCACTGAAAAGCAGGTCAAGCGCATCTCCGATCAGCAGCGCGTCCTCTACGCCGATGGGAGGTTCGCCCTGCTGATAGTTCTGCAGGGTAGGGACGCTTCGGGGAAAGATGGGACGATCCGCAAGGTCTTCACCGCGGTGAACCCGCAGGGCTGCACCGTCGCGAGCTTCAAGGCGCCGACGGAGCTGGAGCAGCGACACGATTACCTGTGGCGGGTGCACGCCCAGGTTCCGGCGAAGGGGATGATCGGCATCTTCAACCGCTCACACTATGAGGACGTGATCGTGCCCAGAGTGCACGGCTCGATCACCAAGAAGGAGTGGACGGCGCGGTACGACCAGATCAACGAGTTCGAGGAGATGCTGAGCGAGAACGGGACCGTCATCCTCAAGTTCATGCTGCACATCTCCCACGATGAGCAGAAGCGGCGACTCATGGACAGGCTCACCGACGAGACTAAGAACTGGAAGTTTCGAGTCGGTGATCTCGAGGACAGGGCGAAATGGGACGATTTCACCAAGGCCTACGAGGCAGCGATCCGTCACACGAGTACCAAGTCTGCTCCGTGGTACATCGTCCCCGCGGACGACAAGGACGTCCGCGATTTTCTGGTCGCGCGCACGATTGCCGATGCTCTGGATGATCTGGATCTTCGCTATCCGCCCGCCGATCCGGCGGTGCTGAAGGTCAAGATCGACTGACAGCAGTGGCGGGTCGGGCGGGAATTGAGCACAATATCTCCATGCGAAGACGTGAAGTTGTCAGCTTCCTCGGCGCAGCCCTCGCGCTTCCGTTTCTCCCGCGGAACGCCGAGACCGCGATCAAATTGGGAGAGAGCCTGCACCGCCGGCTCGATGACGTGCCGTTCAGAACGCTCAATCGCGAGCAGCAAGCGCTGGTGACGACGATCGCGGAGATGATAATCCCGGAGACCGACACGCCAGGCGCCACCAGCGTTAAGGTGCCCGAGTTCATCGACCTCATTCTCACCGAATGGGCAAGCGACGACGAGCGAGCAACGTTTCTGGCTGGACTCGCCGACATTGACGCGCACTCTGCCGCGCTTGGTACGCCTCGCTTCGTCGACATGCTGCCGGCGGGGAGACTGGAGCTGTTCACAACGCTCGACGTCAAGCGCACCGACAAGGCCGGCGCGGGGCACGCGGTCGTGCGGCTCAAGGCGCTCACCGTCTACGGCTATTTCACTTCCCGGGTGGTGCAGCAGGACATTCTGAAGACGCGGATGTTCTTCAACGGCTACGACGGCAACGTGCCGTTCACACCGGCGGTCTGAGAAAATGCCACCGCTGACCTACGATGCGATCGTCGTCGGCTCGGGCATATCCGGCGGGTGGGCCGCGAAAGAGCTGACGGAGCACGGACTTCGGACGATTGTGCTGGAGGCGGGTCGCCCGATCGATCCGGCCGTCGATTATGTCGAGCACGTTCCGACGTATGACAAGCGATACCGGGGGATGGGGGACCGCAAACGGCTCGAGCGGTATCAGCCGATCCAGCGGCAGTGCGGCGCGTGCGACGAATACGCTGGTAAGTTCTTCGTCAACGATCTCGACAACCCGTACTCATTTCCGGCGGACAAGCCGTTCTCATGGATACGCGGGCGGCAGGTTGGCGGCCGGTCGATCATGTGGGGCCGGTGCGTGTACCGCTGGAGCGACCTCGACTTCGAAGCGAACGCGAAAGAAGGCGTTGCCGTCGACTGGCCGCTCCGGTACAAGGACATGGCGCCGTGGTGGAGTTACGTCGAGAAGTTCGTCGGCATTCAGGGGCGACGCGAGGGACTCGCGCATCTACCGGATGGTGAATTTCTGAAGCCTTGGCCGCTCAATGCGGCGGAACAGAAGGGCCGCGACATCCTGTTGACAAAATTTGGCGGAGAGCGCCTGATCACCAACGCGCGGCTCGCCGTTCTGACAGAGGACCACCTCGGCAGACAGAAGTGTCATTTGTGCGGGACGTGTTATCGCGGCTGCGTAACGCTCTCGTATTTCAGCAGCATCAACTCGACCCTGCCCGCGGCGAGGAAGACCGGCAAGCTGACGCTGCGTCCGTTCAGTGTCGTGCACAGCGTCATCTACGACCCGCGAACGAAGAAAGCCACTGGTGTCCGGGTCGTAGATGGCAACACCAAGCAGATGTTCGACGTCAACGCAAAAGTGATCTTCCTCTGCGCTTCGGCCCTGGAGTCAACGCGCATTCTACTCAACTCTGCTACGGCCGAATTCCCCACGGGACTGGGTAATTCGAGTGGAGAGCTCGGGCACAACTTGATGGATCACATCATGGATGGTGGCGCGAGCGGCACGCTTCCCTGGGCGAAGGACCGCAAGGAAGTCGGGAGGCGTCCCGACGCGATTTACGTCCCCCGCTTCCGGAACGTGAAGACGAAGCATCCCAACTTTTTGCGCGGTTACGGCTTCGAGGGCCGGGCGAAGCGAACGGGTTGGGAGCGCGGCGCGCACATGGCTGGGTTCGGCGCCGCCTTCAAGAAATCACTGATCGGTGACCTCGGACCGTGGGAAATGGATTTTGGGGGATTCGGTGAAATGCTCCCGCGCCACGAGAACTACATCGAGATCGATCCGAATCTCGTCGATGCGTGGGGAATTCCGGCGTTACGGGTGCACTGCGCGTACAGCGATAACGAACTGAAGATGCAGGAGGACATGGTCGTCACTGCGACCGAGATGCTGGAAGCGATTGGCGCGACCGACATCAGTACGTACAAGGAGAACAACCCGCCGGGTCTCGTAATCCACGAGACCGGTACGGCGCGCATGGGCCGCGACCCGAAGACGTCGGTGCTGAACTCACACAATCAGATGTGGGATGTGCCCAACGTGTTCATGACCGACGGCGCATGCATGACGTCGACCGCGAATCAGAATCCGAGCATCACCTACATGGCGTTGACAGCGCGAGCGGTGGATTACGCAGTCAAGCTCATGAACCGGCGGGAACTGTGATGACGTCGCGCGTGATACCGGAGTGATAACGAGAGCAGCGTTCGTCAACTGTAGTCTGGCGCTGGTGCTGGGATTTTCTTCCGCGCTCGAAGCACAAGCGAGTGGAACGTCGCGTCCTGGTTCGGGGAACTTGCTGGTCGATACGTATGGCAAGCTCTGGCTCGTGAGCCCGGCCGGCGGAATGCAGTTGCTGATGAACCGAGCTACTGTCGGCGTCTTATCGCCGGACGGCAAGCGAGTGGCGGTGTTGTCCGGGGATCGCACGCTGAGCCTTCTCTCGCTCGACACTCGCGCGAAAAGAGACATCGTGACATTGCCGGCGGGCCTGCATTTCGGCGAGATCGCGTGGTCACCCGACGGTCGCTTCATCGGGTACGAGGCGATGGATATGGGTACTGGAGATCATCTATTCCTGGTCTCCGTTGATGAAGTCGGAGGTACCCCTCGCGATCTCGGGAAATGGTATCAGGGATTGAGCTTCTCACGGGACGGCTCGCGAATAGTGCACGCGGTGAACTCCCCTGCTCAGGGGCTCGAAGTATTAGACGTGGCGACGGGAAAGCGAACGCTCGTGCATAAGACGCCCAAAGTTGTTTGGGACGCGAACTTTTCGCCTGACGGCAATTACATCGCTTATCGTACGACTCTCAAAGAACCACCCGAAGGGACGGACGACGAGCCGAACTGTGAGTCGCCGACTCTCGGATTGCGCATACACAGTCTTGCTGACGGATCAGACCGAGCGCTCGTCATCCGTGCTCCCAAGAACTGGGAAGATGTGAAAGGCTACGCGTGGTCGCCCGACGGAAACCGAATTGCAATAATGGTCGGCATGGTCGGCTGCGATTATCCGGGGGATGCTGTGGGTGTATTCCTCACATCGCGCGACTCGAAATCCCAACTTCGGATCTCCACCTCGTCAATGGCCCTCGACCCGATCTTTTCGCCTGACGGCTCCGAGTTGGCATTCGCCGACGCGCAGGAAACGCCAGCGAGCCTGATGCGCTACAATTTGGCAACCGGAGTGCTGGCGCTGATTGTAAGAGGGACTGCGACTGACAACGCTTTCCATGTACACGGATGGAAGTAGCCGATCGGTCATTTTTGCTGTCCGCGGTCATCGTCTTCGTCGTGAGTTAGAAGCGTCCAAATCAAGCCGTTGGACCCTGGTAGCAACGATTCTCGCGTCGAGCATGACGTTCATCGACGGGACCGTCGTGAACGTCGCGCTGCCGGCGCTACAAGCCGATCTCCACGCCACGATCACCGACGTCCAATGGGTCGTCGAGGCGTACGCTCTCTTCCTCGGCGCGCTGATACTCGTCGGCGGAGCGATGGGCGATCAGCTCGGCCGCAAACGCGTATTCCTTTTCGGCGTGGTGTCTTTCACAGCCGCTTCAATTTTCTGCGGCCTCGCGACATCGCCGCGCATGCTCATCATTGCCCGCGGACTGCAAGGGATCGGCGCGGCGTTCCTGGTCCCCGGAAGCCTCGCGATCATCAGTGCAACGTTCAGTGATGCCGACCGTGGGCGGGCAATCGGAACATGGTCGGGGTTCAGCGCGATCACGACTGCAATCGGACCCGTCATAGGCGGTTGGCTGATCGAGCACGTGAGCTGGCGCGCCGCATTCTTTCTCAACGTCCCACTGGCGGCGATCGTCGTTGCGTTGTCGCTCCGCTTCATGGACGAAAGTCGCGATCCTTCCCGCACTGCGCGAATCGATGGGAGCGGGGCGCTGCTCGGTGTTTTCGGCTTGGGTGGAATCGTGTTCGGTCTGCTCGAATGGCCGCCTCTCGGTCCGCGCCATCCGCTGGTGCTGGGCACGCTGGGACTCGGAACGCTTTGCCTCGTACTGCTCGTGATCGTGGAGCGTCGGGCAAGGAATCCGATGATGCCGCTGGATCTCTTCGGCTCGCGAACCTTTACCCTCGCGAATGTGCTCACCTTGCTGCTCTACGGAGCGCTTGGAGTCGTGTTCTTCCTCCTCCCTCTCGATCTCATTCAGGTGCAGCACTACTCGGCTACCGCGGCCGGTGCGGCGCTCGTTCCGTTTGCGATAATCATGTTCACTCTGTCGCGATGGGCCGGAGGACTCGTTGCGCGGATCGGACCGAGGCTTCCGCTCACGATCGGGCCCGTCATCTCGGCGATCGGCATCGGCTTGTTCGCGCGCGGTGGAACGAGCGGCTCCTACTGGTCCTCCGTGTTCCCAGCGGTGTGCTTGCTCGGGTTCGGAATGACCATCACCGTGGCCCCGTTGACGACGACGGTCATGGGCGCGGTGGAGACTCACCGCGCGGGAGTAGCGTCAGGCATCAACAATACGGTCGCCCGAGTCGCCGGGCTTCTGGCTATTGCCGTATTCGGTGTCTTGCTGTCCAACAGATTCGACGCGGAAGTTGAACCGCGCCTGGATCGACTCGCTCTGTCACCGGCGGCGAGCGTCGAGATCGGCAAAGAGCTTCCGAAGATGGCTGGCGCCGAGCTGAAGAATGTGGCGATTGAGCCCGGACAACGAGCTGCTGTCCAGCGCGCGATTGACGAAGCGTTTGTTTCTGGATTTCAGCTGGTCGTTCTCTGGGCCGCGATTCTGGCCCTGGCGGCAGGCGTGTTTGGCGCGGGCATACCCTCGGCGCTACCTGCGAAGAGCCGTTCAGAGGCGGCATGACGATTCCAGCGATCGAACGATCACTCCCAGCGGAAGACTCTCGTCGAGAGTGCGGTGTACGCCGCGAAAAGCACGAGCAGCGCCGCGACGTTCACCCAATGCGCGCCCCACCCTGATCCGGCCCACACGCCCTGGAGAAGCGCCACGGCGTGTGTGGTCGGAAGCAGGTACGCGACCGCCTCGAACGCGCGAGGCAGCCGGTCCACGGGAAAGAACAACCCCGACAAAGCCAGCATCGGGTAGACCACCGCCCCGCTTATCGGCTGCGCGAATCG
>Ga0193699_10000634_pt1 | contig 14754 bp, 11 predicted proteins | sample L3c2metaG_FD_160095 | JGI IMG/M metagenome (GOLD analysis project Ga0193699, IMG submission 160095) | Soil microbial communities from a riparian zone of the East river system, Colorado, United States - L3c2 | ecosystem: Environmental > Terrestrial > Soil > Riparian zone | place: USA: East... | reverse complement strand
TCGCCGCCTTTGCACGTGTGTCGTGTGCATGCGCTCGATAGTGTTTTGCCCGCTCCCTCACGGGAAGCCTGAAGATTTCGGACAATGTCAGGAGTCCTCAAAACGTCGAAACGAAGCCAGCCCAAAGCGGACCCTTTACGTCTGAGGAGGGCCTACGGTCGCATGCCTCGGGCAAATGTCCAAAATTTGTCACAGAAATAGGGCTTGGGGAGGCACGACCTCGGCGAGCATCGGGCCCCGGCCGGCTAGTGAGACGCCGTGGAATCCCGTTGGTGGGTCCCCTGGGAGCGCACGCGGTCGCGAAAGTTTTCCTGCGGATTTTTGGCTTCGTCTTCTTGGGGTTCTTCGGGGATCATCCGTAGCCATTCGCCAGCAAGCCGTAGCCACGACGCCCGGTTGTTATCGTTGGCAGACAAGCGCGACATCCTGCAACATTCGTCCGCTTGGGTACGAAATTCATCATATTTGTTACGCATGACGAGATCCAATGCTGTGCATATGATTTACGTGGCTGGCGCAAAAACGATCCGAGCTGCTTAGCGCCAGACGCCGAGTTTAGCGAAAGATTTTCTCCCAAACGGCGGTCCGATAAGGGGGAACTGCTCGGTCTTTGTGCGCGTTCCCTTCATCGCGGATCGAGCGATTGGACCTGCGTGAAAAAGGCTAGCGAGTACCGACAGCACGCCGAAGAGTGTCGCGCCCTTTCGAGAAGCTCTCGCAACGACGAGCACCGCAGCCAACTTCTGAAGATGGCTGAAACCTGGGACAACCTCGCCGCAGAGCGCGAACGGCTGCTCGAAGAGCAGAAATATCTGGACGCGGCCGAAGGCGCGTTTCAAAACCGAGCCGAGAGCACGTTTCAAAACCAAGTAGCCGGCTTCGCAAACTTTCCGAGTTGAGTCCGCCAAGACGGATTGTCGAGACTGGGCTTAGGCTCCTCGCCGCCCTGGCTCTTTGCTGTTCAAAATGACGCTAACGCGTTGATTTTAAAAATGGAGGCCACGCCCGGAATTGAACCGGGGTTCACGGTTTTGCAGACCGTTGCGTCACCACTCCGCCACGTGGCCTAAACTTACCCCCAAACGCGTTCGCGTCGGGACAGGAGTGCCGGGCCTATATCAGATCGTGCGTGCGACTCACAACATGGACCGTCCGGCCGGGTCGCGCCGAGCCGAGCCGAGCAGGATCGATTGTCAGAGCCGAGCTGCCTCACTATAAGCCGTCGCCATGCTCGATTTCGTCGCCCAACGCTCCAACATGGTTGCAACCCAGCTCCGCACCAACGATGTGTCGGACGCGCGCGTCCGGGGTGCCATGTCCGTTATCCCGCGCGAAATTTTCGTGCCCGACGCGGTGAAGCCCCTGGCCTATATGGAACGCTGTATCACCCTGAAGAAGGGCCGCGTCATGCTGGATGCGCGCAGTTTTGGAAAGCTCCTGCAGCTCGCCACGATCCTTCCCGACGACGTCGTTCTCGATCTGGGCTGCGGCATGGGCTACTCGAGCGCCGTTCTGTCGCTCATCGCCGGACGGGTGGTCGCGCTCGAAGAAGACGCGGAGCTCGCCGCGGCGGCGCAAGAAAATCTGCGCGCCTTGGCCACTACGAACGCCGAAGTGGTCCGCGGCCCCTTGGCGATCGGCTGGCCCAAAGCTGCGCCCTATGACGTGATCGTCGTCAACGGGGGAATCGAAGTGGAGCCCGCCGGACTCGTCAAGCAGCTCAAGAGCGGCGGCCGGCTTGTGACGATCTGGCGCGACGGCGAGGCAGGTCACGCGCGCCTCTATGTCAATGACGAGGGCGCGGTCGGCAACCGCAGCGCGTTCGATGCGCAAGTCCCGGTTCTGCCGGGCTTCGAGAAACTCCCCAGCTTCGTCTTCTAGACGCTAAGGCTCCGGATCTTCGGCTACCGGAACGGGAACGCGCGCGAATTCCTGCGCTCTGCGCGTGAGGTCTTTGAGATTGCGCTGCAGCTGTTCAAAGGCAAAGCGCAGGGCAATCAGTCTTTCCTCGCCCTTGACCGCTTCGATCTCGGCAAGAACACGCGCCATCGCGACCGAGAGCCCATCAAGACTGGGGGGCGGTTCGCGCTGGGCGAAAGCGCGCCCAATTCCACGCAGGAATTCCGCGGCGACGGCTGCAAGTTCTGCCAAGGGCTGCGCAAGACGTTCCCTTACCGAGGACGGCAAGGGCTGAGCGGCCATCCTTCCGATCAACACGAGGTCGTGGCGCACCCGCCGCAAGGTGCGCGTCACAGGTTCGGGATCGGAATCGTCGGAGAGATAATTGCGGCGCTCGCGCGCCGCTTCATCGGAGATGTTCTCGAGCGCGGTCAGGGCGAGCCGCACTTCGTCGTTGCGGGCAAGGGTCGCCTGGGCGTCCATCGGCGCGATCAGCCCGGCTATGAGATCCGCCAGCAATTGGGCCAAGCGCTGCAGGACCCGGTTCGCCGCTTCGCCCAGCAGGGCATGGGCCCGAGCCGGCAGCAAAAGCAGCGATACCGCCATCCCCACGAAGCCGCCGAGACTGACTTCGACGGTCCGCAGCGCCGCGGCCAGGAACGGCCCCTCGGTGGCTCCGGCGCTGCCGAGCAGAAGTATGACGGCCGTGAGCGGCGCCACGCGGTAGCTGGGGTTGAACGCGGATAGAAGCGCGAGCGGCGTCAAGGAAATGGTCAGCGCGACGCCCATCATCAAGGCACCGCTGTGCGGCACCAGCGTCGCGATGAGAGCGCCATAGGCCGCGCCAAGCAGGGTGCCCACAAGCCGGTCGACGGAGGCTTTCCATGATCCGCCGACGCTTCCTTGCACCACGAGCACGGCGGTAAATACGGCCCAATAGCCTTGCGGCAAGGCGAGGGCTTGGGCCAATGCAAAGCTGAGGACACCGGCGGCGGCGATTCGCACCCCATGTCGCATTTCGGCGTGGCGGCTCATCCAGTTGGGCACTAATATTCGTTCCATAATGCTGCGTTCTTTGCTGTCGACTGTGGCACTAAACCCAATCGCTGCTTCGGTAATCCGTGATTCGCCAATATAGCTTTCCCCTAGGTTCTAGCTTAGGGTGATCTGAGAGTCGCAAAAGGAGCGGCGCGCGAAGCGCGTCGCGTTGAGAGAATCGCCATGAGCAGTTCGGCCAACCCGCAACATGAACCGACCATGGAGGAAATTCTCGCCTCCATTCGAAAAATTATTTCCGAGGATCAGTCCGACGGCGCCAAGCCTGCTGCAGAACCAACACCGGTCCGCGCGGCGGCCGCCGAGGCTCAACCTCATGTCGAGTCCGACATCTTGGAACTCACCGAAGAAGTGCATGAGGAAGAGGTTGTCATTGAAGCACCCGCCGACGAAACACAATCTCCGATGGATGACGACATAACATTCGAAAACATCGAAGCTGAGCCAAAGGCCGAACCTGCCATGGATACCGACGATTTGATCTCCGATTCGGCGCGCAGTGCGGTGGGCCGCGCCTTTGCAAAACTGGACGCCGAAGTGCCAAAGCCGCAGGCGCCGCCCTCTTCGGGAGGAACCCTCGACGCGCTATTCACCAAAGCCGTGCAGGATGCCTTTTCTCCCACTCTGCAGGATTGGGTGGACGGCCATCATGCCGAAATCATGGACAGTCTGAAGCCGGTGATCCGCGATTGGATGGATGCCCATCTGCCGAACCTCATCGAGGCAGCGGTAACAAAAGAAATCAGCCGCGCCGCCGCCGAACGGCCCCGTCGGCGCTGAACTCTCCTTCCCATCCTCTCAACTCTCTTGCGGGGGAGGATGATCCCAAGGGGGAACATCTTCTTTCCCCTTGACGATTGGGCCCGGGCGCCCCTTTTTCAGCAAAGCTGAATTTTAGAGCGAGAACATGCTCGACAAGACTTTTCATCCCGGCGAGGTCGAGGCCCGTCTTTACGCCCAATGGGAGAATTCGGGCGCCTTCCGCGCCGGTTCCAAACCCGGCGTGCCCGGCTTCGCGATCGTCATTCCGCCTCCCAACGTGACGGGCAGCCTGCATATCGGTCATGCCCTCAACAACACGCTGCAGGATGCGCTCGCCCGTTTCGAGCGCATGCGCGGCAAGAACGTGCTCTGGCAGCCCGGCACCGATCATGCCGGCATCGCCACGCAGCTCGTCGTCGAACGCGAGCTTGCAAAACGCCAAATGAGCCGCGTGAAGATGGGGCGCGAAAAATTCCTCGAGGAAGTCTGGCGGTGGAAAGAGGAATCCGGCGGCACCATCGTGCGCCAATTGCGACGATTGGGAGCGTCCTGCGATTGGAGCCGCGAGCGCTTCACCATGGACGAGGGGCTTTCCCGCGCGGTGGTGAAGGTCTTCGTAGCGCTCCACAAGCAGGATCTGATCTACAAGGACAAGCGGCTGGTCAATTGGGATCCGCGCCTGCAGACGGCGGTCAGCGATCTCGAAGTCGAGAATATCGAGGTCAAGGGCAAGCTCTGGACGATCAGATATCCGATCGAAGGCGCGGAAGGTCAGTTCATCGCGGTTGCCACGACGCGTCCGGAGACCATGCTGGGCGATGTCGCGGTGGCGGTGCATCCCGGCGATGAACGCTACGCGAGTCTCGTCGGAAAACGCGCAATCCTTCCCTTGACGAACCGGCCCATCCCGATCATCGCGGATGAATATTCCGATCCGGAAAAGGGCACCGGCGCGGTGAAGATCACACCCGCGCATGATTTCAACGATTTCGACGTCGGCAAAAGACACGGTCTCGCGCCGCTCAACATCCTGACCAAGGAAGCGGCGCTCAACGATTCCGTGCCTGAACCCTATCGCGGCCTGGATCGTTTCGAAGCGAGGAAGCGCATCATCGCCGATCTGGAAGCGCTAGGCCTGATTGAGAAGACGGAAGACATCGTACACGCCGTGCCGCATGACGAAAAAACCAAAACCGTCGTACTGGAGCCCTATCTCACCGAACAATGGTATCTGAACGTGACGCCGCTCGCGGCGAAAGCCGTGCAGGCGGTGGAGGAGGGGCGCACGCGCTTCGTCCCCGAGCACTGGGCGAATGTCTATTACAACTGGATGCGCAACATTCAGCCTTGGTGCATCTCGCGCCAGCTCTGGTGGGGGCATCAGATTCCCGTCTGGTATGGCCCGGATGGCAAGATTTTCGCCGAAGAGACGGAACGCGAGGCGCGCGCAGCGGCCGTGAAACATTACGGCCGCGAGGTGGCGTTGACGCGCGACGAGGATGTGCTCGACACCTGGTTTTCCTCGGCACTGTGGCCGTTCTCGACTATGGGCTGGCCCGATAAGACGCCGGAGCTGGCGCGCTATTATCCGACATCGGTGCTCGTCACCGGCTTCGACATCATCTTTTTCTGGGTCGCCCGCATGATGATGATGGGCATCTATTTCATGGGCGATGTGCCCTTCCGCGACGTCTTCATTCACACCCGCGTCCTCGACGAGAAGGGGCAGAAGATGTCGAAGACGAAAGGCAATGTCGTCGACCCGCTCGACATCATCGATGAATATGGCGCCGACGCCTTGCGCTTTGCACTGGCCATCGCGGCCGGGCAGGGGCGTGACATCCGTCTTGGTATCAACCGCGTCGAGACTTGCCGCAATTTCGGCACCAAGCTTTGGAACGCCGCGCGCTTCTGCGAGATGAACGAATGCGTGCGCAAGCGCGAGTTCGAACCCAGCACTGTTACCCTCACCGTCAACAAATGGATCGTCGCGGAAACGGCGCGCGCCGTCTCCGAAGTCACCGCGGCTTTGGAAGCGTACCGTTTCAACGAGGCTGCCGGGGCGGCCTATCATTTCGTTTGGGATGTCTTTTGTGATTGGTACGTCGAATTCATCAAGCCCGTGCTGAACGGAAACGACGAAGCGGCGAAAATGGAAACCCGCGATGCCGCCGCCTGGGTTCTCGACCGCATCTTGCAGCTTCTGCATCCGTTCATGCCGTTCATCACCGAGGAATTGTGGGCGCGCATGGCCGAACACGCAGTCCCGCGGCGCTCCATGCTGATGCTGTCGCCCTGGCCCGATTTGTCGGCATTGCCGCAGGACGAGAATGCGCGCGGTGAGATGAATTGGCTGATCGACCTCATCTCCGGCGTGCGCAGCGTGCGCGCCGAGATGAACGTGCCGCCTTCGGCGCGCCTCACGCTTTTGTTGAAAGACGCCGGCCGCGAGACAAGCGCGAGGCTCACCCGGCATCGCGACGTGGCGTTGACTCTCGCGCGGCTCTCCAGCGCGCGCGTGGCTGCGGAGATTCCGCAAGGCTCGGCCCAGTTCGTGATCGGCGAAGCGGTGGCGGCCCTGCCGCTGGGCGATGTGATCGATTTTGCCAAGGAACGCGCGCGGCTCGAAAAGGAATTGAAAAAGTCCGAAGACGAGATCGCGCGCTTTGACGCGAAACTCGGCAATCCCGGCTTCGTCGCAAAAGCGCCGGAAGAAGTGATCGAGGAGCAGAAGGAGAAACGGGCCGAAGCCGAGGCCATATCCGCGCGCCTGCGCGAAGCGCTGAAACGGCTGAGCGCGTAAAGAGGTCTGACCATGCCGAAATTCGACAAATCCAAGCTTCCCTCCCGCCACGTCACCGAAGGGCCGGAACGCGCGCCGCATCGCTCCTATTATTATGCGATGGGGCTGACGGATGAGGAGATTCATCGCCCCTTCGTCGGAGTCGCGTCCTGCTGGAATGAAGCGGCGCCTTGCAACATCGCTTTGATGCGTCAGGCGCAATCGGCCAAGCGCGGGGTCAAGGAATCCGGCGGCACGGCGCGCGAATTCTGCACGATCACCGTCACCGATGGCATCGCCATGGGCCATGAGGGCATGAAGTCTTCTCTGGTCAGCCGCGAAGTCATCGCCGATTCCGTCGAACTCACGGTCCGCGGTCATTGCTATGACGCGCTGGTCGGCATCGCGGGATGCGACAAGAGTCTTCCGGGCATGATGATGGCGATGCTGCGCCTGAACGTGCCGTCGGTGTTCCTCTATGGCGGCTCGATCATGCCGGGAAAATTCCACGGCAAGGATGTTACCGTGGTCGACGTCTTCGAGGCGGTGGGAAAATACTCGGCGGGCGCCATGCTGGACGCCGAGTTGCACGAGCTCGAATGCGTCGCGTGTCCCGGTGCCGGCGCCTGCGGCGGTCAGTTCACCGCCAATACGATGGCCTGTGTGTCCGAAGCGATCGGCCTGGCTCTTCCTTTTTCGGCGGGACCGCCGGCGGAGGTCACCTCGCGGGACGACTACGCGCTGAAGGCAGGGGAGACCGTCATGGCGCTGCTCGCCAAGAACATCAGGCCGCGCGACATCTGCACGCGCGACGCCTTCGAGAATGCGGCGACCATCGTCGCTGCGACTGGCGGCTCGACCAACGCAGCGCTCCATCTGCCCGCCATGGCACATGAAGCCGGCATCGCTTTCGACCTTTTCGATGTCGCGGCGATCTTCAAGCGCACGCCCTATCTTGCCGACCTGAAACCCGGCGGACGCTTCGTGGCCAAGGACATGTGGGAGGCGGGCGGCATGCCGATGCTGATGCGCACGCTTCTGGATGGTGGCTATCTCCACGGGGATTGCCTGACGGTCACCGGCAAGACGATCGCGGAGAATCTGCGCGATGTGCGCTTCAATCCCGCGCAAGAAGTGATGCGGCCGGCGGACAATCCTCTCGCGCCCACGGGCGGCGTGGTCGGGCTTTCCGGCAACCTCGCTCCCGAAGGCGCCATCGTGAAAGTGGCCGGACTGAAGCATCTTCATCATCGCGGACCCGCGCGCGTCTTCGATTGCGAAGAGGAAGCCTTCGCCGCGGTCCAGGCGCGCAACTACAAGGAAGGCGATGTGATCGTCATCCGCTACGAGGGACCGAAGGGCGGTCCGGGCATGCGCGAGATGCTGTCGACGACAGCGGCGCTTTACGGCCAGGGTCTCTCCGACAAAATCGCCTTGATCACCGATGGGCGTTTCTCAGGTGCGACGCGCGGCCTTTGCATCGGCCATGTCGGGCCGGAAGCAGCCGACGGGGGCCCCATCGGTCTCATCCGCGAAGGCGATATCATCGCCATCGATGCCGAGAAGGGAACCATCGAGGTGGAATTGCCGGCCGACGAGCTCGCCCGCCGGCGCGCGGCTTGGAAGCCCAAGCCCATATCCTTCGGTTCGGGCGCGTTATGGCGATATGCCAAGAATGTGGGCCCCGCCCGGTTGGGGGCCGTCACGCATCCCGGCGCGGCACGCGAATTGCGCTGCTACGCCGACATCTGAATCCGGCACAAGCGAACGGCGGCAAGCCCAGGCTTGCCGCCGTCTCTATGACGCCGCAATGACTACACGCCGTGCGGATGTTCCTTGCCATTTCCTTGGCGACGCATTCCGGGAGTTTGGCCGATCTCGCCGCTCTCGACGTCGCTGTTTCCCAGCTCATCGCGCCCGAAGTCTTCGTCCGATTCGATGGCTTCGTCGGAACGCGACATTTGGCGGGCCGGCTTGGGATTCATCGGGTCCCGCGGCATCTTCGTCTTGCCGGTGCCTTCCGTGACCATGTCGGAATTCTCGGCCTCATCGCTTCCGATATTCGCAGCTGCCGCCCGGCGCTGGGCGGAGGCGCCACGCGCCTGGCCACCCTTGCGGCCGGCTTCCGCGGCGAGTTCGCGATTCTGGGAGAAGCTGCGCCCTTCCGGGGGAACGCTTTCTCCTCCTTTGCGTCCTGCCTGTGCGGCCAGGCGCGGATCCTGCGAGAAACTTCTCTTCTCGGGCGGAACGCTCTGGCCGCCTTTGCTCGCGATAGCGCGTTGCTTCGCCTGATCCATCGAAGCAAAGCCGCGATTGGACGTGCCCTTATGTTCGTCATTCCGAGACATGACGTATCCTTTCTGGAAAAGTACTCGCGGCGGGAATTACGACCCACCGCTACAGATGGATAACGGTCCGTCGGGCGGCACTGTTCCGGTTCCGTGTCGTTTTTTTGAGCGTTGGCTTGGCCGAAGAGTGGATTTTATAGGCGAGATTGTTATAGGAAACAGTCGCTTAGGTCTCTCCCCCTTCGCCAAACCAATTTTTGCACATGCGCAAATAGGCCCCGGGGCAACCTTCGTCTTGGCGAGGCGTTTGGTTTTAGGAAAACGAGCGAGGGTTTCGGTGATGAAAGACCAAAAGCCGGCGGACGCGAACCCTGTTCAAGGAGAGGGCGACTACAAAGCGGCGCGCGATTACAAGCGCGACATCGACAAGTTCGTGAAGGACAAGGGGAGGGTCATCCCCGATCTGGCGAAAGAGGCGGAAAGCGCGGTCGAGGGTCCGGAAGGTCCCGAACTCGCGCGAGCCGAACAGAAGGGCAAGTCGAAAGCCCGCCACTGACCGAAGACGCCGCCGCGCGTCTGGCGGATTGGGTCTCTAATCTCGGACTGTTGGTGTATGCTGAGGCCTGGTTGAGCACCGGGGGGCCCCATGTTCGACACCATGCCGGCGCGGCCGCCAATGCGGTTGCGCATGAGATATGTCGTCTTCGCGCTCATCGGCGCGATGATCGCCTATGTCCTCTTTCACAATGAAAGTTTTCTGATCCAGCCGGCCCATCCGCTCTGGCCGCATTATCAGACGCTGGGCTTGTGGCTGCTCGTGCATGGGGTGGCCGGCGGTTCCGCTCTGATTCTGGCGCCGATGCAGTTTTCCGACCGTCTGAGGGCGCGCTTCACCAAGCTGCATCGTGTGTCCGGACGGATCTACGTCACCGGCGCGCTGATCCTCGCTCCCATGGGCGCCTATATCCAATATATGGACGAACGTCTGGGTCTTGGGCCGAGATCTTTCACGGTGGAGACGATCATCCAGGCTTCGCTTCTGATCATCACGACCGCGATCGGACTTGCCTTCGCGATGAAGCGGATGATTCCGCAACACCGCCAGTGGATGACGCGCAGCTATGCCGCCGCGCTGACCTTCTTCGAGATCAGACTCATTCTCGGTGTGATGGGCTGGGACAATGACCCGGTCATCGTGGAAACCGTGGTTTGGTCCTGCACCGCCTCTGCCATCCTGCTCGGCGATATCGCCAATCAGATTTATGAGCTTCGGTCCATGCGGCCGCGCCGCGCCAGAATGCCGGCGTCCGCCCAGCCCATCGCGGCAGAGTAGGCTTCGGGTTCCCAGGCGCGGGCGCTATGCGCTTACACAAATTCGCCCGGCGGTTGGGTTTCGGATATATTTCCGCCCGGCATGGGGAGCTGATTGCGGCATTCAGGGGGAATCAGAAGCCGACATGACCTCGATTCGAATCCCCTTTCGTGCTCTTACCGTCGCGCTGGTCGCTTGCTTCGCAGTCCCGAAACAGAGCGTATCGCAGACGGCGGCCTGTGGAACTCCCCTGGCAGCTGACGACGGTTGGAAACTTGCCACGCCCGAAAGCGTCGGCTTCGATCCACGGTCGCTTTGTCAATGGACCGAACATCGGATTGCTACGCCACTTGAGAACATTCACGCCGTTGTTGTCGCGCGGCATGGTGCAATCGTATTTGAACGTTACTTCACGGGCGACGACGAGCGCTTGGGTAGGCCATTGGGGCAGGTCGCTTATGACCGGACAATGGCGCATGACATGCGCTCGATAAGCAAGTCCGTGACATCTTTGCTGGTCGGTATTGCTCTCGACCAGAAGAAGATCGCCAGTCTCGATCAACCAGTGTTCGACTTTTTTCCGGAATATGGCGACCTACGCACGCCGGAGAAGGAGCGCATCAAGCTTCGCGATCTTCTCACGATGTCCGCTGGGTTTGCTTGGGACGAGACCCTCACGCCCTACACCGATCCCAACAACAGCGAAATCCGCATGAATCGAGCGGTCGATCCATATCGCTACATATTTTCTCAGTCGATAGTTGCGGTGCCTGGTGCGAAGTACAATTACAGCGGCGGGTCGGCGGCATTGCTCGGTGCCATTATTCGCAAGACGACGGGCCAGACTATTGACGACTTCGCACGCGCGGTGCTGTTCGGCCCCCTTGGGATCACCGATTTCGAATGGGTGAAATTGCCAAACGGCGATCCCGTGGCCGATGCCGGCTTACGCCTCAAGCCACGTGATCTCGCGAAAATCGGCCAACTGGTGTTGGCGCACGGCATCTGGAATGGCCGCCAGGTGGTACCGCGAACCTATGTCGATGAATCGACCGCACCCCAAATCCAAGGCGCAGGCACCTTTTTTTACGGCTACCAATGGTGGCTTGGCCGCTCTTTAGTTGGAGCGCGAGAGGTGGACTGGGCCGCCGGTGTCGGATTGGGAGGGCAGAGGGTCGTTGTGGTCCCCTCGCTTGATCTCATCGTTGTCATGACAGCAGGCCTGTACACAAGCCCATTGCAGGGTTCGCTGACAATCGACGTCCTGAACGATTACGTTTTATCGGGAATTCACGGAAACTAGAGGGAGCGTGCCTCGGTGGGCGCTGCGCCAACCAGCTGGTGCGGTTCCGTCCGCGCCAAATTTGCAACATCCTGTGGCTTTGCTACACTCCCCATCAGAGCGACATCTGCCGATTCTGATCTATCGAGGCCATAAGGCCCCATGGCAAGCACGTCCGTGTTTCGATCACGCGTTCTCGGCGGCCCGTTCCAGCTGCTGAGGGCGGCATCGCGCTCATCGCTCATTGCCCTGGTCATCGCGCTCGCCGCGGTCGTGTCGGGCGTGCTGACCTATCTCACCATCACCGGCCTTGCCCCCTACAATCCCACGCCCGCCACGATGGTCGTTCTCATCGTGGTCGACCTCTCTCTGGTCCTCGCGCTTGCAGGTCTGATCGCCTGGCGGCTGACGCGGCTCTGGACCGAGCGCAGGAGCGGCGCCGCCGGGTCGAAGCTGCACTTGCGGCTGGTGGCGATGTTCTGCGCCATTGCGGTGATGCCGGCGATCCTTGTCGCGATCTTCGCCGCGGTGTCGCTGAACCTCGGCATCGAGGCGTGGTTCTCCGAACGCGTGCAGACGGCGCTCGCCAATTCGGTCAGCGTCGCGGATGCCTATGTCGAAGAGCACAAGCAGGTCATCCGCGGCGACATCCTTGCGATGGCGTCCGACCTCAACCGCGCCGGGCCGCTGGTTCAGGGCGACCAGAAACGCATCGTCGAAATTCTCGAGACCGAAGCGAAGATCCGTGCGCTGCCCGGCGTTTATGTCGTCGACTCCACGGGCCGGACGCTGGCAAGCGCCAAGCTGCGTTCGATGCCCGATCGCGGTCCCGTCACCACCGAACAGATCGATCAAGCCAAAGACGGCCAGGTCGTGGTGCTGGCCGATTCCAACGAAAAGGCGGTGTCCGCGCTGGTGAAGCTGGACGCCTTCGTCGATGCCTATCTTCTGGTCACGCGGGCGGTCGACCCGCAAGTGCTGGAGCATCAGCGCGGCACCCATGACGCGGTCTCCGAATATCAGCGCCTCAATCAGAACCGCTCCGAGATCCAGCTTACCTTCGCCGCGCTCTATGTGGTCGTCGCCATGCTCATTCTTCTGGCCGCGGTGTGGCTGGCGCTGTGGGCGGCCAACCGCATCGTCACCCCGATCGGACGTCTGGCAGGCGCTGCGGAGCGCGTCTCCGAAGGCGATCTGCGCGTTCGCGTGGCGGTCGGCCAGGATGACGACGAGATCAGCTCGCTGTCCGAGACCTTCAACCGCATGACCTCGCAGCTCGAAGGCCAGCGCAAGGAGCTGATCGACGCCAATTTCCAGCTCGATTCACGCCGGCGATTCACCGAAGCGATGCTCGCCGGGGTCTCCGCCGGAGTCGTGGGCCTGGATGGGGAAGGGCACATCACGCTGATCAACCGCATGGCCTCGCGGCTTCTCGATGCCGCGCCCGAAGACATCGAGTCCCGCCATTATTCCGAATGCATCCCCGAACTCGCCGCGCTTATCCGCCGCGCCATCAGCGAGCCCTCGGGCCGCGCGGGCGGTGAGGTGGATGTGCGCCGGGACGGGGCGCTACGGCATTTGAATGTTCAGGTGTCGAGCGAAGCGGGCGACAAGACGCATGGCTTTGTGGTGACCTTCGACGACATCACCGACCTGGTATCCGCGCAGCGCACGGCGGCGTGGGCCGATGTGGCGCGGCGCATCGCCCATGAGATCAAGAATCCACTGACCCCGATCCAGCTCTCGGCCGAACGCCTGAAGCGAAAATATGCCAGCGAGGTGTACAGCGATCCGGAAGTGTTCACGCAATGCACGGACACCATCATCCGCCAGGTCAGCGACATCGGGCGCATGGTCGACGAATTCTCTTCCTTCGCGCGCATGCCCGCGCCCGTGATCCGCAGCGAGGAAGCCCAGGAGCTTGTCCGGCACTCGGTGTTCCTGCAGCGCGTCGCGCAGCCGCAGGTCGCCTTTGAGGTGACCGCGCCCAGCGAACCTATCATCTTCGATTGCGACGGGCGGCTGGTGAGCCAGGGGCTGACCAACGTTCTGAAGAACGCGATCGAGGCGATATCGGCGCGCGCGACGAACGGCGATTCCGTCACCGGACGCATCGCCATCGATTTGAGCGTCAAGGGCGGAAGGCTGATCATTTCCATTCGCGACAATGGCGTGGGCCTGCCGGCCGAAAATCGCCACCGGCTTACCGAGCCCTACGTCACCACCCGCGCCAAAGGCACGGGGCTCGGCCTTGCGATCGTGCGCAAGATTCTCGAAGACCATGGAGGGGAGTTGTTGCTGGAGGACGCCGCCAAGGATTCATCGGGTGAATCGGGCGGCGCGACCGTGCGCATGGTGTTTCCGTTGCGGCGGCCAGCCAAACCAGAACAGGGGATGATGCATGAAACAGAACGGGTCGCAGGTCTCGTCTGAGATTCTGGTTGTCGACGACGAGATTGATATTCGCGAATTGATGGCGGGTATCCTTTCCGATGAGGGCTACGAAACGCGCGTGGCCTCCGATTCGGATGGAGCGCTGCACGCGATTGCGCAGCGGCGGCCGCATCTCGTGGTGCTCGATGTCTGGCTCCAAGGGAGCAGGCTCGACGGCATCCAGGTGCTGGACGTGCTGCAGCGCGAGCATCCCGATGTGCCGGTCGTCATCATCAGCGGTCACGGCACTATCGAGACAGCCGTCGCCGCGATCAAGAAGGGCGCCTACGACTTCATCGAGAAGCCGTTCAAGGCCGACAAATTGTGCCACACGGTGCGCCGCGCGCTCGAATCTGCGCGGCTGAAGCGCGAAGTCGAAGAGCTGAAGCTGAAGGCGGGCGACGACACCGAGCTTTGCGGCACCTCCACGGCGATCGCGCAATTGCGCCAGCTCGTCGACAAGATCGCACCCACCGGAAGCCGCGTGCTCATCACCGGACCCTCGGGTTCCGGCAAGGAGGTGACGGCCAGGCTGATCCATGCGCTGTCGCGGCGCACCAACAATGCCTTTGTGGCGATCAATTGCGCCATGATGGCGCCGGCGCGCATCGAATCCGAGCTGTTTGGGGTCGAGTCCGAAGCGGTGCGCAAGATCGGGGTTCTGGAGCTTGCCCATGGCGGTACGCTGTTCCTCGACGAGGTGGCGGACATGCCGCTGGAGACGCAGGGCAAGATCCTGCGCGTGCTGATTGACCAGACCTTCCAACGCGTCGGCGGTTCGACGCGGGTGCAAGTGGATGTCCGCGTGATCTCTTCCTCGACGCGCGATTTGCGACATGAGATCGAAGCGGGACGTTTCCGCGAGGATCTTTATCACCGGCTGAACGTCGTGCCGGTGCGCGTACCTTCGCTTTCCGATCGCCGCGACGATGTTCCCCTG
>Ga0193699_10000633_pt1 | contig 14769 bp, 17 predicted proteins | sample L3c2metaG_FD_160095 | JGI IMG/M metagenome (GOLD analysis project Ga0193699, IMG submission 160095) | Soil microbial communities from a riparian zone of the East river system, Colorado, United States - L3c2 | ecosystem: Environmental > Terrestrial > Soil > Riparian zone | place: USA: East... | reverse complement strand
TGGCTGCCGGTGGGTAGGTATAGAAAACGTCCTCTCTGCACGGCCTTCGACATCATCTCCATGTGCGCCGGATCCATGGTGTCGTATCGTCCGCCAATGGTGAGAGTCGGGACGGAGATCTTGCCAAGATCGGCCGTTCTATCCCAGTTGAGAAGCTTGCCGCTCGCGCCGAGCTCACTTGGTCCCTGCATCGGTACGTAGATCGCTGGGTTGATGTGCTTGAATGCGCGATTGACGGGATCCGGCCACAGCTCAGGGGGCATCCGGAGCACGTGATACACATAATGGTGCCGCATGAGCAGCTCCATGTAGCGCGGGTCCGAATACTTTTCGGCGGCCTCCAGCTGCTTGATTTCTGCGAGACCTTGCTGATCCATCGCAGGCATCAGGACCTTCGCCGCGTACTCGTTGTAGGCCGGGATGCTCGCCATCATGTTCGAGATGATGAGCCCTTTCAGGTGCTGCTGGTACTTGAGCGCGTACTCGAGAGCGAGAATTCCACCCCACGAGTGCCCCAGCAGATAGAAATTCTGTCGGTCGAGGCCGAGTGCCTGGCGAACCTGCTCAACTTCCTCGACTGAGCGCGGGATCGACCAGAGATCCGGCGCGTCGGGCTGATCGCTGTAGAACGAGCCGAGCTGGTCGTAGAAGTAGTACTCGATCCCGGCCGCGGGGAGATAGCTGTCGAAGGCTTCGAAGTATTCGTGCGTAGCTCCGGGCCCGCCGTGGAGCAGCAGCACTTTGATCCGGGGATTATTCCCGACGCGTTTGGTCCAGACGTTGAACGTGCCGCGTGGCGTTGTAACCGGGATCAGCCTGACTCCGCCACTCAGCACATCGCTGCGGCCGGAGTTGTCGAAGTAACCACCGGGGGTCGGAGAGACCGTTGGTGACGGTTGCGGAGCGCAGCCGCAAAGAATGATGAGAGCGCCAATCAAAGCGGCGAATCGTCTGGTCATTTGAGCCCCTTGCTGATTCGAAAGACGTGGCCGTCCGGGTGGCGCACGTGCATCTCGCGCACGTTCCACGGCATGTCCGTTGGAGGCCAGGTGACATCGAGGCCCTGCGCAAGGCAGTGCTTGTATGTCGCGTCGACGTCTTCTACCCAGAGCGACATCCACACACCTTTGTCCCCGGTTTGGTCACCAGTCGGACCGAACGTCATCTTGGCGGGACCGCGGCCGCGACCGCCCTGACCCTTCTCGCACAGAAAGATTTCGACGTCACCCGAACAGACGCCGCCGAAACTCACCGGCTCGCCCCAATCCCATCCCTTCTTCCATCCCAGCTTTTCGAACCAAGCAAAACTCTCCCGAATGTCGGAGACGTTGAGAATTGGATTCACACGATGGGTGAACATGCCTGTAGTGCCTCCATTAGTCGCGCTCCTTGCGACGAAGGTAATCAGCGATCTCCGCGTACGCCCTAGCTCGCGCATCGCGCTTGTGTATGCTCACGTAATGTTCTGCCCAGCCGAGCGGCGTCCCACTCCAGGCTGTGTCAACGGCGTTCAGGTTGGCTCCGGCGTCCACGAGCACTTCAACTGCTTCTCGCGATCCCGAGCACACGGCGTGGTGAAGCGGCGTTCCGTGCGAGTAGAGGTTCTCGCTGGGCTTATTCACGTCCACGCCGAACTCGAGCATTCGCCTCAGCGCCTCTGGCTTCCCATTGAGAGCAGCAAGGACGAACCCGAATTGTTTTTCTTTCGGCTTGCTCGTTGGTGCGAGGCGTGCGACGTCGTTCCAACGTTCAAGACTGAGCGCCGTCGCCAGGGTCAGGTTTGCGCCGCGCCGGACGAGGTGCTCCGCTGCTTCGAAGTTGGCGTTGACGAGAGCGTTCTCCGGGTTTCCGTGAGGGGACGCGCCCGCATCGACCAGAGCATCGATGAGCTCGATCTGCACACCGCATTGTCGCGCGATCCACGACCACGATACGAGCTGGAGCGCGTAGTCGAGCTGTTCCTGCAGGTTCGTGACGCGTTCACGCAGCGCGGCTTCGATGATCGCGCGAGTCAGCTGCGCGATGTTCTTGGGCAGAGTGCCGTTGCGGACCGGATCCTCTGCCACGAACCAGAGGAGGTATGGCTTGGCAAAGAATCTGTTGAGCGCGTCACCAACCTTGTCGCGCAGCCAGGAGCCAGGTGCGTCGAGACGATCGCGCAAGAGTTGGGGATGCTCGGCGATCAGACGCTCGAGCGTGGTCAAGTCGCCGGCGTCAATGGCCGTTACGGCTTCGTGAAAGAGGGTATCGAGGTTGCTCATTCTTCGAGACCGGATACCGCAGCGGTGCCGAGGGAGAGTTCGTAGAAGAGGGTGTCGCCAAACTCAACGGAACGGTACGGCGGGATTTCTCGGAATCCGAGGCTTGCATAAAGAGCCTGCGCGGGACGCATCGTTGCAAGCGTGCCGAGGCGCAGTGTATCGTAGCCTCGAGCGCGCGCTTCCCCGATGAGATGTGCGACCAGAGCACGGGCTATTCCGTTACCGCGGTGGGCCGGATCCACATACATCCGCTTGATTTCGCCAGCCGTCGGACTGAGCGGCCGGAGCGCGATACAGCCCACCGCTGCACCTTCGCGACGCGCGACCCAGAGTCCACCGCCCGGAAGTTCGTACGGCGCGGGGAGCGCATCCAGGAGCGCTGCAGTGGACGCTGCGTCGTGCACGGTCGAGTGTGCGGTGATGTGCGCCCGGATCAACTCGCGAGCATCAGCAAGCGCCGGAAGTTCTGTGGCCGGAACGATCTCGATCAGTGTGCGACCTATTGGTTGGAAGAAAAGTTCTCCTGGTCAGCCGGACAGCTAAGCACGACGTAATATAGAGGCGACGGGGGGAGTGAATGGGCTCTCCCGTTTCCACGAATGGGAAGGTGATTCATGTCCGAACAAGCTCTCGACGGCCAGCTCTTCGACGCGGCGAAAATCGGCGATGTCAGCGCGCTGACCGCGCTGCTCGACCAACACCCCGACAAACTGTCCGTCCGCGACCAGCCCTATGAGCACACGCTGTTGCATCTTGCGGCTTTCGCCGGACATCTGCCGGCCGTCGACCTCCTGCTCGCGCGCGGACTCGACGTGAACGTCCGCGAAAAAGGCGACAACACTTACCCCATGCACTGGGCCGCGGCAGCTGCCCACCTCGACGTCGTGCGGCGGCTCGCTGATGCCGGCGGCGACGTTGTCGGACACGGTGACGACCACGAGCTCGAGGTCATCGGTTGGGCGACGGCGTGGGAAGGAGGTGACGACAATGCGCACCGCGCGGTCGCCGAGTTTCTGGTCAGCCGCGGCGCCCGGCATCACATCTTCTCCGCGATTGCCGTTAACTCGGCGCAAGAGGTTCGGCGCATCGTGGCGGCTGACCCGGCGTCGCTCGACAAGCGCATGAGTCGAAACGAGAATCATCAGCGCCCGTTGCACTTTGCGGCGCGAATGAATCGTCCGGAGATGGTGGCGCTACTGTTGGAGCTAGGAGCCGATCCGACGGCGACGGACGGATCGGGCGCAACGCCACTGCACTTCGCCGCCGGGCACGGTCACGCGGATGTCGTGCGGCTGCTGCTCGCGGCCGGCGCGGATCCAACCGTCCACGACGGCGAACACGACAGCGATGCGATTGGCTGGGCGGAATTCTTCCACCGTCCGGACATCGTGGACATCCTCAGGGCGTCTGATTCGCCTCCACCATCGCCGCCCAGCGCTTGAGCAGCGCGTCCGGCACGGTCGGGAATCCGCCGCTCGTTGCTACTTTGCTATCAGGGAGTCACTCGGTCGTTTGATCAGACGGATCTCAACGAAATATGCGTTCTCATGCTTGGGATCCAGCTCGTACGTCCACCACTCATTGTCAAAATCGTAGATGTGTCCCGCCGCATAAGTGACCTCGAGGAGTCGACTCGCAGCCCAACGCATTGCAAACGTGCTGTCCGTGTGGGTCGCGTACAACACGTCGCCCTTCGCCTCCTGCTTTACCCCAACTGGCTCCAGCCGGATCGAGAGAACATCAGACGAGAGCGGATCGGTCGGTGTTCGATTGAGAATGGCGTCCACCTTACCGTCCGGCGATCGGAGCCGTTGCTCTTCCGTATCTTGCCCGAGAGTCGACGGCGTGTCCTCACCCGAATCAAGTATGGTGAAAAAACCGTACACGCTCCCGACGTACACGACCGCTATGGCAATGACACAACCGATCAGGAGCCCAATCGAGGCGCGCTTCACAACCCTGGGAAGAGCGTCATGTCCCCGGCATGAAAGCGCAGCCTGCATTCTGCGCCCGAATCAGCCCGTAAATGCCAGACGGCACGGGGATGGCTCCCGGGACCAGATTCGCCAAGACCTCGGCGCGCACTTCCTCGACATTGCGCTTGGTCTGTTCAGCAATTCGCCCAGAGAAGCTGCCGATCGAGATGCTACATACCAGGCTGATCAAGCCGCGCTTCTGGAGCGTCTCGATCTTTGTCGCCGCTGCGCCCTCGGAGGAACCCTCCGCCGCTTTCCAGAAGATGTTTCGCCTCGCGGGAGCCTTCGTGGCGGGGTCGTTGACTTTGCGGTCCGCACCAAGAGCGTAGCGGTCCCAGAGCACGTCGTTAAATGCCATCACGGTGCCGAGCCGGCGAAACACGATTACGGGACGCGTTTGCGGATCTCGCGTTGCGTGCACCTCGTGGAAATGGTCGAGGAAGGTTGCCGCGTAGTCCATCGCAATTCCGTCACTAATTTCGCTCGCGTTGAACACCACTCGAAACTGCGCGGCGCGAAGGCTGTCGATCCACGAAGTGTCCCACTCCGATTCGCTGAGCTGGGGCGCAGAGGTCAGCCCTTCGGTAAGGGAGATGCCAGTGGCGATGCTTCCCAGTTGCGTAAGAAACTCACGTCGGCGCGTCATGGGTTCCGTTCTCCGTGTCTCGATAGGCCGGCTGTGAAGCTCTCCGCGCGGCTAGAAATCCCGCCCGATGGTCCTCAACCGCCGCCTGATGCGGCGTGGGAGGAAAAACGCCGCCGACGACAATACGTGCTCGAGGTCGAGCGAGCTCAGCTGCTTCGGGTCACCCATCCAGTGGTCAAGCAACACCGCTCTTCCCGCATTCGCGATCAGTCTCTGGAGCGCGAGCACGAGCACGAAGATGTCGTCCACTTCACCAAGGAATGGGATGAAGTCCGGAATGAAATCCATCGGCAGCAGTATGTACGCGACGGCTCCGGCTACGAGCAGCTTGTCGGTCGTGGACACGCGCATGTCGGTGATTAGCCCGCCCAGGAGTCGCAGGAAATTGGGCAGCTCCTTCATCGTCCCCATCACCGTGCGCTTTGCGCCCGTTCGCGGCGCCGATGCCGTGATTGGCTCGGTCTCGCGGGGCTTGCCCGCAGAACGCGCCGCGCCGGCCGTGCGTGTGCGGCGTTTTCGGGCGGCTGATGCCGCGCTCGCGCGCGCCGATTGAGCTTTCACTTGCGCTGGTCTCCGGGTGGCGGTGGTGGCGGTGTATCCGTCGGCGGCGTTGAAGCCGCCGGTGGCGTCTGCGGCTTCGATGATGTGGCCGAAGACACGACTCCAGCGATCTCCGTTGCAACTGACTTGCCAGCTTTCGCCACGTCCGTAACGACCCCAACGGCTTTGTTCATCACGTTCATCGTTCCGCCGATCACGCCGGCGGACATCCTGCCCGCCCTGAGCGTGTCCTCGACGCCCTCGGCGAAACGCTTGAGCGGGTTGGGGGCCGCCGAGACCTTCGGCGCATACTTCGATTCGAGAAAGTCGATGTAGTCGAGGATCTGATAAATCTTCTCCTCAGGCAGCGTATCGAGCTTCCTGATAAGTCTCTCGCGCAGAATATCGTTCATCGTCTCCATCTCCTTTCTATCGCAATACGTAAGGTGCGGACGTTTGGCGTCAACCGCCGCCCCGCCACCTTGCCCTTCTGCCGCGCACGTCAATGTGGACGTAGTTGGTGCTCGAGTGCCCGCTCGTGTAGATGCCGAGCCCGCCAACAAGATCCGGGTGCTTGAGCTCCACGATCTCCACAGCCAAACCTACCATACGGCTGTCGATTGCGGTGATTTTCCCATCCCCATTGGCGTCGATGGCCACATCCGCGGCGTCGCCGTACTGGTGCTGACTGTCCCGCGCTGCGCGCCGAATCGTCCGGTTGTGCGCAGGAGCCCTGAACCCCGAGTGGACGTCTATCTCGATATTGGCCACCGCGTTCGCTCCGTGCCAGCGCGCGATCTCCGCGATCACGAGCTCGAGCTTGTCCAGCAATTTCGGATTCACAGCCGCGTAGCTCGGCCACACGCCCGGCTGGTCGTGATTCAGGAAGTCACCGACCTTCAGGTGCCTGGTGATCTGAATGTCGACGTCGGGTGGCGTGATCTCCAGAAACCCTTCCGGCGGCGGAGTTTTCCCTCGGACGCGCTCGGCCAGATAAGTCCCGATGCGATAGCCTCGCAGGATTCCTCGTTCCTTTTCCTCGAACGGCACAAGCACCGCCAAAGTGAGTCCTTCGACCTGGCGCTGCTGTCCGCTCTTGAGAAGAGCGAGCCTGTAAAACCCAGCTTTGGCCGGTACTGAAACCTTGTCGCCGTTGAGGGGCTGCGCCGCGGTGACGAGCGCCGAATCGCCGTTGCGTACCCATGCATAGTGCAGCGCGCTCGGGTCGCCGTGCACGTCGAGGGGATAGGATATCTCCTGCGCCGGCATCGCGAACGCGAGCTTCACCTCGCCGCTCAATCCGAACGCGCTCGCGGAAGGCTCGGCCAACGGGACGACGGCACGCGCGAGATATGTACCGACCGGCTTGTCGTTCGCGTCCGACGCTGCTTCGAGAAATTGGAAGGCTCCGACTACAGCGAGGACTCCCGCTGCGATCCAGACCATGCGCGCGGTGTGTCGCTTGCGGCGGGGCAGCTCGTCGGGGAGCTCGAGCTCCTCACCTGTAGGATGTCTTCGTTCGGGTACGACCGCAGACTCCAAGGGCCTTTCTTTTAATAGATGTAGACTGGAGTACCGACTGGAACCATCGGATACAGTCGCTCGATGTCCTCATTGCGCATGCGCACGCATCCATGACTCACCGACTGTCCGATCGTTTCGGGGTGATCGGTTCCGTGAATCCCGTAACCATCTCCAAGCTCGAGGCGGCGCGTTCCCATCACGCCCATGTACCTGCGCGCGCTCGTGCCGTATGGAGGAACGACGATGTTGCCGCCGGCGACGATCTCCTTCCCTTCCTTCCCTTCGCCGAGCGAGACCGTAGTGCCATTGCTGTAACGCTTGACGACTTCGCCGTTGCGGGTCGTGATCACGCCGTCGCCGGCTTGTATCGATTCGCCCGGGCTGAGATGCACGATGCCGAGTCCCTTCTTGTGCGCCATCTCGACGTAATGCCAATCGGGCGGCACCCAGGCTGGATCCTCATCCTTCCCTTTCACGACGAGACGACCGCGCGGAGTCTCGAATCGCCATTGTCCAGCCGCACCGCCAACCAGCTCCTTTCCGCTGCCGGTTGCAACCGGGGCCTCGAACAGAATCTCCTTCCCCTGCTTGTACCAGATCCGATGGTCGGCCATGCTGACGACGAGGTAGGGTTCGTTGGCGGCGGCGGCAGGAGACTCATTCAATAGCGCCTTCAGGCTGTCGCCCGTCATGCCGAGCTTTGCCTTTACCTCGTTGAGCACGCCGAGGTTGTCGTTGTACACCATGCGGTTGACGTCGCGCTGGTAGCGAAGCTCGGCGGTCTTCGTCAGCAGCATCACGCTAACGATGGCAGCGCCGATGAAGCCGAGGATCAGCATCCAGACGGTTCTGCCGCCGTACGAGAAGATTCTTACAGGCATGCAACTACCTCAGTGATCGTTGTCGCGCGAAAACGTGCGTCGTCAATAGAAGTATACCTTCATACCAGCGCTAAGGTTCGGCATGATCGCCTTCATGTCCTCGAGCGGAATGCGAAGCGAGCCGGGAGGAATCGGAGTGGAATCGCTGGAAGTCTTCGCTGAGAGTATGTAGGCTCCGCCGTCGAGGGTGATTTTGGTGTCGGAGAGCTCCGCGACCGTCCGCTCCCCGCGGGGGATCGCCGCGGGCGGAGTCGAGTCGCTCGGGCTCGCCGCCCGCTCCGGTCCGAATTGCACCGGCATCTCGCGCAGCAGTGCTCCCTCTCGCGTGAGGTACATCCGGGAGCTGTCGATCGAGACGTTCAGGTGAAGCTTCTTGGCGAACTTCGCCTGACGCTTGGCCAGCTCGATCGCTATGCGCAGCTTGTTCTCTTCCGCCTGCACGATGAAATCTGTGCGCTGCTTCTCCGCATCCGACATGTGAGAACGCAGCTGGGCGACATCGTGGTTGTATTTCACGCGCTTTGCCACGAGCCAGCCGTCGACGGCGATCATCGCGACCAACCCCAGTCCGAGCACGAAAACGAAGCCCGGGTAGGCTCGCCTGAAATCTTTCCATGTTCCGCGACGACGATCGCCTTCTCCCGCGCGGTCGGGGCTGCGGCGCGTCTCAGGGCCGGTCTCTTGTTTGGGTTTGAAGATTTCCATTGCTGCTCCGTCGCGCCCTCTAATCGGGCTGGGATTACATTACTGATATAATGGCTACTACACAGCGCGCGCGGCCAGTCGCGCTCATCGTACTCGATGGCTGGGGCTTTCGCCCCGAAACTGACGGCAACGCAATCGCCCTCGCCAACACTCCAACCTGGGACTCGCTCTGGGGTCGCGGATCGCGAACACTCCTCGAGGCCTCCGGACTTCGAGTCGGACTTCCCGCTGGTCAGATGGGCAACAGCGAGGTCGGCCACCTCAATCTTGGGGCGGGACGCGTCGTGATGCAGGATCTGGTACGCATCTCTTCGGCCATCACCGATGGGAGCTTCTACACCAATCCAGCGCTTCTGGACGCATGCCAGTGGGCAAAGGTCCATGACGGGACGCTGCATTTGATGGGACTGATCGGAGCTGGCGGAGTTCACGCGATCGACGAGCACCTGTGCGCCCTTCTGGATCTCGCCAAGCGAAATCATGTGGAACGCGTCGCGATCCACGCATTTCTTGACGGACGCGATACCATGCCCAAGTCGGCGCTCGGTTACATGCAGGCGTTGCTGGATTACATCAAGAAGATCGGGAGTCCAGCGAAGATCGCGAGCGTTTCCGGACGCTACTACGCGATGGACCGCGACAAGCGCTGGGATCGCACCGAGCTGGCGTACCGCGCCATTGTTTTTGGTGACGGAACGTCGGTCACCGATCCGCTGGATGCGATTCGCAAGGCGTACGAATCGGGAAAGACCGATGAGTTCATGCTTCCGGTGGTCGTCACCGAGAATAAGAAACCAGTGGCATCGATGAAGGACGGCGATGCCGTGATCTGCTTCAACTACCGCTCGGATAGAATGCGCCAGCTCGTGCGCGCCCTGATCGAACTCGAAACACATCGCCACGGTGACGACGACCTTCCGAGCGGATGGACCAGTGCCGAGGTTGAACGCTTTAATCGGTCCGGACCCAAGAAACTTTCGATCACTACGCTGACGAACTACGATAGAAGCCTACCCGTCCGGGTTGCTTTCGAGCCAACGTCAATGGAACGCATTCTGGCGGAGGTTTTGTCCGCTCGGGGACTCTGCATGCTGAAGACGGCGGAAACCGAGAAGTACCCTCATGTGACTTACTTCTTCAATGGCGGTGTCGAGCAGCCGTATCCGTGCGAGCACCGCGTCCTCGTCCCCAGTCCCAAAGTGGCGACCTACGATCTCCAGCCCGAGATGAGCGCGGCGGGCGTGACCGACGCGCTGGTCAAGGGGATGACGTCGCGGGAGCACGATTTCATTCTTTGCAACTATGCGAATGCCGACATGGTAGGACACAGCGGATCGATTCCAGCGACGATCAAGGCGGTCGAGACGGTCGATCAATCACTGGCGCGCGTACTCAAGGCGGCCGAGAGCGCGGGGACGCGACTGATCGTCACCGCCGATCACGGCAACGCCGAGATGATGATCGATCCCGGAACGGGCGGCCCACACACTGCCCACACCACCAATCCCGTTCCTTTCGTCGTCGTCGACTGGGAGCAAGAGCAACGGCTCCGCTCGGGCGGAGCTCTGTGCGATGTCGCGCCAACTATATTATCCATGCTCGGTATCGAGCAGCCGGTGGAGATGACCGGCGTCAATCTTGGAGTCGATTAGTGAAGCATTCATTGAGCGCCCTGGCGCTTGCCGTTTTTGCCACGACTGCCGGAGCGCAGGTCGGGCATCTCCCTCAGAACAGCCCTTTCAGGGATGTCGAGACGCGTCAGGAGCTGACGTTCTTCGGCGGACATTTCAACGCCGGAGGAGATCCCGCCGGGGTCGCGCCTCGAAGTGGTCCGATGTACGGGCTGCGCTACGAGATCCACGTCGGCGGGCCGGCGTTTCTCATGGCGCGCTGGTCGCACGTCAACAGTGAGAGGTTCCCGGTCGATCCGACGAAGATCGGAGCGGCGGCGCAGCTGGGCAAGAAGAGCGTGTCGCTCAACCTCTATGACGTGAACCTCGCGGTTAACCTCACCGGCGAGAAGAGCTTCCACCATATCATTCCGATCATAAACTTCGGCGCGGGAATCGGATCCTGCGGCTGCAGCGTTGCGCTCGATCCCTACACGTTCGGCACCCCGTTTGCATTTTCTTTTGGTGGTGGATTGCGGTACGTACCAGGTGGGCGGTTCCAGGTGAGAGCAGATTGGAACGACTACCTCTACCAGATCAAGTACCCGAACCAGTACTACATCATCCCCACGGGAGGCACAGCAGCAGTGGTGGGGCCGAGGCAGTCTCGCTCATTCTGGAAGAACAACGGCGCTCTCACGGTGGGAGCATCGTTCCTGTTCTTCCGGTAAACCTGAACCGCCCCTCCGTGGTGGCGGAGCCGGAGGAAGCGTGGAAAAGGATTACGAGGACATCAGAGACATCGACAACCTGACCGACGGCGAGTTGCGCGCGATGGTGCGTGACGAGCTGGAAATGCAGCTCGCGTTCGATCCGGACGATGTCGATGTGGCCGTCAACTCCGGCGTCGTGCGCCTCTCGGGTCGAGTGGGAACCGACGAAGAGCTCCGCATCGTCGAGCGCGTCGTCACCGACATCGTGGGACTCGAGAAGGTCAAGAACGACCTCTTCGTCGATCCGATCAGGCGCGCCGAGAGTCCGGAGCCGATCGACGAGCACGTCGTGGACGAGGAGATGCACGAAGGACTTCTTCTCGGCGACATGCCGCGACCCGACGATCCGGAAGCGGAGCACCTTCGCGAGAACATACGCGCGGAGCTATTCGGAACGACCGACGTGCGCGAGGCGAGCGAAGGCGGGATTCCCTGGAATCCGCCCGACGGGCCGACACCCGAGGGAGCAAGCGGGGTCGACGAGCTGGACGAGCCGCCTGAAGCGACGACCGACGATCGCTAGTCAAGCACCGGCGCTCGGCATTGCGCAAATTACATAGCAATGCCGAGCGCTTCTCTTACCCGACGCATCTCGTTCTCCGCCGCTCATCGCTACAGCCGTCCCGATTGGAGCGACGAAAAGAACATCACGGTTTTCGGCGCGTGCGCGTGGCCGAATTTCCATGGACACAGCTACGTGTGCGACGTGACCGTGAGCGGACCGATCGACGTCACGACGGGCTTCGTCGTCGATCTCGGTGTACTGGACCGCATCCTCAAGGAACACGTTACGGATCGCTTCGACCACCGCAACATCAACCTCGATGTGCCTGAATTCGCCGACGGCAAGCTAGTCCCGACCGGTGAGAATCTCGCGCGCTACATCTTCGAGCGGGTCGCGCGCGAGCTTCCGAGGCCGGCAGTGGTGGAGCGCGTAAACGTCGCTGAAGACGAAAAGCTGAGCGCCAGCTACAGCAAGGAGTAAGAAGACAACCGTGTCTGCACATTTTACACGCCCAGTTGCGCGGGCTCTCGTCGCTGCACTGATTCCGTTTGCGCTTAGCGCGTGCGCGACCATGATGAGGACGGTTCATCCGCCTTCATCGCGGTCCCAGCTCCGGCATTTGGTCGATTCACTGACGACGCAGCCAGAGTTCAGAAATGCGCAGTGGGGCGTTCTGATCGTGAACCCTCGCACCGCGGACACACTGTACTCGAAGAACGCCGGCAAGCTGTTCATGCCGGCGTCAAACCTGAAGATCATCACGAGCGCGGTGGCTCTCACTCTGCTCGGACCGGAGTACACCTACAAGACGACTTTTCTCACCAACGGAGAGCGCCGCGATTCCCTGCTTGACGGCGATCTGCTAGTGATTGGCCGCGGCGATCCGACCGTCAGCGATCGCATGAGAGTGCTCGCCACGACGGTGATGGACGCGCTCGGCGATTCGCTGCGGGCGCACGGAATAAGGCAGGTCGCTGGCGCGATCGCTCGAGTTGGGGATGCGTTCCCTGATTCGATCTACGGCTACGGCTGGCAATGGGACGACCTCGGGGAGTATTACGGCGCCGGCGTCGACGAGCTGATCTTCAACGAAGGCATGGCTCCGACGACGCTTCGGCCTCCTCCCGACACGGTGCGCGACAGCCTCTACTCCGGTCCGGCAAAGGATCCGGCCAAGGCGTACCTCGACGCTCTGAAAGATGGCCTGGCGCGAAAAGGCATCAGGGTGGAAGGCGGAGTAAAGGACAGCATCCTGTCCACTCCGTTCAAGATGGATACGATTTTCGTCTTCGCTTCTCTGCCGCTCAGGGAAGTTCTCCCCGCGCTGCTGAAGAAGTCTCAGAATCAGATCGGCGAGATCATGCTGAGAACTATCGGACTGGAGCGAACGGGCGTAGGAAAAGCCGACAGCGCGCGACGCATCGTCGGTGAGCAGCTCCTCGCGTGGGGCGTCCAACCCGATGGATTTCTGATCCGCGACGGGAGCGGACTCTCCGACAATGACTTGTTGACGCCGGAGACCATCGTGCGAGTGCTCGACCGAATTCAGCGCGACACTGCATTCCCCATTTACTACAACGCGCTGCCGATCGCGGGTGTGGATGGAACGCTCGACAAGCGAATGAAGGGCACGCCGGCGGAGGGCAACGTCCACGCAAAGACTGGTACTCTTGCCAAGGCCCGCAATCTTTCGGGCTACGTGACGACCGCCGACGGTGAGCGGCTGATCTTCAGCATCCTTGCCAACAACACGACCACACCGGGGTCCATGGTCACCGGAGTCGCCGACCAGATCGCCGCCGCGCTGGCTACGTACCGAGGGCATTGACGTTGCGACTACTCACTCCCGGTCACGACGCTGAGTAACCGGACGATGCTGAGAGTCGAGGAAGCCAGCGAACGCATCCTGGCGCAGATCCGCAATCTCCCCTCGGAGACGGTCCCCCTTCGCGCCGCACTCGGAAGAGTGTGCGCCGAAGACATCTCCGCAACGGTGACGATGCCGCCGTGGAGCAATTCGTCCATGGATGGCTACGCCGTGCGCTCGGCGGACATCACTCCGGTGATGAAAGGGGAGGCGGTCACGCTGCGAGTCGTCGCAACGATCGCTGCTGGCGAGGTGGCTCCGAAGCCGCTCAAGCGCGGACAGGCGATGCGCATCATGACGGGCGCGCCGGTGCCCGGCGGAGCCGACACCGTGATTCGCAAGGAGGACACCGACGGCGGCGAGCAAAAAGTCGAGATCCGGGAAGCGCGGGACGTGTGGAAGAACATTCGACCTGCCGGCGAGGATTATCACAGCGGCGATCTCCTGGCCAAACGCGGTGCACCCGTCAAGCCGGCGCTGATCGGTGTGCTTGCGTCTACGGGCGTAGGCAAGCTGAAGGTGTTCCGGCGTCCGAGAGTAGCGATCATCAGCTCCGGGAACGAGCTGGTGGACATCGACGACTTCGACGAAGTCGTTGCTTCGCGCCGGATCGTCTCGAGCAACAGCTACACGCTCGACGCGCTCACTCGCGTTGCCGGCGGCGTGCCGCTGGACTTGGGCATCGCGGAGGACACTAGGGCATCGCTCAGGCGAAAGCTCGAGAAGGCCGGCGACTGCGATCTCATCCTAACGTCGGCGGGAGTATCGGTTGGCGATCTCGACCACACCCGGGACGTGTTCGCCGAGCTGGGCGGCAAGCAATTATTCTGGAAGGTGAAGATGCGGCCCGGTGCTCCGCTCGCCTTCGGCGTGCTGAACGATGTGCCGTGGCTCGGACTCTCAGGCAATCCTGTCTCAGCGATGGTGAGCTTCGAGCTGTTCGTGCGCCCGGCGCTGCGGAAAATGCAGGGTCACACCAATCTTTTTCGGCGCACAATGACCGTGATACTCGAGGAAGAAGTAAAGATTGGGGCCAAGCTCACGCATTTCCTCAGAGCGTACGTAACGCGAAAGGACGATGGGACTCTGACGGCTCGGCTCACCGGGCTGCAGAGCTCCGGCGCACTGACATCGATGGTCAAGGCCAACGCGCTCCTCATCGTGCCCGAGACATCGCCCAAGGTGGCGAAAGGTGCCAGGCTCAACGCGCTGATGCTCGATCAGAGCCTCGACGAGACTTCGGCGTTTTCGCTGTGATAGACAAGAGCGATCTGTCCGATCTCGGAAAGAGCGTCACACTGAATGGCGACGCTCTGGTTGGCGCGCTGACGCGGCGGTTTCGGACGTCGGTCGAGGACGCGACGGTGGACGAGCACACCTTCAGCATCCTCAGGCCCGCGAACTCCGACGATCTCATTCGCGAGGAGGACTTCGTCAAGGACGAGCGCCTTCCGTACTGGGCAGATTTGTGGCCGTCGTCA
>Ga0193699_10000632_pt1 | contig 14770 bp, 7 predicted proteins | sample L3c2metaG_FD_160095 | JGI IMG/M metagenome (GOLD analysis project Ga0193699, IMG submission 160095) | Soil microbial communities from a riparian zone of the East river system, Colorado, United States - L3c2 | ecosystem: Environmental > Terrestrial > Soil > Riparian zone | place: USA: East River... | reverse complement strand
TCCCTGTTGTCCCAGACGTTGCCGACCAATTCGATCCTTTGACCCAAAGTCCGGTCGCGGCCCGTCTTTGTGCGAAGCACCGCATAATCATGGCCGGGCGCGATGAGATCGGGGCGCGCGCCGAGGTCGCTATCGCCAGTCAGATCGGCGGCGCCGTTCCACGGCAGGCCGAAATGCAGGAACGGCCCGGTCGTCTGCCAGGGAGTCTGCTCGGCCATGGCTATTGTTCCATCGGCGTCGCGTCGCGGCCGCGCAGCACGAAGTCGAAGCGATAGGACAGCGCCCAGAAGGGCTCGGTCGTCTCGAGATCGAACCGCGCGACGAGCCTTTGCCGCGCGGATTCCGGCACTGCATTGGCGATGGCGTCGAGCGCGAACAGCGGATCGCCCGGAAAATACATCTGTGTGATGAGGCGTTGGGCGAAGCCCGCGCCCAAAAGCGAATAATGGATGTGCGCAGGCCGCCATGCATTGCGCGCATTATACCAGGGATAGGCGCCCGGCTTGATGGTGATGAAGCGATAGCGCCCATCGGCATCCGTGATCGCGCGGCCGGCGCCCGTGAAATTGGGATCGCGTGGGCTATCGTGCTGGTCATATTCATGCACGTAGCGGCCGCCCGCATTGGCCTGCAAGATTTCGATCAGCGTGTTCGGCACTGGTCTGTCGTTCTCGTCCAGCACCCGGCCCGACACGATAATGCGCTCGCCCAGTGCTTCGCCATTGTGCTGGCGGGTGAGGTCGGTCATCGCGGGGCCGGCGAGCTTCTCCCAGACGTCGACGCCCGATGGTCCGGTGATTTCGGTCAGCGTATGGGGCGCGCGGATGAGCGGGTGCGATGGCGTACGTACCGCCGAGGCTTTGAAATCGGCAAATTTGGTCGGTGGTTGCGCGCTGACATCATCGCGCGAATAGGGCACCGGGTCTGCCATGGTTTTCTCCCGCAGGTCGCCTGGGGAAGGCGATACAGAATGCGATTGGCCTATGCAAGCAACAAGGAAACCGCGAGCGTTCAACCCGTTAGCGCGATGTGCGGCGCGGCACAAGCGACGGCGCGAAACGCGGGCGAGCCCTAATCCCCGCGCGGGGTGGCCGTCATCGGGTGTTATCCGCCTTATGGTAAATTCCCCCGCGTACGCACGTAAATTAAATCTTCGCAAATCTCAATTTGCCGTGCCGACGTACCCCTGATCTAGTATCGCGCGCTGAGGGGGGCACTCAGCACGATTGAACTTAAGCGCCGTCACTCGCCGGGCACGTCGAGTGCAAACGCGCGTGGGGGCACGCATGGCTACGATCGTTGGCGACGGCGGAAACAACACACTCACCGGAACCAGCGGCAACGATTCGCTAGAGGGGTTCGAAGGAAATGACAGCCTCATAGCTGCCGGCGGTAACGATATCATGAGAGGCGATGAGGGCAACGATACGATCATTGCTGGGGCCGGGAATGACACGCTTCAGGATTATCAAGGCGCCAATTCGCTCGATGGCGGCGACGGAAATGATCTCTTCTACGATGTGTCCAACCAAATTGGTCCGCCTGGCTCAGACACGCTCACCGGTGGTGCGGGCCGTGACACTTACTGTTTCGATACCTTTTTTTCCAGCTTGGTGCTGGTTCCAGATGTGATCACGGATTTTGCCACTGGACCCGGCGGCGACATCCTCAACATCACCAGTCCCGATATAACAAATTTTCTGACTGGGTTTCCTGCGGGCTCCAATCCGTTCTCCGAAAGATATTTTCGATTGCTGCAGAGCGGTCCCGACACGCTCTTGCAGATCGACTACGACGGGCCGAGCGGCAGCGCAAATTTTGTTACCGTCCTGACGTTAGCGAACACGACAAGGACCGCTTTCACTGCCGACAATTTTGAAAGCCCTTACAACTACGATCCCCAAGCCGGCGCCACGATTGTTGGCGACGGCGGCAACAACACTCTCACCGGAACGAGCGGCAACGATTCCATCAGCGGCCTTGGGGGGAGTGATGTTTTCGTCGGTTTCGTCGGCGCAGATACTGTCGATGGCGGGACCGGACTAGATACGATCACGCTGACGGCGACGTCAACGGATCTCAACGTTGCAGCAAATGCCCAAATCGTCGGCGTCGAATTTGTATCGGCTGCGGGCGCCGCCGTGGGCGTCAGTATCAATCTCGCAAATCAATCCGAATCTCTCACGACTACGGGCAGCAGCAGCGCCGACACTCTGACCGGTGGCTTAGGCAATGACGGTTTCATGGGATTTGTCGGCGCCGACGTGATCGATGGTGGAGCCGGTTACGATTGGATCTTTTTGGACGTGACATCTTCGGACCTCAACAGCGCGACGGATGCGCAGATCATCAATGTCGAAAACGTGACGGCCAATGCCGGGGCAGCGGCTCTTCTCATCGATCTGCACAACCAAACCGAGAACAACATCTCCATCAGTGGAGGCAATTTCAACGACACGATCATCGGCGGTGCGGGACATGACCGCATCGACGGTGGCTATGGCGCCGATACTCTAAGCGGCGGCGGAGCCGACGACACTTTCGCCGGATTTGTCGGCGCGGATATGGTCGATGGTGGCACCGACGATGGTGGGGTGTCATCGGGCAGTGCCTTCCTCGTCACGGGAAAGATCGGCGACTCGATTTTTGCTTGGGTGACATCCAGCGATCTGAACAACGCGACAGACGCACAGATCGTCAATGTCGAGAGTGTGTTGGGATGGGGTGCAACGACTTCCATCACCATCGATCTGCACAATCAGAGCGAAGGCTTCCTCATTATCGGCGGCAACGTTCTGTCCGCGTCGGACTTGCTGATCGGTACCACGGCCAACGACACGATCGATGGCGAGCAGGGCGCCGACAGAATGATAGGAAGCCTAGGCGACGACACCTACGGGGTCGACAATGCAGGCGATGTGGTCACCGAAAATCCCGGCGAGGGCACCGACACCATCCTCACAAATTTGGCGAGTTATACCCTGGGCAGCAATGTCGAGAATTTGACCTATGTCCGTTACGCCAATTTCAGCGGCATCGGGAACGGACTGGACAATCGCATTACTGGTGGCCAAGGGGACGACACGCTGAGCGGCGGCGGTGGCACCGACACGATGGCGGGTGGACGCGGAAATGACACCTATATCGTCGACAGTGCCGGGGCCATTGTGATGGAAAATCCCAATGAGGGCGTCGATACGATCAAGACAAGTTTGAACGATTATTCACTCGGGTCGGATATCGAAAACCTGATTTTCATCGGTACGGGCAATTTTGCCGGTACCGGGAACAATCTGGCGAACCAGATTACCGGCGGAGTCGTCAATGACACGCTCGATGGAGGAAATGGCAACGACACGCTGGATGGCGGAGCGGGCGACGATGTGCTGATCGCCGGCTCGGCAAGCGCGTTCGCGAACACCTATACCATGCTGCCGAACGCACCATTTGGTGCAACGTCTGGTTCGTCCAATGAAGGGTTTTCCGCCGACGGCACGAAAGTCGTCTTTAGCGGTAATACATTCGGCCCTTTGTTCGTCATGGATTTGGTGTCGAGCATCGTTACGCGTGCGGATACCAAATCCGACGGCTCAGCGGGCAACGCATTCTGGGGATTTCATCTCGACAATTTTGCCATTTCACCGGACGGCACCAAAGTGGTGTTCGCCAGCGATGCGACCAATCTTGTCATTGGCGATACGAATAACGCCTTCGATATTTTTGTCAAAAACCTGACGACCGGCACCACGACGCGCGTCGCTCAAGCGTCGAACAGCGGAGCATCTTTTCCCAACCTCTATCATCCGGTCTTCTCTCCGGACGGGTCTAAGATTCTCTATGCCAGCGATGCTTCGAGTGTCGTGCCCGGCGATACCAACAATAGCTCAGATATTTTCGTTACGGATTTGGGAAGCGGCACGGCCACTCGCGTTTCCACGGCCGCCGATGGAACGCAGGCGAATAGTGGATCGTACTGGAATTCGTTTTCGTCCGACGGCAATGCGGTCGTGTTCACCAGCAGCGCAGATAATCTTGTCGCGGGAGACACCAACGGCGTTGCAGATGTTTTTGTCAAAAATCTGACGACGGGCGCGATCGTCCGGGTTTCCACTACTGCGGACGGCTCGCAATCAAACAATCATTCCCATGCCACCACGTTTGCTGCGCCCGACGGCAAAATCGCCTTCAATAGCGACGCCGATAATCTTGTCCCCGGCGATACGAATGGCGCCGAGGACCTCTTCATCAAAGATACGACAACCGGTGCAATCACGCGCGTGGACACGGCATCGGACGGATCCCAGGCCGTGGGCGGAATTGGCATAGTCAACTTCTCTCTCTCCGCGGATGGCACCAAAATCGCATTTTCCAGTGATGCGGCCAATCTGGTAGCCAACGACACGGATGGCGTTGCGGATGTATTTCTCAAAGACTTGGCGACCGGTTTGACCACCTGTCTATCGATCGACGAGAACGGAACGCCCATCGGCGGGTATAACCCCATCCTGTCCAGCGATGGGCAGAAGGTGATGTTCAACGACATCAATGGCGCGGTCGTACTTGCCAACGTGCAGCGCGCGCCGGGTGGAGACAGTCTCTCCGGTGGGGACGGAAACGACTCGCTCGCGGGCGGCTCCGGAAACGACTCGATAGACGGCGGCGCAGATACGGACACCGCCATCTATACCGGCGCGCGATCCGATTATGCGATTTCGCTGAATGGATCGACTTATACCATCACAGACAATCGAAGCGCTTCACCTGATGGTACGGATGAAGTTACCGACGTGGAGAAATTTCAGTTCTCCGACGGCACGTTCGCCGCGAACCAGCTTCTCAACAATGCGCCGTCGCAGCCGGTGGATGGCAATGCCGCGGCGAACGGCGTCGCGGAGAATATGGCGAACGGCGCACTCGTCGGGATCACCGCATTCTCGACGGATATCGACGGCGGCACACTCATCTATTCGCTCACGGATAATGCCGGGGGCCGCTTTGCGATCGATGCTTCGACGGGCGTTGTCAGCGTGGCAAACGGGGCGCTGCTCGATTTCGAAACGGCGACCAGCCACAACATCGTTGTCCAGGTTTCGGACGGCACGCTGACGAGCTCGCAGAGCTTCACCATCGCGGTGACCAACGTCGCCGGCGTCACCATCACCGGCACATCTGCGAACAACATCATCAATGCAACCACCACTGTCGCAGGTCAGCCCCTTCCCACGGGTGAGGAAGACAACATCAACGGCGCGGCCGGCAGTGACAGTATCAACGCGCTCGGCGGCAACGACACGCTCAATGGCGGCACCGGCGCCGATACGATGCTCGGCGGGCTGGGGGATGACACCTATGTCGTCGACTCGACCGGTGACATCGTTACGGAGAATGCTGGAGAAGGTACGGACAGTGTCCAGGCCTCGATCACCTATACGCTGGGAGCCAATCTCGAGAATCTGACGCTGACCGGAACCACCAACATTAACGGCACCGGCAACGGGGCTACCAACGCGATCACCGGCAATAGCGGCAACAATATCCTGGCAGGCCTCGGCGGCGCAGATTCGCTCGACGGCGGCGGCGGCATCGACACGGCCACGTACGCGGCGTCTGCGGCGGGCGTGAATGTCAGCCTTGCGACAGGGTTCGCCAGCGGCGGCGATGCCCAGGGCGACGCCCTGGTCAATATCGAGAACCTTATCGGATCGGCGTTCAACGACGCGCTGCAAGGCAATGGCGGGAACAACAGCCTTGTTGGCGGAGCCGGGGACGACTCCCTTGATGGTGGCGCCGGCGCCGACTCCATGGCGGGCGGATTGGGGAACGACTCTTACGTCGTGGACAATGCTGCCGATGTGGTGACCGAAAGCGGTGGTCAAGGCACGGATACCGTCTTCACGACGCTCGCGGCCTACACGCTCACCGGCAATGTTGAGACGCTAACATTCATCGGGCTGGGGGCGTTCATCGGAACCGGTACAGGCGGTGACAATCTGATTACCGGCGGGACGAACAATGACAGTCTCGCGGGCCTTTCAGGGAACGACACGCTCGATGGCGGTGCGGGAACCGACACATTGGCCGGCGGAACGGGCAATGACCGCTATCTGGTGGACAATGCGGGCGATGTGATCGTTGAGGCGGCGAATGGGGGAACCGATACGGTCTTTGCTTCGGCCGACGCTTATGTTCTCGGAGCATATATCGAGAATCTCACCTTCACTGGATCGGGCGATTTTTCGGGCACCGGGAATGCCCTTGCCAATATCCTGACGGGCGGTGCCGGGAATGACAGCCTCTCAGCTCTTGATGGCAATGACACGCTCGACGGCGGTGCCGGAGCGGACACGCTGGCCGGTGGGATCGGCAATGACACCTACAAAATCGATAACGCACTCGATCTGGTCGTTGAGGCGAGCGGCTCTGGAACGGACCTGGTCCTCACCGCACTGAGCGCCCTCACGCTGGCGGCCAATGTGGAGAACCTCTCCTACACCGGCGCGGGCGATTTCTCGGGTACGGGCAGCGATCTTGCCAATAATATTCTCTCCGGCTCCGGCAATGATGTGCTCTCCGGCGGCATCGGCAACGATACGCTGAACACTGGGGCCGGCAGCGATACGCTGATGGGCGGCAACGACAATGACTCGCTTCTCGGCGGCGCCGACAATGACAGTCTTGATGGTGGGCTTGGCAATGATACGCTCGACGGCGGGACTGGCGATGACACGCTGGCCGGAGGCGCCGGCAATGACAGCTACATCGTGGATAGTGTCGCCGATCAGGTCAACGAAGCGCTTGGCGCAGGAACCGATACGGTCAAAACGATCCTTTCCACCTTTTCGCTCAACGCCAATGTGGAGGCCCTGACCTATACAGGCGTTGGCACATTCACGGGCACCGGGAACGATCTCGCCAACACCATCACCGGGGGAACCGGCAATGATGCGCTGGATGGCGGTATCGGCAATGACTCGCTGATCGGCGGCATCGGCGGCGACACGCTCACGGGCGGCAATGACCATGACTCGCTTCTTGGCGGAGCCGATGACGACAGCCTTAATGGTGGCGCCGGCAATGACACGCTGGACGGCGGCACTGGAAACGACACGCTTGCTGGGGGCTCCGGCAACGACCTCTACATCGTCGACAGCGTGAGCGATTTGGTGACGGAGGCTCCCGGTGGCGGAACCGATGTGGTCAAGACGGTTTTGTCTAGCTACACTCTCGGCACCGATCTCGAGAACCTGACCTATACTGGTACGGTCGCCTTCACCGGCACCGGCAATGATTCTGCCAATATCATCAGCGGCGCGATCGGCAACGACACGCTGGATGGCGGCCTCGGCAATGATTCCCTCATCGGAGCTGCGGGCGACGATCAACTGCTCGGCGGTATCGGCAATGACACTCTCACCGGTGGCGCCGGCGCCGACGCGCTGACAGGCGGCACGGGAGCGGACAGGTTTATCTTCGCGAGCCTATCCGATATCGCCCCCGGGCCGACCTTCGACACGCTTGTCGATTTCAGCCACGCGGAAGCCGACAGAATCGATGTCTCGGGCCTCGATGCCAACACCCTTCTCGCCGGCAACCAGGCGTTCACTTTCATCGGCGCGGCCGCGTTCACAAACGCCGCCGGACAGCTGCGTTATGCGACCAACGGGCCGGACCTTGTCGTTTCAGGCGATCTCAATGGCGATGGCGTGGCGGATTTCAGCATCGCCGTCGATGGCGTTGGCTCGCTCGTCGCCGGCGATTTCATGCTGTGAAGGCGCCGTCGCGTTCGCGCGAATGACATGGGTTAGCTTGTCCATTCTCGTCGAAGCAAGACTCCATCAGATCACGACTTTGGTCATGATGCCTTTGGGGAAGATTTCCTCCGGCTTGAACTGCCGGTGGGCGATGCCCTGCTGAAACGTATAGAGCGCCATCTGCTCCCAGGTCGGCCGGTTCTCTTCGATGCCATAGGGATACAGATCGCCGAACCGGTCGCGCATCTTGCGCGCATAGGTGGTCAGCCACGGCACCGGATAGCGCGATACGGCGGGATCGAGAATGCGCTCGATGCTGCGGCGTTTGGATTCCAGGAATGCGTTGTAGAGATTGCGCGCCGCCCAGGGATGCTCGTCGAGGATCGATTTTTTCATCGCGATGATATGCATGATCGGCCACACTTTGGTGCGCTCGTAATATTCCTCTTCCATCTCCAGATAATTCGGGAAGAGGCGCACCACATCGGGATGGTCCTCCAGGAAACAGGTCGGCGGGCGGGCGATGATGGCGCAGTCGATTTCGTTCGCGGCAAGCATCTCGCTCAAGGATTTGTCGGCGACGCGCGTGAGCTTCAGCCCCTTGGGCAGATTGAGCTCCACTTTCTCCTCGCGCCCCGGCGCATTGGCGCCTGCCTGGTACCAGTGGACATCGGTAAGTTTCACGTCCATCTCATTGTGCAGCCAGCCGCGCATATAGACCGCTGCCGAATGCGCCCATTCCGGCGAGCCGACTTTCTTGCCCTTCAGATCGCTCGCGCTTTTGATGCCGCTCTTCTTGTTGACGTAGAACGAGCTGAAGCGAAACAGCCGCGAGCAGATCACCGGAAGGCCGATAATGTCGGAATCCGCGCGAGTTACCTGGGTCGAGAATTTGGCGAAAGACAATTCCGACAGATCGAATTCGCGATTCGCGGTGAAGCGCGCGAAACATTCGTGATGGCCGAGATTGAGCCAGGTGTGGTCGATCCCCTCGGCTTTGACGAAGCCCAATCGGAAATCGCGGAAGTGATCGTAATCCGTGGTGGCGATGGAAAGGTTCAATTGCGACATGGGTCCCCTCGGGTTTTGCTTATGATAGCGGTATCGTTCAGCGCGTCAGCATGTGTTCGTAATCGGCGGCCATCACCTGACTGATGGGTTCGCCTGCCATCAGCGCCTTGGCCATGGCGGCTTCCTTGGCGGCGATGGTTTCGGCGGCATCGAGCACGCGCGCGATGTAGGCGGCGGCGATGAAGATCACCGCGCTCCGATCCGCGATGACGTAATCGCCCGGCTCGACTTTTACGGTTTCAAATAGAACGGGCACATTGGTGCCGAGTTCGACGATCCGGCCGCGCGCGGTCCTGGCTGTCAGTGAGCGCGCGAAAATCGCAAAGCCCTGCGCGCGCGCCTCATCGATGTCCCGTACCGGCCCGTCGCAGACGACTCCCGCGACGCCCCGGAGCTTGGCGCCAAGCGTAAGCAGGCCACCCCAGCTACCCGCTTCGATGCCCGAGCGTTGCTCGACGACGATGACATCGTCGGGCCCGGCCCGATCCACGGCAGCGGTGCCAAGATGACGAGGCGGGCCTTTGGGTCCGGTGCCTATGCCGAGCTTCACCGTGACAGCGCGCCCCGCAATGCGGGTGTCGCCCGATTGCTGAGGTACGCCGCTCACCACGCTGCCGAGCTTCAGCCGATCGAGCGCATCGGAAACCGCGCAGCAATCCAGACGCCGCAAGCGTCGCACGGCGTCTTTGGGATCGATCTGGGTGTCTTCGGACAACGCGGCTCCTCAAATGTCGAGAACGAGGCGCGGGCTCTTGGAGCCGGAGCAGCAGATCATCATGGTTGCGCTCTCTTTGCGCTCCTGCTCGGTCAGGATGGTGTCGCGATGATCGGGGATGCCGGAGATCACGCGCGTCTCGCAGGCGCCGCACACGCCTTCCTCGCAGGAATGCGGTACCTGGATGCCGGCTTCGCGCACCGCCTGCAGGATGGATTTTCCGGGCGGAATGGTCAGCTCGCGTTTTGAGCGCGCGAGCTCCACGACATAACCGCCTCCCTGTGCGGCGGCGAATTTCGGCGTGAAATATTCGACATGGATCTGCTCGGGCGGCCAATGCGCCGTCGCCGCCTCGAAACCGGCGAGCATGGGGGCCGGACCGCAGCAATAGAGATGGGCGTGTTTCGGCAGGTTTTCGACGATGGCCGCGACGTTCAGAAAGCGCCCCTCTTCCTCGTCGTCGAAATGAAAATGCGCCTCCTGATATTGCGACAGTTCGCCGAAGAACGCCGCGTCCATCCGCGAACGGCAGGAATAGTAAAGCGCCCAGGGCCGCGTTTTCGCGATCAGCCGTTTGACCATGCAATAGATCGGCGTGATGCCTATGCCGCCGGCCAGCAGCACGACCATCTGGGCATCTTCCTTCAGCGGGAAATTGTTGCGCGGCGGCACGATGAAAATCTTCGAACCGACTCGCAGCTGATCGTGCATGTAGAGCGAACCGCCGCGGCTGTTCGCGTCGCGCTTCACCCCGACCGTATATTCCGAGAGCTCCGGCCCGGCATGAAGAAGGGAATATTGCCGCTCGATTCCGTTTGCCAGGATGACGCCGATATGGGACCCCGGCTCGGCGCCCGGCAGCGGTCCGCGATCAGGCCGCTCGAAGGTGTAGAGATTGGTGTCCCGCGCCGCCATGCGCACGCTCGTGAGCACGACCTCGATCGATTCGGGCGGGATATTGGAGCTTTCCGACAAGCCGTCTTCCTGGCCGTTATGTGGGCGGGTACGTTCTGCCGCGCAGCCACGCTCTATTCAAGCCTATATGACGCCGTCTGACCCGATGTTGAAGGGCAAACGGCCACACCGCGGCTTTCGGTTGTGCGCGCTGCTTGACGGAAGGCGCATCGGCGCCGCATAGACCGCTCATCCTTATTGGTCACGGAATTGGATTCAGGACGTACCGAACCGCCCAGCGCGCAAATGTCGCGGATCGTACCTACGGTCATCGCCGGCGCCTTTTTCATGGACGGCCTGGATTCCTCCATCATCTCGACCTCGCTGCCGCAAATGGCGGCGAGCTTCCAGGTGTCGCCGTCCCAGATGAGTGCGGCGATCACCTCCTATCTGATCAGCCTCGCGATCTTCATTCCGATCAGCGGCTGGATCGCCGACCGGTTCGGGGCGCGCTTCGTTTTCTGCAGCGCCATCGGCTTCTTCACCTTGGGCTCGGTGTTGTGTGGACTGTCGGAAACATTGTCTGCCCTGGTGATGAGCCGGATCGTGCAGGGCTTCGGCGGCGCCATGATGACGCCGGTCGGCCGCCTGATCCTGACACGCACGTTCCCGAAGGATCAGCTCATGAAGGCGATGAGCTATTACATGCTTCCCGGCATGCTGGGCCCGACGATGGGGCCCCTGGTGGGCGGGTTCATCACCACCTATTTCTCATGGCACTGGAATTTCTTCATCAATGTGCCGATCGGTTTCATCGGGATCGCGCTGGCGCTGAAATTCATTCCCGACGTCCGCATGCCGCGACCCTCGGCCTTCGACATTCCCGGATTCCTCATCATCGCGGTCGGCCTTGGAATCGGGCAGTTCGCCATCGAAAATCTCGGCCGCCACACGCTCGATGCGGTGACCGAGACGCTGCTTCTCGCAGGCGCCGCCTCGATCCTCGCCGGTTATTCCTTCTATGCCGCCCGCCACCCCAATCCGGTGCTGGATTTGCGCATGTTTCGAGGACGGACATTTTCCGTGGCCGTCCTCGCGGGCAATGTGATCCGGGCAGGCATCGCGACCGTGCCCTTCCTGATGCCGCTTTTGCTGCAGGTTGGCTTTGGTCTCAACCCGTTTCAGTCCGGCCTGCTCACCTTTCTGAATACCGCCGGCGCCATGAGCATGCGCGTCTGGGTCTCGCATCTGGTGAAACGTTTCGGCTTTCGCGCCGTGTTTCTGGCCGGCCTGACCCTGAGTTCGCTGCTCATGGCCGGTTTCGCCCTGTTCGAGGCAACAACGCCGCATATCCTCATCGCGGTCTATCTCTTCACGTTCGGCGTGCTGCGCTCCGGGCAGATGATCGGGATGGGCGCGCTGGCATATTCCGATGTGCCGCCCGAGGAGATGTCCAAGGCCACCAGCATATTTGCTCTGGCTCAGAGATTGGCGCAGAGCCTCGGGGTCGGGATCAGCGCCAGCCTCCTCGCCGTCTTGTCGGGCTTGGGGCCGATCACGGTCGGGGATTTCCGAATCGTCTTCATCACCATCGCTTTGCTAATGGCGACTTCGGCGATAGGGTTCCGGCGCCTCAAGCCGGATGACGGCTGGCAAGTGTCGGGTTACCGGAGCGCGGCCGAATAGAGCGGCGGCCGGCACCCGTAAGGAGGGGTGCCCGTGTCCAACGCCACAATTGCCGAAGCCGTGCCCGCCGCAGAGCCCCGCAGGCGCCTTCGCTGGGTGGCCCTCACGCTTTGTGCCGCGACCATGTTCGTCGAGGGCTATGACGCCCAGCTCATGGGTTATGTGGTGCCTGGCATCGCGAGGGATTGGGGGGTGGCACCTGGCTCCCTCACGCTGGCGATTGCCGCCGGGCTCGTCGGCATGATGTTTGGCGGGTTCTTGATCGCGCCGCTTGCGGATTCCTATGGCCGCCGGCGCGTCGTGCTATATTCGGTCATTGCTTTCGCCATCCTGACGATTGCCACGGCATTCGTAGAAACGTTGCCGGCCCTGATCGTGCTTCGGCTCCTCACGGGCTTTGGCCTCGGCGGCGCCATGCCGAACGCCATTGCCATCACCGCCGAGTTCAGCCCCAACGCCAAGCGTGCCTCTGCGGTCGCCGCCATGTTCTCCTTCTATTCCATCGGTGCGGGTTTCGGCGGGATCATCGCGGCCTGGCTCATCCCGGCCTATGGCTGGGGATCGGTGCTTATCTTCTGCGGTGGCCTGGCCCTGGTCCTATGGCCGGTTCTCGTCGTCGCCATGCCCGAATCTTACGTGCCACAGGGCGAATCCAAGCCGAAAATCCCCGTCGGCCGCCTGTTCAGCGAGGGACGGGCACGGATCACGATCCTGCTGTGGATCATCTTCTTCGCCAATCTGATGGAGCTCTTCTTCCTCACCAGCTGGCTTCCAACGACCATCGGGGCCCAGGGCGTTGCGGAATATTACGCCGTGATCGCGACCGCGGTGGTCCAGTTCGCGGGCGTCGCCGCCGCTTTCGCCATGGGTCCGCTGGTGGATCGCTACGGCCCGCAGCGCGTTCTGCCCGTCGCCTTCATCATCGCCGCACTTTGCATCGCCGGCATCGGTCTGGCCGGCTCGGCGGTCGCCTTTACCATGGTGATGGCGTTCGGCATCGGCATCGGCACGGTCGGCGCGCAGAACTGCAACAATGGTGTCGCGGCGAAATTCTATCCCACATCGATTCGGGCCACCGGCGTCGGCTGGGCGTTGGCCGTGGGACGAATCGGTTCGATCGTCGGTCCCGTGGTCGGCGGCATATTGCTTTCGACCCATGTGGACATCCGCACCATCTTCCTGTTTGCCGCCATCCCACCGCTCGTGGCGACCCTCGCGTATCTTGCCATGGGGCGCTCGCTGGAGCTGCACCGCGAGGCGCTTCAGGATTAGGCAAAAGCGCCGCTTGCAGCGGTCGCCTCATGAGCTAAGTTGTTGCATTGCGGTAGGTTGAAGAGCCTGCTAGGTCGCGAGGTTGGAAAGGCCTCCCGGCCGGATACAATTGGGATTGTTTGAATGGGTTTGCCGCCGAAACAGGGTCTTTATGACCCGCGGAACGAGCATGACGCGTGCGGTGTCGGGTTTGTGGTCAATATCAAGGGCCGCAAATCGAACGACCTCATCCGCAACGCGCTGCAGATTCTGCTGAATCTCGACCATCGGGGGGCGGTCGGCGCCGATCCGCTGGTCGGGGACGGGGCAGGCGTGCTGATCCAGACCCCGGACCTCCTGCTTCGCGATTGGGCGGATCAGAACAAGGTGATTCTCCCGGCGCCGGGCCATTACGCCGTGGCGATGTGCTTCCTACCCCAGGAAGCGAAGGCGCGGGATTTCGCGGTCCGCCGCTTCGCCCATTTCATCAAGGTCGAGGGCCAGATCCTGCTTGGCTGGCGCGATGTGCCGACCGACACCACGGGCCTCGGCAAGACCGTGCTGGACGAGATGCCCGTCATCCGCCAGGCGATCGTCGGCCGGGGAGCCCGCGTCAAGGACCAGGACGCCTTCGAGCGCAAGCTCCTCACCATCCGCAAGCAGACCCAGAATCCGCTCGCTGAGCTCGCCAAGAAGCACCGGCTGCCCGGCCTGACCCAGTTCTATATGCCCTCCTTCTCGACCCGGACGGTTGTGTACAAGGGCCTGCTGCTCGCACCGCAGGTGGAAGGGTTCTACTGCGATCTTCGCAATCCGCTGACGCAATCCGCGCTCGCGCTGGTGCATCAGCGCTTTTCCACCAACACGTTCCCGTCCTGGCGGCTGGCGCACCCCTATCGCTTCATCGCCCACAATGGCGAGATCAACACGGTACGCGGCAACGTCAATTGGATGAATGCGCGCCGCCGCACCATGGAATCGGACCTCCTCGGGCCCGACCTCGACAAGATGTGGCCGCTGATCCCGCACGGGCAGTCGGACACCGCTTGCGTCGACAACGCGCTCGAACTCTTGGTGGCGGGCGGTTACCCGCTTTCGCACGCCATGATGATGCTGATTCCGGAGGCCTGGTCCGGCAATCCGCTGATGGATCCCAAGCGCAGAGCCTTTTACGAATATCACGCCGCGCTGATGGAGCCTTGGGACGGGCCGGCCGATATCGCGTTCACCGACGGCCGCCAGATCGGCGCGACCTTGGATCGCAACGGCCTCAGGCCGGCGCGCTTCATTGTCACGGACGATGATCACGTCGTCATGGCCTCGGAATGCGGCGTGCTTCCCATTCCCGAAGAGAAGATCATTCGCAAATGGCGGCTACAGCCCGGCAAGATGCTCCTCATCG
>Ga0193699_10000631_pt1 | contig 14806 bp, 13 predicted proteins | sample L3c2metaG_FD_160095 | JGI IMG/M metagenome (GOLD analysis project Ga0193699, IMG submission 160095) | Soil microbial communities from a riparian zone of the East river system, Colorado, United States - L3c2 | ecosystem: Environmental > Terrestrial > Soil > Riparian zone | place: USA: East... | reverse complement strand
CGCAGCGGCGGCAGATCTTTCCTTCTCTGTCGTAGACCGCAAATCGGCCGACACCCCGCGTGTCGGTATATCGGCCCGGCCGGCGCTTCTTCGGACTGAGGACGAGTCGGATCGCTGCAACCAGCGGCTCGAGGTTTACCCTTGGTACTTTCGCCGCCGGAGTTCTTGGATCGAGCTCGGCCTCCCACAACGCCTCGGCTACGTAAATGTTGCCGAGTCCCGCAACAACGGATTGGTCCATGAGTGCAGGCTTGATTGCGATTTTCTTTTTCTTCAGAGCATCCAGGAGATAGTCCGCATCGAGCGCACGGTCGCTCGCTTCGCGACCGAGCTTCGGCAGCGAGGATGCGCCCTCTCTGTCGAGCGTGATGGAAGAAAGCGCGCGGCGATCGACCAGCGAAACGCGGGTTCCGTCGGTCAGTTCGATCACGGCTCGAGCGAAGCGATCGAGTGAGTCGGCGGTCGTTCCGATCTCCCAATCTCCGTTCATGCGAAAGTGGACGACCAGCGTGTCGCGGCTATCGAGGTGCAAGAGTTGGTGCTTGCCTCGGCGCTCGATGCTCTCGATACGCTTCCCCTTCGCGAGACGCCCGCGAGCTGGCGGCAGCTTGCGCCTGAGTGCGGGATGAATTGCTCTCACCGAGGCAATGGTCTTCCCCAATGCCGCTTTCCTGAGTGCGCGCGCAGCTCGTTCGACTTCGGGCAATTCTGGCACGTTGTCTCGGTAGGCCGGAGTAGTGGCAACCTAGCGCCCCGGTCGCAGAACAGTAGTTTCGGAACTAGGTATTAACCCGGACAGGCACGTGATCGGTTCTCACGAGCGCTGGAATCGTCTGTGGTCCTCCGCCGCGCGATATGGGCTTGCTGTCGTCGCGACACTGATTGCCTTTGCCTTAACGGTAGCGATCAGTCGGGAGTGGCCCGCGCCGATCTTTCTGGTTTTTGTCCTGGCGGTGGCGCTTTCCGCTTGGTATGGAGGGCGCGGTCCGAGCATTCTTGCCGCGCTACTCGCCATCGTACTCACCAAAGTGCAGTTCAAGGAACCGATAGGCTCCGTCCGGATCAAAGACCTCGAAGATCTGATCCCGTTCGTTGTATTCCTTGTCGTCGCACTCGTGATCTCCCTGACCATAGAGGCGCTTCTTCGCGCGCGTGCACTCGCTGAATTGCGCGCCGCGGAAATCGAGCGGATGAACGAAGGGCTCCGGCACGTGCTGGCGTCGCGACGCCTGTTGACCGCGGAAGAAACCGAACGCCGGCGCATCGCCAGGCTATTGCACGAAGATGTCGGCCAGCTGCTCACGGCTGTGCGCCTCAACCTCCAGCGCCTGATTTCACCGGATCGCGCCGCCGACGATCCAGTAGTTCGGGACAGTATTGGGTTGATCGACGAGACCGTGACGCGCGTGCGAGAGTTGTCCGGAGAGCTCCGCCCGGCTCTCCTCGACGATCTTGGGCTTGGTGAGGCAGTCGAGTGGTACGCGAATCGTCAGGCAAGCCGAGCACGTTATGCCGTTGTCGTCGATCAGGCATTGGGCGACGGGCGACTTCCTGAGCCGGTCGAGACCGCTGGCTTTCGGATCGTTCAGCAGGCTCTCACCAACATTGCGCGTCACGCTCAGGCGACAAAAGTACAGATAGTACTGCGTCAGGATCAGAAAGGTGTCGAGCTCGCGGTCATCGACGATGGAATTGGCTTCGATGTCGGAGACGCGCGAATGCGAGCCCAAGCCGGTGAGAGTCTTGGCCTTGTACACATGATGGAGCTCGCTTACATGGGTGGTGGAATCATCGTCATCACGTCCGCGAAAGGCAGCGGATCCACCGTCCGCGTTCACTTTCCGCTGAATTCCGTCGAATGACGCGCATCGTCCTGGCCGAAGATCATACGCTGGTGCGAAAAGGCATGCGGCTGCTGATTGAAACCATTCCTGGATTGACCGTCGTCGGTGAAGCAGCAGACGGTCTCGAGGCGTTGCAGCTGATCGAACAGCATCTCCCCGACTGCGTGCTGATGGACCTCGCAATGCCGGGCCTGAGCGGAATTGAAGCGGTGCGGCGCTCCAGCGCGCAGTTCCCCCGCATTCCCATTCTCGTCGTCTCGATGCACGCGGACGAGGCGTACGTCCATCAGGCGCTCGCGGCCGGCGCGGCGGGATATCTGTTGAAGGGTTCCGACAAAGAGGAGCTCGAGACCGCGGTGCGGACAGTGTGCAGTGGCCAGACGTATCTCACACCCGCGATCTCGAAGACCCTCGTCACCGCGCTCTCTCGCAAATCGCAGGTCTCTTCGGCGAGCTCACCACTCGAGATTCTCACCGCGCGCCAACGAGAGGTTCTCCGCCTCGTCGCCGAGGGTAACTCGACGAAACAAGTCGCGGCTCGCCTCGGCTTGAGCGTCAAGACCGTCGAAGCGCATCGCGGCGCGATCATGGAGAGGCTCGGCATCAGGGACCTGGCCGGGCTCGTGAGATTCGCGGTCAGGGAAGGATTGGTAGGCGGGGACAAGTAATCCTGCCGCGACGACACTACCCGATGTGTCGGAACCGACGTAATCGGAAAATAGACATCAAGGTGAGACGAAATCCCGCATTTCCAACTCGGCTGGATGATAGGAAATGGACATCCAGGTGATACGAAATCGACATTTCCAACTCGCCAGGATGGTTGAGAGTTGGTGGATGTTGTTAAGGGTAATTCCTGCCCATCTCAAGGGTTCTCCCTAATTCTGAGTGCGCGGCGGACGGCGTTACACTACCACCTTGCCGAAGAGTGAACACCAACGCCCCTCACGAAACTCTCTGTAGTGCGAACTGCCGCCGCTCCGCCGAACAAACTTCTCCGGGTTCTTCTGCTGGAGGACAGCGACACCGATGCAGAGCTCATTGCTCACGAGCTGCAGCGGTCGGGCATGGAGCCCGTGATCGAGAGAGTCGATTCAGCTGAATCGTTCACCGCCGCGCTCCACAGTTTTGCTCCCGACGTCGTCTTGTCGGACCACTCGCTGGGTCAGTTTGATTCGCGCGCGGCTCTGGAGATCATGCGGATCGTTCGTCCAACGGCCGCGTTCATCGTCGTCACTGGCGCACTGACCGGCCCCCAGAGCGTCGCGGCCATTCGCGCGGGCGCGGCGGACCTCATTCTGAAGATGTATCTCGGCCGACTGCCGGCGTCGATCACGGAAGCGCTCGACTTGCGTCGTCCGCTGCACAAGCTTACCGAGCGCCAGGTTCAGGTGCTGCGAATGGTCGCCGAAGGACACCGCACACGCGACATCGCAGAGACGCTCGGGCTGAGTGTCAAGACGGTTGAAAGCCATCGCGGGGAAATCATGAAACGGCTTCGCGTGCACGATGTAGTCAGTCTCGTCCGCTATGCGCTTCGTGTCGGCCTGATACCTCTGACTTTTATCGGAGGCGTGCCGCTCTCCGAGTAGCGTGTCAGGCAGAGCTAGGCCAGAGCCCTTTCGATCGGATACCGGAAAGTATCGCGGTGCGCCTTGAGCGCATCGAGCACCGCTCGTCCGGAAAAGCGCCGCACGTCGTAAGCGCAGATCGTCACCACCGGGAATCGCCGCGCGATGAACTGATCGTATGCAGTCTCATAATCGACGAAGCTGTTCGCGCTCGACTTCTTTCGCATTTCCCAGGTATCTCCGAAGACACGGAACGATTGAGCGCCCGCAGCGGCGGCGGCGGTCAGCCGCAGCTCGAACTCCTTGATCTGCGCCCGCCAACTCTTTTGGTAATCCGAGACCACGAGTCTTCCGGCGCCGATGTCCCGCTCGAGCGAGGGCTGCTTTTGCTTCAAGTACTTGAGGATGTGTTTGGCCGACCGCGCGGACGCCACGAGGTATACCACGCTCCCTTCCCGCAAACCGTCGAGCAGAAAGCCAACGGCAAGCGTGGCACGACCGAGATCGCTGTCGTAGAACGCGCAGAGGTGGCTTCCTTGTGTCACCGTGATCGGTTGGTCGACCAACCGTTGAGGAGCGTCTATCGCGGGCAACGCCTCGCCGCGTGTCGGGCGCAGGGGCTGATGCTCCATGAACGCGAGGAGGTCGGCACGGCGAAATCTTCGTTCGCGCCGCCGCCCGATGCGAAGACAGGGCAGCGTACCGGCATTGGTCCAGCGACGCAGGGACGTCTCACTGACGTTGAGAAACCCGCCGGCACCGTGAATATCGAGCAATTCGTTTGGGTCGCTCATGCTGCGGTCCCGAGGATCAGTCGGCAAGCATCCTCATGGGAAACTTGAAAGTGTCCGCATGATCTTTGAGAGCGTCCAACAGCTCGACCCCCGTGAACTTCCGCGCGTCGTACGCACAAAGCGCCACCACTGGAAAGTTGGGAACGATCAACGACTCGAATCCCAGCTCCAGCTCGACCATTTCGCTGGCCGATACCAGCAGGCGAAGCCCCCACATGTCACCCACTACGCGGAACGACTCGACGCCTTCGTCCTCGGCCTTCTTCATCGCGATCTCGAAGAACCGGCACTGGGCCGCGGGAGTTTTCTGGTGCTCGGTCAGGATCAGCCGGCCAGCCTTGATATCGGAGTCCAGGGATTGGCGCTTCTCCTTCATCGCTTCAGCGACGTCCTTCAGCACAGTGGAGGGCGCGACGAGGAAGCAGACGCTTCCCTTCTCCAGTCCTTCCAGCAGAAAAGGAACGGCGAGGTCGAGTCGTCCCGCGTCCGTCCCATAGATCCCACACAAGTGATTTCCGTGAATCGCAGCGACCGGTTCCGTTGATAGGCCCATTGAATTGTCCCTCCACTTTTCTTGGCTTTGCGCGACGGCTGGCTGTTCCATGAAAGCCACCAAATCCGCGCGACGAAATCTTCGCTCGCGCCTCCGACCGATTCGAAGGCACGGCAGTATCCCGGCGTTCGTCCACCGGCGAAGCGATGTCTCGCTCACGTTAAGAAACTGAGCCGCTTCCCTGATGTCGAGGAGCTCGATCGCGTCCATTAGGGAGCTCTATCCGGGGGGTTTACCCAATAGTCCCGTAACGTCCGCAAAGGTAATCTCCTCGCGCACCCAGGGGTTAACAGATGAGTTCCTGGTCCGCTATGGAACAATTGGTCCGGCGTTTGCATAGTAAAGTATAGCAAAGACTAACCAATTACAAGCTAGAGTAGCTTTGGCCACCATTAACTCATAGACCAAGCAGATTAAATGCCAGAGCGCAAAAAGGGCGCGCCCCGCAAGACCCGATCAGCTGAACCCCAGCTCACAGCGCGACGTACATCCAGTCGCACACCGGCCCGGATCCGCGTCCTGATTCTCGAGGACAATGAGGCTGACGCCGAGCTGATCCGTCACGAGCTGCTTCGCGCCGGCTTGTCCACCATCACAGATCGCGTCGACTCCGAAGGCGGGTTCGCAGCCGCCCTTCGGGAGTTCGAGCCGGATGTCGTGCTGTCCGATCACTCGCTCTCACAGTTCGATGCTCAATCGGCTCTCGCACTGATGCGAAAGGTCAGACCTACGACCCCGCTGATAATCGTAACGGGCCGTCCCAACAGCGACGCGACAATAGCCTGTCTTCGCGCTGGAGCCGAAGACCTTTTGACGAAGGGCAATCTCGGCCGACTCGCGGCAGCAATCACCAACGCGCTCGCCTTGCGTCGCCCACTCGAAGCGCTGACGTCGCGACAGGTCGAGGTCTTGCGCCTGGTCGCCGAAGGACACCGCACCAGAGACATCGCGACGCGGCTCAAGCTGAGTGTCAAGACGGTCGAAAGCCATCGCGGGGAAGTAATGAAGCGGCTCGAGATTCACGACGTTGTGAATCTGGTGCGCTACGCGCTGCGCGTGGGGTTGGTCGCCGTGTAGTGAGCCGCCGCGGGCATCGTCAGGGCAATCCCTCCTAGTGCGGTACCACCCCCGGTGGTATACAAACAGAGTGGTCGACAGGGGAGGCTCCTGCTGAAACAACCGCCGAAAGTCCGCGCCCCGTCCCGCGGTAAAGTGAAGGAGCAGACCGTAGCAGTGCCCGTACTGGCAAACGCGCCGTACGATTCGCCCCTGATAGATGCGTTGATGGATGGAGAGGGCATTCACCAGCTGATGGTGGATAGCCGCGGCGACTACGCCATCTTCATGCTCGATCCCAACGGGATTGTGGCAAGCTGGAACAAGGGCGCCGAGCAGATTAACGGCTACTCGCGCGACGAGATAGTGGGCAAGCACTTCTCCGTCTTCTATTCAGCAGAAGATCGCGCGCGCGGCAAGCCGGAGCGAGAGCTTGTCATTGCGGCGCGCGACGGCCGCTTCGAGGAAGAGGGCCAGCGCGTCCGCAGCAACGGCTCGGAATTCTGGGCAAACGTCGTCATCTCGGCCGTGCGTGATCGCGCCGACACCCTCGTCGGCTTCGTCAAAGTAGCCCGTGATCTGACCGAGCACCGCAAGCAGCAGGAGCGCGCACTTGCCGACGCTCAAGCTCTCAAGGCGGTAAATGCCGAGCTCGAGTCCTTCACCTACTCCGTTTCGCACGACCTGCGCGCTCCGATTCGCCAGATCGAGGGCTTTGCCAAGATTCTCGAAGAGCATCTCGGCGTGGACCTCGATCCGCAGGTCGAGCACTACCTCCACCGCATCCAGGAAGGCTCGAAGCAGATGGGTCGCCTCGTCGACGATCTCCTCCATCTCGCCCAGCTTGGCCGACAGGACGCAAAGCCCCGGGTTACCCCGCTTAATGCGCTCGTAGAGGAAGTGCTTACGGACTTGCGCGCCGAAATCCTCGAACGCGCGATCGAAGTTCGACTCGGCCCTTTGCCGGCACTCGAGTGCGATCCCGGCCTGTTGAAGGTCGTGTTCACCAACCTGTTATCGAACGCCGTGAAATACACCCGACGGTGCGAGCACCCGCAGATCGAGATCGGCCAGATCGTAACCGATGGGATTCCGGTGATCTACGTCCGCGACAACGGTATAGGCTTCGACATGAAGTACGTAGACAAGCTTTTCGGCGTTTTCCAGCGGCTTCATCGCACCGAGGATTTCGAAGGTGCGGGAGTCGGGCTCGCAATCGTCAGCCGCATCATTCGCAAGCACAAAGGGACCATCTGGGCCGAGGCGCGTCCGGACAACGGCGCCACGTTTTTCTTCACGCTCGGGACGGAAGGTCAGGATGCCGCGACGCCGAGCGGATGAACAAGACTCCAATTCAGATGCTCCTGGCCGAAGACAGTGCATCAGACGCTGATCTCATCCTCGCGTCGCTTGCCAAGGTTTCGATCGCGAAAGCGGTGCACCTCGTACATGACGGGGTTGAAACGCTCGATTTCGTTTTTTGTCGCGGCGAGTACGCGGATCGGCTGCATGAGCCTCCCCTGCGTGTGATAGTTCTCGACGTGAAGCTCCCGAAGCTCGATGGCTTCGAGGTGCTGCGAGAGATCAAGGCGAATTCGCGCACTCGCCTGATTCCGGTAGTGCTGCTTACGTCGTCGAACATCGACATCGATGTCGCTCGCGGATATCTGCTCGGAGCAAACAGCTACGTGCAGAAGCCCATCGACTTCGAGCAGTTTCGCGCGACGATCCGCGAGCTCGGGCTCTATTGGATGACGATGAACGAGCCGCCACCAATAACGTCGGTAGGCGAACACGCTCGCCGATGAAGACGACCTCTGAACAAACCGAGCCGATGCGCGTTCTCCTCCTCGAGGACGACGCGTCCGATGCCCAGCTCGCGATCCACGCTCTCAGGCAGCTGCCGACCGGCGCGAAAGTCGACCTGGCGGTCACCCGCAAGGATTTCACTGAATTGCTGGCTGCGCATCAATACGACATAGTGCTTGCCGATTATGGTTTACCCAATTGGACGGGGATGGAAGCGTTGCGGGAACTGCGGCGGCTTGGCTTCGACACGCCGCTCGTCGTCGTGACCGGCGAGCTTGGGGATGAACGTGCTGTTGAGTGCGTGAAAGCCGGCGCAGCTGATTACGTCCTCAAAGGCAACCTGGCTCGCTTGCCAATCGCTGTGAGCCGAGCCATTACCGACAAGCGTTTGCGCGATGCAGCGATTCTCTCACAACGGTTGATGGAGCAAGCGAAGGACGAGCTCTTTACCGACTCCCGCGCGGCGCAGTTCGCGCTCGAAGAGAGCGCCGAACGCTTTCGCAAACTTACCGAGGCGTCATTCGACGCGATCGTCATCACCCAGGACAGCATCATCCTGGAGGCGAATCGAGGCTTCCTGGGGACCTTCGGTTTTCAGCGAATGGAACAGGTCGTTGGTCGGCCGTTGACTGACTTCATTGCCGCGGAGTCTCGATCCGATCTCGAGTGGCGCATCGCGAACAACATCGAAGGAACGAACGAGATGGTGGGACTGCGCGAGGATGGAAAGCAGATTTTCATCGAAGCCACCGCCAGGAATCACGCCACCGCGGAAAGAACGGTGCGAATCACCGCGCTGCGTGACATGACGGAACGGCGCGCGCTCGAGCACCAATTCCGGCAAGCGCAGAAAATGGAAGCAGTCGGACGACTTGCCGGCGGCGTCGCGCACGACTTCAACAACCTGCTCACGGTGATCCTCAGCTACGCCGACATGCTCCTGGAAAGCGTAGCGCCCGACGATGCGCGCGCGGACGACCTCGGTGAGATACGAAAAGCAGCGGTTACGGCCGGATCGCTGACGCGGCAGCTGCTGGCGTTCAGCCGGCAACAGGTCATCGAGCCCCGCGTCCTGGATCTCAACGACGTGGTCGCGAGCTCGGAGAAGATGTTGCGGAGACTGATCGGGGAAGACATCGACGTGAAGACGGAACTTTCATCCGACCCGCTAACGGTGATGATCGACCCCGGACAGCTCGAACAGGTAATGATGAATCTGGCGGTGAACGCGCGGGACGCGATGCCGGGCGGAGGAAGACTCACGCTGGAGACGGAGAGCGTGACATTGGACGCCGAGTACGCGCGCGAGCACTGGCCCGCGCATGCTGGTCGATATGCGATGCTGGCGGTGAGCGACACGGGATCCGGGATGGATGAGCAGACTCGCTCGCACATCTTCGAGCCGTTCTTCACGACGAAAGGCATCGGCAAGGGAACGGGACTCGGGCTCGCGACCGTGTATGGCATCGTCAAGCAGAGCAACGGGTTCATCTGGGTTTACAGCGAGATCGATCACGGTACGAGTTTCAAGATTTACCTCCCGCTGGTGGACCAGGCTCCGGAGCAGTACGCGACCAAATCAGAATCCGGTGCGCTGCGAAGCGGGACTGAGACAGTTCTCCTGGCCGAAGACGCCGAGCCGGTTCGTGCCGCCGCCCGGCAGATCCTTGAACGCTACGGCTATACGGTTCTCGAAGCGCCGAATGGAACCGCGGCTTTGAACACCGCGAAACACGCGAGCAAGATCGATCTTCTGCTGACGGATGTCGTAATGCCGGAGATGAGCGGTCGGGAGCTCGCGGCAGGATTCACGACGCTCAAACCGAACGCCAAGGTACTCTTCATGTCCGGGTACACCGACGACGCGATCATCCGTCACGGTGTACTGCGGCCAGGAACGGCGTACCTCCAGAAACCATTTTCGCCGGAAACGCTTGCCAGGAAAGTGCGCGAGGTGCTCGACTCGGGTATGCAGACAGAGTAAGGGCAAACCCTCATACGTGGTTTTGACGCGCTTTGGGCGATTTACGCGTACGATCGATTAGTTGCGCTTGGCCTCATTGTGCGTGTAACCAGTAGCCGCGCTACACCCCACCAGATGCTCGGCTGATCTCTCCTCCGCGCTCCTGGCGACGCCAACTATTCCGGCATCGCCGTGCCCACAAAAGTGCGACCCCACTCAGTTCCACAAATCCCAGATGTTGTGCGCGCATCGCCACGCGTAGATCTCGAGCGGTTCCGCGCTGACCTTCGGGAAGGGGACGTCGAGGAAATGGCAGGCACTCTGCTCGCCACGTTCACGCAGGATTGTCCCGCGCGTTTCCTTACCCTCGAGCAAGCGGTCCGGCGAGGAAACGCAAAAGAGATAGAGAGCGCGGCTCACGCGTTCAAATCGGGCGCGGGTACCGTGCGCGCCACTTTTCTCGCTGCCGCGTTGAGCGACGTCGAAGCCGCTGCTCGCACCGCTAAGCTCAATTCGATTCCTGCACTTCTCGAGGTTGTACGCGCCGAACATCTGGCAGTTCTGGGCGAACTCGAAACGCGGCTGGCGGGCAGTTGAGGAAGCTGCGAACAATAATCCTGATAGTTGCCATACCGGCTGCCGCGTCAGCGCAGGACTCCAAGCCGCCGCAACTCATCCAGGAAGCGTTCAGTGGGGATCTCGCCTTCACGCAGGATCGTGGCGAAATCCAGATCAGCTCCGCGATGCACGCAGCTGGTGGTTCGGCAAATCGTACGGCCGGAGTTCCGCTCGAGATCGAGTACGGCGTAACGGACGAATTCCAGATCAGCGTCGAAACCGGCGGACTCAGTTATGAGCGTCCAACCGGATGGTCGGCGCCGAGAGACTTCGGTCTGGGATTACGTTACGGGCGTTTCGGTCTGCTGCCGAATCTTCACGCGTCGGTGACGATCGGCGCCGAATCCGAAGGAAGCGGCGGCACGCACGTCATCAACACGACCTCCGGGCTGCAGCTCGGCGTCGACCTTCCGCGCCTTCGCATGACGCACGTCTTCACGAGCGTCGTCGCGGGTGTCTGGAATTCGGAGGGGACCAAACCGGCAGTGGATTGGGTGGCCGGCTTGGTGGTGCCATTCGGTCAGCTTAGAGCCACCATCGAGCGGCCATTGATAGTCTCTGACGCGGCGAATCGAGGAACGGTTCCGGGATTGGTTTGGAACGCAGTCGACGGACTCGAGATCGGACTCGCAACGACTCTTCGCACGCAACCAAAGTTGCGAGCAACGGACTTGATGCTGTCGCTCGTGCTGGAATTCTGACGTGACACGGACAATGGTAGAGGGCGGAACGAGAGCAGTGCTCGGCTCGGGTGTTCGGCTGCGCACGTGGTTCTTTCTGCTGGCATTTCCGACCATTGCGATTCTGATCGTGCTGCTCGGCGGTGCGGTGTGGGGCGCACGCGAGCGGGTCAAAGACCTCGAGCAGCTCAAACACGACGGCGGCTCGGTCGCGGGCCTGGAGCGACTCATCATGGCGCTTGCCGTGGAGCTGCGTGAAACGGCCGCTTCGCTCGCCACTGACACCGGAACGAGCGAAGCAAACGAAACGCTGGCCCAGCTGGCCGCCGCGCGAAGGACGACCGACAGCGCGCTCGCGCACACCATTACGATCCTGGCTGTCGATCGTTCCAAACAAGGCGTTGAAGAATCGGCCGGTGACCCGACAGCGCTTCGGGCAGGCGTGGACAGCATGCGTCAGGCCGAGAAGGCCGTGCTGAAGTTCTCGAGCGAAGGGAGACTGCAGGAAGCGCGCGGAGCCCTCGCGCAATTGGAGTACATCAATGATGATGTACTGACGAGCGAGCTGGTTACCCGCTTTCACATAGAGAAAAACGAGCTCGAGGCCGCTCTTACTTCCTTCGGAACGGGCGATCCGTTCAACCGTCTCGTACTGGGTGGTGCGCGGCTTCAATTGGATACCCTCGGCACTGCTCTCACGCGACTCTCCGCTGAAATGGAGCTTGCTCGCGCCTTTCACCGACTGGTTACGCACCTCGCGACTCGCACGGCAGGTCTCGGCGCAGACGAGGTAACGCAGCGACGCGCTGGATCAGCAGCCGTACGGGACGCGTTAGCCAACGCACTCGCTGGGCTGGACAGTTCGCGGAGCTCTTTCGATTTGCTCGCGCTCGGGCCAGAGATGGATCGCGCGTTATCGCTCAGCGATTCTGCCGAGTTGCTTCTTCGAAGCCATCATCGCGCTGCCGCCGCCGCCATCGTCAGCGGTCCGCTGGACCGACAAATAGACGAAGCGGTCTTCCCGCGGCTGAACGGAATGGCGAGGCGCCAAATGATCGCCTTCGACGCCGGACTCGAGGCAGTCAGGTCACGCGCAGTCACAGTCAATGTCTGGCTCGTGATCATCACGCTGTTCGTGCTCGCGCTCAGTCTCAGCGGCCCCATCATGCTGTCCCGCTTTCTCATTCGCCCGGTCATATTTCTCACTCGTGTCGCGCGCGAAATCGGATCGGGCAATTTCGAAACCGACATTCGCCGCGTGGGCGCGGGCGAGGTCGGCGAGCTACAGGCGAGCTTCATCGACATGAAGGCGAAACTACAGCGCCTCCGCGCAGAACAGGCAGCAACGGAGCAGGCGCTTCGCGACGCGGCCGAGGCCCGGCTCGGACGCGATGCAGCAGAGGCCGCCAGCCAGGCAAAGAGCGAGTTCCTGGCAAACATGAGCCACGAGATTCGCACACCGATGAACGGCATCATCGGCATGACCGAGCTCGCGCTTGGTACGGACCTGACGGCAGAGCAGCGCGATTACCTCGAGACAGTCCGCTCATCCTCCGACGCGCTGCTCGGGATCATCAACGACATCCTCGACTTCTCCAAGATCGAAGCGCGCAGGCTCGACATCGATGTGATCAACTTCGATTTGCGGTATACGCTCGACGATACGTTGCGCGTGTTGGCACCACACGCGCACGCGAAGGGTCTGGAGCTCGCTGGCCAGGTCGCTCCGGACGTGCCGCATGCGCTCGGTGGCGATCCTTCCAGACTGCGCCAGATCCTGGTCAACCTGATCGGCAACGCTGTGAAGTTCACAGAGAAGGGAGAGGTAGTCGTGCGGGTGGTGTGTGGACCCGTCGAGGGTGAGCGTGTCTTCGTGACCCTTACAGTGAGTGACACCGGCATTGGCATTCCACACGAGAAGCACGCGGCGATCTTCGAGCCATTCACTCAAGCTGACACCTCAACAACGCGTCGCTTTGGTGGAACCGGGCTGGGACTAACTATCTCGTCCCGCCTCGTCGCCTTGATGGGCGGCACAATAAGTATGGAGAGTGAACCGGGACGGGGAACGCAATTCCATGTCACCCTCCCGTTCGAGATCCGAACCGAAGTTGTCGCTCCGCCCGTTCGAGGCGAGCTGAAGGATCTGCGCGGGCTCCAGGTTCTGGTGGTGGACGACAACGCAACGAATCGGCGAATCCTCGAGGACACACTCATTGTCTGGGGAATGCGCCCGACATTGGTCGACGGAGGCTTCGCAGCGCTCAGGGCGCTCGAACACGCTCTCTCCATCGGGAAACCGTTTCCGCTGGCGCTGATCGACTTTCAGATGCCGGACCTCGACGGATTCGGCCTCGCTCAGAAGATCAAGCTGCGGCCGGAGCTCGGGACTACGATGATCATGATGCTGTCCTCCGTCGGGCATCGCGGCGATGCGCACCACTTCCGCGAGCTCGGCGTTGCGTCCTATCTCACCAAGCCGGTCAGGCAGTCGATCCTGCTCGATGCGATCCTGGCCGTGCTCGCGACGAACAACCGGCCGGGTAAGCCCAAGCCGCTCGTGACGCGGCACACCGTCAACGAAGCACGAAGGACGCTGCGAATTCTCCTGGCGGAGGACAACGCGGTCAACAGACAGCTCGTCACAGCCTTGCTCGGCAAGCGCGGCCACACCACGGTCGCTGTGGTCAACGGACGCGAAGCCGTCGCCGCCGTAGCCAAGGGTGGAATTGATCTCGTTCTGATGGATGTGCAGATGCCGGAGATGGACGGGCTCGAAGCCACCGCTGCAATTCGTAAGGCCGAGGCAGAAACAGGCCGACACGTCCCGATCATTGCGCTCACCGCGCACGCGATGAAGGGTGACCGTGAGGCTTGTCTGGCCGCCGGCACCGACGAGTACTTATCCAAGCCAGTGAACGCAACGGAGCTCTTTGCGCTCATCGAATCGCTGCTCAGCAACCCGACCGGCACATTGCCCGCAGTCGCGTGACCTAGCCGTGAGCGAGTGATCCGGGACTGCTACACTGCAGAGCTTCAACAACTTCGCTCTTGCGAGTCGAGTCAGTCGGTCTACCTTAAACGCCTGTTACACGCGTGTTTCTCCTGACCAAACCCATGGCGCAACACAGTCCTCGATCTCTCAAGCACGAATACGAGGTGTACGTAGAGAACGAGATCGAGAATTACAAGGAGTCAGTGTCACGCTCCGCCATTCTAAAGATTGGCGACGAAGCCGCTGCCGCATTGCGCGCCGGCGAGCAGTTCGCGATGGACGAGCTAGTGCTGTGGGCGGAAGTCGATCGCATCATCCGCAAGCGAATTCGCATCCCGGCGTACAACACGTGGCGTCGCAAGCGCATGAAAATGCTCGAGGAGTATCGTCGCCCGGAACATTGGGGGATCCAGCCCGATGGCATCCTCGCGCGTGAGATTCATCCTCCCGCCGAGTCGAAAGTTCTCGTCGCGGGCGGGGAGATAGATCGCACCGCGCTTTATCTGGCTGCGCACGGCTGCGATGTCACCGCCGTCGACCGCGAAGTGGTTTGTCTCGAGCGGGTAATGAACGCGGCGCAGGAAGCGGGACTTGCCGACCGAATTCAGAGTTACGTCGCCGATCTCACCGATTGGTCCCCCGATGCACAACTCGGCGCCCTCGTCTGTACACAGGAAGCGTTTTCGGGGCTGTCGCCCGAAGAGCGTGGGCGCGCGTTCGAGCTGCTCCAGTCCGCGACCCGCGATGGCGGCGTCCACCTTGTCGGGACGATCGTTCGCGGCAAGCGCGGAGTTTCGGTCGCAGAGCTACGGCGACAGTACAAGGGCTGGACGATCTCCGTCGAAGACGACTCCGGTTCGTCCAAGAGCTTTCTCGCGAGAAAGATCGCTAGCTAAACGCCCTGTGTCCTAACGACACAGGTG
>Ga0193699_10000630_pt1 | contig 14809 bp, 15 predicted proteins | sample L3c2metaG_FD_160095 | JGI IMG/M metagenome (GOLD analysis project Ga0193699, IMG submission 160095) | Soil microbial communities from a riparian zone of the East river system, Colorado, United States - L3c2 | ecosystem: Environmental > Terrestrial > Soil > Riparian zone | place: USA: East... | reverse complement strand
TCGTAGCGGCGGAGGAGCTGGTCCGCTTCGCGCTCCACGCTGGCGAGGCGGGATAGCACCCACCGATCGAGTAGCGGCCGGTCTTCCGGCGATGGATCCTTGTCGGACGGCGCCCACCCGAAGTTCGCGTACTCGGCGAAGATCCCGGTGTAGACATTCTTGAACGTCAGAAGAAACCGGCCCGCTGTATCACGGATGCCCGCTTCGTCGAAGCGACGTGGGGTCCAAAGCTGGCTCGACGTAGTGAGAAACAATCGAACCGCATCGGCGCCGTACCGCGGAATCACAGTTTCGGGATCGATGATGTTCCCGAGTCTTTTCGACATTTTCTGGCCTTCGGCGTCGAGCACCAGATCATTTACGACGACGGCGCGGTACGGCGCGGTGTCCCCGACTCGAGGCTCGTGTGTTTCGTGCGCGAGAAGATTGTTGGGCAGCGCGTCGCCGAGGCCGGTTGCGATTGCGAGCAGCGAGTAGAACCAGCCGCGCGTCTGATCGATGCCTTCGGCGATGAAGTCGGCGGGATAATAGCGCTCGAATTTCTGCTTGTTCTCGAACGGGAAATGCCATTGAGCGAACGGCATTGATCCGGAATCGAACCAGGCATCGATCACTTCAGGAGTGCGCTTCTTCGTTCCGCCACACTCGCACTTCCAGCTGAATCGATCAATGAATGGCTTGTGCGGATCGAATCCTTCTTCGATCGCCACGCCAGATCTCTCCGCGAGCTCCGCGTAGCCTCCGATCGCCTCGGCGTGCGAATCGTCGCGATCGCAGACCCAGATCGGGAGCGGCGTGCCCCAGTAGCGATCCCGTGAGACAGCCCAGTCGATGTTGTTCGTCAGCCATTCGCCGAAGCGACCGGCGCCGATCTCGGCGGGGTGCCAGTCGACGCGCGAATTCCGAACGAGCATCGCGTCCTTGAACTCGGTCGTGCGTACGAACCAGGATGTGCGGGCGTAATAGAGCAGCGGCGTCTCGCAGCGCCAGCAGTGCGGATACGAGTGCTCGTGCAGTGTGGACTTCCAGAGTGAGCCGCGCCGTTTCAGCTCCTCGAGGATGATCGCGTCGGCATCCTTCACGAATTTCCCGCCAACGAGCGGCATCTCGGATGGAAACTCGCCGCGCAGGTTCACAGGCTGGAGAAACGCCAGGCCGTTGCGCTTGCCGGCAGCATAATCGTCGGCCCCAAAGGCCGGCGCCATGTGAACGACACCGGTGCCTTCTTCGGCTGAGACGAAATCTTCGCCGATGACGATCTCGTGCTCGCCTTCCGTGTACTCGACCCAATCGAGCGGTCTTTTGTAGCGCTTACCGACCAGCTCGCTGCCGGGAAAGGTCGCGAGGGTCTCCCAGCGCCCGCCGTAGTCGTCGCCGAGCACGGCGGATGCGCGCGACGAGGCGAGGATGATCGTCTCCTTCGCATCGGACTTTTTCTTTCGCAGCTCGACATATTCGAGCGTTGGCCTCACCGCAAGCGCGACATTCGACACGAGCGTCCACGGCGTGGTGGTCCAGACAAGAATCCGCCGGCGTTCTATTGCACCTTTTTTCTCGCCGACGAGGTCGATCGCGACGTATGCGCTTGGGTCTTTGACATCCTTGTAGCCCTGCGCCACTTCATGGCTGGACAGCGTCGTTCCGCAGCGCGCGCAGTAGGGCAGCACCTTGTGGCCGCGATACAGCCGGCCGCGGCGGAACATTGTGGCCAGGGCCCACCAGACGCTCTCGATGTAGTCATTCGAGTACGTGACGTACGGATCGCTGTAGTCCAACCAGTACGCGATACGCTCGCTCAGATCCTGCCAATCGGCGCGATACCGCCACACGCTCTCGCGGCACATGGCATTGAACCGCTCCACACCGATGGTCTCGATCTGCTGCTTCGCGGTGCGCACGCCGAACTCGGTCTCGATCCTCTTCTCGACCTCGATCTCGACGGGGAGACCGTGTGTGTCCCAGCCCGCCTTGCGCGCGACGTGGAAGCCGCTCATCGCGCGATACCGGCAGAAGAGATCCTTCACCGTCCGGGAGAAGACGTGATGGATTCCCGGACGGCCGTTGGCGGTCGGAGGACCCTCGAAGAACACGAACTCGGGCTTCCCTTCTCCCTGAGCCAGCGTCTGGTGGAAAAGCTTCTCCTCCTTCCAGAGGGCGAGCATTTCCTTTTCGAGTTCGTCGGGCGAGCGATCGGTCGGAAGCAGGCGAAAGCGTCTGCCCTTCTCGTCTCCCCCCGCTACCGGCACGGGGCGGACCGCGGTCATTCTCTATTCGGTCCGGAAGAATTGGAGCCCGCGCCCCGCAGCGTGCTCGCTACCACCTGTGAATCCGAAGCCTCGACCTCCGACAGCTGCCGCGCGATCAGAGTGCGCATCTGCGCGAGATACGTGCGCCGCGAGCGATCGAGATTGTCGAGCTCCTCTTCCATCCGCCGGACATCCGCCTTCGCGCCTTCGATGATGCGCTCACCTTCGGCCTGCGCCTCGCGCAGAATCAGCTGCGCCTCGCGCTCAGCCTGCTCGCGAACCTCGCCGCGAAGCTGCTGCGCGGATACGAGCGCGTCGTTCAGCGCCTTGTCGCGCTCGCGGAACGCCCGGAGCTGCTCGTGAAAGCTGCGCGCCTTGGCGTCCAGGTCCTGGTTGATGCGCGTGAGGCGCTCCATCTCCTCGGCGACCTGATCCCTGAACTGATCGACGCGCGCGGGATTGTAGCCGCGCAGCGCCCGACCGAAGTCGTAGCGACGCACGTCCAGCGGAGTTAGATGAAACGCTTCGTCTATCATTAAGCCCTCGCTCCAAAGAGGGTGGTTCCAAGTCGCACCATGGTCGCGCCTTCTTCAACCGCAATCTCGTAGTCGTTCGACATTCCCATCGATAGCTCTTCGGCGGGATGACCCGCCTGAACCAATATCTCGCGGGCCCCTCGAGCCTCGGCGAAAGTCTGATGAAGCTCCGGCGCCGTCCCTGTAAAGCTAGCCATTGTCATCACTCCCCGAACCCGAATTCCGGAAAGCGATGCCAGCCGCTCGGCTTCCGGCCGCAGCTCGGAGAGAGTGAAACCGCCTTTTGAGTCCTCTCCGGACAGATTCAGCTCGACGAGCGCGTCGACCGCCCTTCCCCGCGAAATGCCGAACTCGCACACCGTATCCGCGAGTCGCGCGCTGTCGAGCGAGTGCAGCAGGACGAACTGATCGAGCGCCTTGACCTTGTTCCGCTGAAGGTGTCCGATCAGATGCCACCGGACGGGAACATCGACAGCGGCCATCTTCTTCAACGCTTCCTGAACCTTGTTTTCGCCGACGTCGTGCAGACCCGCATCATAGGCCGCTCGTGCGGCGTCAGGCCCGTGGGTCTTGGTGACCGCCACGATCATCACCCGCTGCCCGTGACCGCCCCGTGCTACGGCTTCGTCAATTCTGGCTCGCACGTCGGCCACACGCTCATCGAGGCCGGGGAAAGCCATAGCTGTGGAATTTAGCCGCGCGGACCGGTCCGTTCAATCCGAAAATGACCGTGCGCCGGGCTGGGTTTTAACATAGAACGACACAGATTGCTTCTGCTCTTCATTCCGAATATTCGCCAGCGGACAATGTCCGCTTCAGGTTCATCTTCCGAAGTCGCTTGAGCATGCCCTCGTCAGGACCTTTGACAATGATCTCGACGGATGCCGCGTAAGCGGTTCCGGTGATCCGCACCACTCTAAGGCCATTGGCCGCCCCGGGCGTCGCGTTGCCCTTGTACTTGACCACGAACGATCCGAGCAGAGAATCGCCATCACTCTCCACGGCAACATCAGGCGGAACTGTGATCTCTATGTTGCCCATCACGGCAACAGCCTCGATGAAGGACACTCCGATTCCAATCACCGCGTCGCGCAAATCGAGCTCGACATTTCCAAGCACCGCGAGCGCGCGAAAGTGCCGGGGCAGCTCCCACCGCCCCTCACGCTCGTTGCTGCTCAGAAAGGAGACCACACCACCTCGGGCCGTTTCCGGCGCGAGCGGGTACGAGGCCGGGTCGTAGTGCAGGTCGCTCTGGCTGGCCAAGCGCTGGTCGTATGGGTTGTGGTCGGACATCGAGGTTCCTCTCAGCAGTTACCGTGTCCTACGGTGCGGCGGTGGAATTGGTTTGAGCTAGCCGCCAAAGATGCGGCCGACGAGCTTGACGATGTTCTGCATGTTGCGGCTGATGTCGTTGAACATCACCGTGACGAAGAGAAGCCCGATGATCAGCAAGCCACCCTTGAGGATGCGCTCGCGCGTACGCGTACTGAATGCGCTTCCCTTGATGGTTTCCGCGACGTTGAGAACGATCTGTCCTCCGTCGAGGATCGGAATCGGGAGCAGATTGAACACGGCGACGTTGATGCTGATGAGCGCAACGAGCAGGAGCAGCGTCTGGATTCCGCCTTGCGCCGCTTGGACCGAGACCTGCGCGATCGCGATTGGCCCGCCGAGGTCCTTTAGTCCGACACCGCGGACGAGGGAGCCGAGGGCGGTGAATATCTTGCCGCCGTTGTCGATTGTAATTCGCCATGCCTCAACGAATGCCATTGGCACCGAGATCGGCGTAAAGGCGACGTTGGCTATCATCCCGATTCGTCCGCGCGGGCGCTTCACTCCCGTTTCCGGATCAGCGACGGCTTCTGATTCCGGAGTCACAGTCAGAGTGACCGCCTGCCCCTTTCTGACAATTCCGAGGCTTAGCGGCTTGCCCGCTGACGCACCAATGCTGTCAAGAAGCGTCTGCCAGTTCTCGAGCGGCCGTCCATTCAGCGACGCGATACTATCACCCGCTTGTATTCCGGCCAGCGCGGCCGGCTTCCCCGAAGTCACGACTGCGGCAACGGGCACCGGCGTCGGAACGCCCGAATGAAGGAGCAGACCAACGTAGATCGCGTAAGCGAGGAGCGCGTTCATCGTCACGCCCGCCAGCATGATGAACAGCCGCGCGGGCAGAGGCTTGGACTCGAACCAACGCGATTCCGGAATCGGCTTGGGGCCGAACGGGATCATCGCATTCGGATCGAACCCATCTTTCGGAGTTCCTGGCGTCGTTGCTGAATTCTCGCTGCCGCCCTCCAGAAAAGCCGTGGCTTCGTCCTCACGCGAGGCCATGCGGACGTATCCGCCGAGCGGAAGCGCGGCGAGAACGTATTCGGTTTCGCCAAACCGCTTCTTGATGAGCGAGGGCCCGAATCCAATCGAGAACCGAGGCGCGTAGACGCCGGTGAGCTTGGCCGCAATGAAGTGACCAAGCTCGTGGACGAACACCACGAGACCGAACACGATGATCGGCGCGAGCCAGCTCAGCATTTGAACATCTCCTGCACGTGTCGGCGTCCCGCGGAATCGGCAGCGAGAAGCTGCTCACGCGTGCCCGCAGGCATCCCGCCCAACTTCTCGAGCGCGGAGGCAATTCCTCGCGGAATATCCGCGAACGCAATTTTCCCCGCGAGAAACGCGGCGACGGCGCACTCGTTCGCGGCGTTGAAAACAGCGGGCGCCGCGCCACCAGCTTCCCCAGCCGAGATGCCGAGGCGCAGTGCGGGAAAGCGTTCGTGGTCTACGGGCTCGAATGTCATTGGAGAAAGTTTAACGGGATCGAACGCTGGTACGCCATCGTCCGGCACTCGTTCCGGGTGCGTAAGAGCATACAACACCGGCAGCTCCATCGTGGGCACGCTCATCTGCGCGACGACGCTGCCGTCGATGAACTCGACGAATGAATGCACCACACTCTGCGGGTGCACCACGACTTCGATGCGATCGTAGGAAAGCCCGAAGAGGAAATGCGCCTCGATAACCTCGAGCGCCTTGTTGGCGAGCGTGGCACTGTCAATTGTGACCTTTCGCCCCATCTGCCACGTCGGATGCCGAAGCGCATCCTTTATGGTGGCAGAAGCGAGCCGGTCCTTGCTCCAATCGCGAAACGGACCACCAGACGCCGTGAGCACGACGCGCCGCACCTGCGACGCCGGATGCCCGGTGATGCACTGGAGAATCGCGCTGTGCTCGCTGTCGACCGGAACGACTTCGCCCGATCCGGAAGCGCACGCCGCTTTCACCAGATCGCCGGCGATGACGAGCGTCTCCTTGTTGGCGAGCGCGACGCGCTTTCCCGATTCGAGTGCCGCCAGCGTTGCGTCGAGCCCGGCAGCGCCCACGATGGCGTTCAGAACGATGTCGACATCGTCGCGCGTTGCCGCCGCGATGAGCGCATCGGTCCCGCTCTTCCATCCTGCGTCGGAGTCGGTACTCGACTCGACCATTCCGACAAACGTCGGCGAAAACAGCCGCGCCTGCTCTCTGAGCAGCGCGCCGTTGCTGTTGGCTGTCAGCGCGGTCACGCGAAACCGCTCGCGCTGTCGATCCAGAACGCGCAGCGCGGTGGTCCCGATCGAGCCCGTCGAGCCCAGCACCGCTACCCTTTTGGGCGCGGCGGTCGGCGTCACTGCGGGATGGGCAGGAGCAAGCGGCCCAGCAGCAGGTACGCGATCGGCATCACGAACAGGAGGCTGTCGAACCGGTCGAGTATTCCGCCGTGTCCAGGAAGAATTCGCGAGCTGTCCTTCACGCCAGCCTCCCGCTTGAGCAGCGACTCGGCGAGATCCCCCGTTTGCGCCGCCACACTCACGACGATCGCGAAGAGCACGGCACCCTGGATGGTGAGTCCCAGCTGGGCATACGGCATCAATATGAATCGCACATAGAGAAGACATATGACGATGGTGAGGCCGAGTCCGCCCACCGCGCCCTCGACTGTTTTGCCCGGGCTCACCGAGGGTATCAGCTTCTTCTTGCCGAACGTGCGACCGAACGTGTAGGCGCCGACGTCGGTGGTCCACGTGAGCAGGACCGGCAGAAACACCAATGCCGTCCCGGCGCCGGCACCAACGGCGTAGTCGTGGTAGCGCACAGCGTATACGTAGGACAGCAACCCGGCGTACATCACGCCGAAGGCAGTCACTGAAACCGAGGAGAGGGGTTTTCCGGCAGGCCCTCGCAGCCAGATCGTGCTGGCGAACATCACGAGGATCAGGGCCACGATCGCGGTCAGCGACAGAGTGTAAACGCCGAGTCGCTGCGCGTGCACCGCTATCGGCAGCAGCGCGGCAAGTGCGATGCCCGCGGGCTCGAGGGGCAGGACGCCGGTCTCGCGCGCCATGCGGAAGAACTCCCAGGCAGCGAACCCAGCGAGACCGGAAAGGACTATGGCGAGGGCCCAATCGCCGAAGTACACGATGGCGATGCTCGCGGGCGCGGCTATGACCGCGAAGATGATGCGCCGTGTCAGCTCCGACACGGTCTAGACTTCCATGATTTCTGCTTCTTTCCCCTTCAACAACTCATCGATCCTGCCGATGTAGTCGTCGTGGAGTTTCTGAAGCTCTTTCTCCGCCTTCTTCTGATCGTCTTCTGAAGTCTTCTCGAGCTTTTTCAGCTGATCGCGCGCCGCGGTCCTCGCGTGCCTAATGCCGATTCGCGCCTCTTCGGCAAGCTTGTGAACGACTTTTACGAGCTCCTTCCGCCGCTGCTCATTGAGCGCTGGGAGCGGAACCCGAATCACGCCGGCCTGCGTCTGCGGATTGAGCCCGAGGTCGGATTCGCGGAGGGCCTTCTCGATCGCCGAGACGAGGCCCTTGTCCCACGGCGTGACGGTGAGGAGCCGCGGCTCGGGAGCGGAAACGCTGCCGACCTGATTGAGCGGCATCTGCTGTCCGTACGCGTCAACGCGAACGGTGTCGAGCAGGCTCGTCGTCGCCTTTCCGGTTCGGATCGACGCGAGCTCGCGCTTGGACGCCTCGAATGATTTCTCCATCCCGGTCCGGCAGTCCTTCGTGATCTGAGGAATTGTCGTCATTGTACGATCGTTCCGACGCGCTCACCCAGCAGCGCCTTCGCAACCTCTCCGTGACGGTGAATGTTCAGGACGATGATCGGCAGCTTGTTCTCCTTGCAGAGTGTGATGGCCGTCTGGTCCATCACCCCCAGCTCGTTGATCATGACATCGCGGTAGCTGATCGAGTCGTATTTCTTCGCTTCCGGATCGCGCTTGGGGTCGGCCGAGTAGACTCCATCGACGCTCGTCGCTTTGACGATCACGTCGGCGTGGATCTGGATCGCGCGCAGAGCCGCGGCTGTATCGGTGGAGAAGTACGGATTCCCCGTTCCCGCGGCAAAGATGACCACGCGACCCTTCTCGAAATGCCGCATTGCGCGGCGGCGGATGAACGGCTCCGCGATCGACTCCATCGCGATTGCGCTCATGACGCGCGTCGCCAGCTGCGCCTTCTCCAGCACGTCCTGCAGCGCCAGCGCGTTGATGACCGTGCCGAGCATGCCCATGTAGTCGGCGCCGACGCGATCCATACCCATCTTCGAGAGCTGGGCGCCACGCACGATGTTGCCGCCACCGATGACGAGGCCGACGGTCGCTCCCATCTTCACGATGTCGGAGACTTCGATGGCGAGACGCTCGAGTACGGTGAAATCAAAGCCGGTGCCCTTCTGTCCGGCGAGAGCCTCGCCGGACAGTTTGAGCAGAACCCGCTTGTACTTGAGCTCAGCCAAAAGCTGCCTTACTCCTCGCCCATCTGGAAGCGAACGAAGCGGCGAACCTGAATGTTCTCTCCCAGCTTCGCCGAAGCTTCCTTGATCAGATCGCCGACAGTCTTCTTCGGCTCGCGAACCCAGGCTTGGTGCACGAGGGCCACGTCCTTGTAGTACGACTCGATCTTGCCGGCGACGATCTTCTCGATCAGGTGGTCGGGTTTGCCGCTCTCCTTCACCTGCTCGACGAAAATGCGCTTTTCCTTTTCGACCTTGTCCTGAGGGACCTGATCCTTGTCGACCGCGACCGGAGCCGCGGCGGCGATGTGCTCGGCGACATACTTCACCAGCTGCTTGAAGTCATCGGTGCGCGCGACGAAATCGGTTTCGCAGTTGATCTCCACCATCACGCCGACCTTGCCGTTGTGGTGGATGTAGCTGCCGATCACGCCTTCGCTCGTTTGCTTGCCGATTCGCTTATCAGCCTTTGCAATGCCCTTTGTGCGGAGATACTCGGCGGCCTTGTCCATGTCGCCGTTGTTCTCTTCGAGGGCTCTCTTCGATTCCATCATGCCCGCGCCGGTACGCTGGCGCAAAGCCTGAACATCCTTCGCTGTGAATTTCTCTTTTGTCATCGTCATAATGTGTCTCGTGAAAACGCCGCCGGAGTTTTTCCGGCGGCGTGAAAGTTAACCTTCCTGCTCGGTCTCGGCGGCCTCTTCCGGCCCGCCACCTTCTTCGCCGCCTGTCTTGAGCCGAGCGGCAATCGCCTCTGGTTTGGCGCGTCGCCGGCGTGGCCGTCTCTTCCTCTTCTTGTCGCCCTCGCCTTCCGGCTCGGCACCGCGATCCGAGCTGTAGGTGTACGATTCCGACTCTTCGACCTCTTCGCGCACCGGAGCTTCCCGACGCGCCTCGACGATCGCATCGGCGATCGACTTCGTCATCAGCTCCACCGACCGGATCGCGTCATCGTTGCCCGCGATCGGAACGGTGATCAGATCCGGATCGGCGTTGGTGTCGACGAGCGCAATCAGCGGAATCTGAAGCTTGTTGGCCTCGTTGACCGCGATGCGCTCTTTCTTGGAGTCGATCACGAACATGAGACCAGGGAGACGCGTCAGGTTCTTGATGCCGGAAAGATTCTTCGAAAGCTTGTCGCGCTGACGACTCATCATCAGCTGCTCTTTCTTGGTGTAGTTCTCGAAATCACCACCGGCCTCGCTGCCCGCCTCGAGCTCCTTCAGCCGGCGAACCTGCTTCTTCACCGTCTGGAAGTTGGTGAGCAGTCCGCCCAGCCATCTCTCGGTCACGTACATCGCCCCGCAACGCTCGGCTTCGCTCTTCACGATGTTGACGAGCTGCCGCTTGGTGCAGACGAAGAGGACGTTGTCGCCGCGGAGAATCACTTCTCTCGCGAGCTTCTGCGCCAGCTCCAGCTGCCGCAGCGTCTTCTGCAGGTCGATGATGTGGATCCCGTTCCGTTCCGCGAAGATGAAACGACGCATCTTCGGGTTCCAACGGCGGGTCTGGTGTCCGAAATGGACACCGGCTTCGAGTAGCTGCTCCAGGTTTGGCTGAGCCATTAAATAGGGATTCCTTCGGGGTTTAGCGCTTCGAGAACTGGAATTTCTTTCTTGCCTTCGGACGGCCGGGCTTCTTTCGCTCGACCGCTCTTGCGTCACGTGTCAGCAGCGCCAGATCGCGGAGCTTCCGGCGGTGCGACTCGTCCATCTTCACCAAAGCGCGCGCGACGGCGAGCCTCAATGCGCCTGCCTGTCCTGTCAACCCACCACCCTCGACCTTCGCCTTCACATCGTAGCGGCCGAGCGTATCCGTGATCGTGAACGGCTGCTGTATGGCGGAAACGTGCGCGGGACGCGGGAAATAATCTCCCAGCGTGCGTCCGTTCACCGACCACTTGCCGGAGCCGGCCTTAATGTAGAGGCGGCAGACGGCTTCCTTGCGCCGCCCGATCGTGTGCGTCGTATCAGACATTACTTCTCACTCTTCTTGTTGAGTTCGAGCACTTTCGGCTGCTGCGCAGCGTGAGTGTGCGTTGCATCGGCGAACACGCGAAGCTTGTTGCGCAGCTTCTGGCGTCCGAGTGCCGTCTTCGGCAGCATGCCGTAGACTGCTTTCTCGATCACGCGCTCCGGGTGCTTCGCAAGCATCGTCTCGAACGGCGTGAACCGCTCGTGACCCATGTAGCCGGTGTGTCTGAAATACTGCTTCTGCTCCGCCTTCTTGCCCGTGACGCGGACTTTCGACGCGTTGATGACGATGACGTTGTCACCTGTGTCCATATGGGGCGTGTACATCGGCTTGTGCTTGCCGCGAATGATCTTGGCAATCTCGGTCGCCAAACGGCCGAGGATCATGCCTTCGGCGTCGACGATGTACCATTGGTGCTCGATATCCCGCGGGGTCGCGGAGTAGGTCTTCATGTGAGGCGAAACGTATGTAAGTGCCGGCCCCCTTTGATTCGAGTAGGGTTCCAAGCGGTTGATGGCGACTAAGTGGTTTTGCGACAGCCTTTTAAGGTATCTGAGCCGGAAGGGCATGTCAACGGCGGACGCCCCACAAAAACAGAGAGGGCCAGCGATCCCCGGCCCTCTCGTAAGCGCTTACAGCAAGCACGCTAGCGGCATACGGTAATCTATCGCCAGAACGGATCAGCCGCCTTCATTTCCTTGCTGACGTAACTCATCTTGGGATTGAGCACGAAAATCTGCGACTGTACTGTCGCAACGCCATCAGCCACGAGCTTGCCGAGCGCGTTCATCTGCGCCTCGCCGGCGGCCTTGGCCATTGCCGCATCTTCCGTGTCGATTCTGTCCCACTGGGAGAGAGATCGCATTGGAAGAATGACGAGGTACGTCCCTCCGGGCAGGCCGCTTACCACCCGATAGATCGCCCAATGGTTGTCGAGACCGCCCTTCACGTAAGCGTCTCGATAGATAGTCGAGGCCTTCCAGAAGTCCCCGTCATGCCCTGGCTTCATCGTGTAGCGGACGACCTCGAAATATCTCTGCTTCGCGAGATCGATTTCCGGTTTGTAGCTGAGGCTGGGGATGTACTGCGCGAGAATCTGGCTCGTGGTCTCGACGTAGTCCGACTCGCCCGCGCTCAGCCTCTTCAGGTCCGACGTAAGCGAGGCATTCGCGTCCGTGCTCGCCATGTCCTTCTCCATCGCGGCGAACGACGGATATCCGATTAGAAACCACGCTTCGTTGGTGCCCGAAAGTGCGTTCATGGCGAGGTAGTTGGTTGGCCAGTTTGCTTTGCCGAACGCGGCGGGCCATCCCGCTTCCCAATCGTTGTGAGCGGATCCTTTGCCGGGTTTGACAAGCTCACGCTGTATCCAGAGAACTGACGGAGGTGCGGGCATCGTCGCTGTTTGGGCGACGAGCGGTGCTGCGACTACAACGGCGAGCAATAGCGTGGCGCGAAGGATTCTTGTCATTGCGCGGTCCTCCTGCTGAGGTGGGTGAGCTGCCCTATTCTACTCCAAGGCGACGAGGAGTGCGCCCTTCTCGACCGCCGTACCGGGAGAAACTTCCACGCTCCGGACGGTACCGGCTGCGGTCGCGCGCAGCTCATTCTCCATCTTCATCGCCTCCATTACCACGATACCCTGGCCTGCTTCGACCTTGTCACCGGCTTTGACGCTGACCCTGACAATCAAGCCAGGCATCGGCGCCAGTATCGGCGCCGGTCCCGTTGGGCCGGCGCGCGCTGCTGAAAGATCGCGGATGGCGCGCGTGCGCTCGTCGAGTGCTTCGGTCTCGAAACGATAGCCATCGACCCAAAGGGTGTACGCTCCTCGGCCTTTCCGCTTCTCTGCGACGACGCGGTAGACGTGCGTACCGATCTTCACCATCCGAACCGGACTCCCTTCAATGTCCGACAGCTCCGCATGCGCCGGTGAGTCGCCCTCGTAACGGATGCCGTCGGAATCGAGCGTGACAGATTTGCGCTCGCCGTTCAACTGAATGACGTATTTCACGCGACTGCCCCAGCGGGTCGAAGCTCGCACACAGTTTCAACGTGAGCCGTTTGCGGAAACATGTCGAACGAATGGAGTGACTCGATGCGATAGCTCGGGAGACGCGAGAGGTCCCGCGCCAGCGTCGCCGGATTGCAGCTGACATAGATGATTCCGCTCAGTCGCATCGCTTCAGCCTCCAGAGTCTCGGTGACGCGTGAGTCCACACCCGCGCGCGGCGGATTGAGAATCACCAAATCCGCCGGCAACGCGGAGGGCAGCTCGTCTTCCACGCGCCCGACAATCGCGCGTGACGAGCCCGTCAATTTGGACGCCGACCATTCCGTTGCCTCCGGATCGAGCTCGATCGCCGTCACGCTTACCCCGCCCCTGCTCAGCGCAACGGCGACGTCTCCCGCGCCGGAGTAGGCGTCGATAACGGATCTCGGTTGGAACGATCTCGCCTTGTCCAGGACGTAAGCGCGGAGAATCTCCGCCATGTCGGCGTTCACCTGCGCGAACGATGCGCTGGGCGCCCGGTCGGAGCGCCGGTCATATAGAACGCGACGCGGCTTGTTCTCGGCGGGCTCCCACCAAACCGCTGAAATCGAGGGTACGGCGGCGCTGAACTGGTCGCGGGCCGCCCAGCTATCGGCGCCCATCATGACGAACGTCGGTCCGCCACTGGTAATCCGAACGCTCCCGCGCAGCTCCTTCGCGTCGGGGAAATACGCGTCCGCCTTCATCACCTCGTGCCAGGCGGCGACGACACGCCGATCCGTGATCGGACAATCCGCGAGTGGAAAGACGTGACCTGGATCATCGTATGGATGCAGCCCCGCAATCCAGCGTCCTCCACGACGTCGCATCGCGAGCGTGAGCTTGTTGCGATAGCGCCAATCTTTCGGACTTCGATCGATGGGCGGCGCGCCGGCCTCGCGCTTGCCGATTCGCTGGAGCGAATCGCGGACGATCATTTGCTTCGCCACGAGCTGCGAATCGTAGGTCAGATGTTGAAGCTGGCAGCCACCGCACTTGTCGCGGGTGTAGTGAGGACACGGAGGCTCGATCCGAGCCGGCGACGGAGTCACAATGCTGCGCAACATTCCGCGAGCGAAGTGTCCTTTGCCCGATATCTGAGCGGTGATGACGTCGCCGGGAGCCGTGCGCGGGACGAAGACGACGAGTCCGTTGGTTCTGCCGACTCCATCGCCGCCGGCGGCAATTGATTCGATCGCGACACTGACGACCGCCATCAGCCGCGCAAACCGTCGAGACGCGCGGCCTGCTTCCACGAAGCTGCGCGGTCACTGCTTTCCGCGGGCAGGATCGCATCCGAGGCGGTGCCTGACACCGCGCGCGCGGATCTGTCGCGCTCGGCGAGCAGAGCTGCCGCGATCGCCGCGACGCGAACGGATTCTTCGGCCGGGTGGCGCTCGAGGATCGAGGCAAGCCGGCGTTCGAGCCACTGGATGTCGATGTCGCCGCGACGAAATTCCTCGTCGTCCATGACCCGAATGTGGAAGTCGCGCGACGTCTCCACTCCCTGGATCACGAGATCGACCAGCGCTCTCCGCATTCGCGTGACTGCCTGTTCGCGATCGGCGCCCCAAACGATCAGCTTCGCGAGCATCGGGTCGTAGTAGAGACCAATCTCGCTTCCCGACTCGATCCCCCCGTCCCAGCGAACTCCAGGCCCGCTCGGCAAATGGAGGTGCTCGATGCGGCCAGTCGAGGGAAGGAAGTTGTTCGAGGCATCTTCGCTGGTGATGCGGCACTCGATCGCCCAGCCGCGCGGCGAAATCGCTTCCTGCTTGAACGGCAGTTTCTCTCCAGCCGCGACACGGAGCTGCCACTGCACGAGATCGATTCCGGTGACCAGCTCCGTCACGGGATGCTCGACCTGCAGCCGCGTATTCATCTCGAGGAAATAGAACTCGCCGTCCTTGTCCAAAAGGAATTCGCAGGTGCCGGCGTTTACGTAGCCCGCCGCGCGAGCAGCGCGCACCGCTGTCTCCCCCATTTTCTCTCTCAGCGCGGGAGTGACGGCCACGCTTGGGGCCTCTTCGATCATCTTTTGATGACGCCGCTGGACTGAGCACTCGCGCTCGCCCAGCGAGAGGACCGTACCGTGATTGTCCGCCAGAATCTGGATCTCGACGTGCCGAGGCTGTGCGACGAATTTTTCGAGATAGACGGCGTCGTCACCGAATGCGCTCTTTGCTTCGCGCCGCGCCGCGTCGAGTGCTCCCGCCAGCTCCTTCGGCGCCGTC
>Ga0193699_10000629_pt1 | contig 14819 bp, 18 predicted proteins | sample L3c2metaG_FD_160095 | JGI IMG/M metagenome (GOLD analysis project Ga0193699, IMG submission 160095) | Soil microbial communities from a riparian zone of the East river system, Colorado, United States - L3c2 | ecosystem: Environmental > Terrestrial > Soil > Riparian zone | place: USA: East... | reverse complement strand
GTCCCTGCGAAAGCAGGGACCCAGAACCACCGGCGCTCGTGAGTACGACAAGTCGTCAAACAGCTTACTTAAATCGATAGATCACGCGGTATGGGTCCCTGCGCCCCGTGCGCAATTGCGCACTAGGCAGGGACGACGAGCTTATTTCCTCGTATCGCTCAAAAACTCACGCCGCCTGCCGCAGCGGTATCCACGCGAACTCCGGATAGTACCGCAGCATCATGCGGTCGACATAGGCGACCAGATTGCCGAACTGTTCGGTCCGCTGCCGCAATTGCGAGGTGAAGAACGGCGTCAGGATTCCCGCGAGCGCGCCGAAGGCGGTGGCATCGGTGCCGCAGGGCGTGTCGCCCATCAGATACGGCTTGTCGCCAAGCTGCACTGACAGCGCAAACAACGAGCGGACGGCCAGATCAATGTCCTCGTCCGGCGCGTGGCGGCCGAGGCCGCTCAGCAGATAATTCTCGGCGACACGGAATTGCGCGTCCTCGCGGCGCTTTTCGCGCAGATGTTCCGGCACCGCATCGAAGAAATGCGAAGGCCCTTTGGCAAAATTGTCGGCATCGACCCAGCGCGCCCCGACCAGCGCCCAATAGACGTGGTGCTCGATCATCCGCTCGAATGCCCAGGCCTGCGCGCGCGCCTGCAGACTGAGCGGCGCGTCGAAATCGAAGCCGTATTTGCCTTCAAGATGCGCGCGGATGAAGGTGGAATCGGCAATGCGCTCGCCATCGTCTTCGATGTAGGGCAGCTGCCCCTTGGGCGAGGCCGGTGGCATCGCCTTCTCCTTGCGATAGGCGAGACCGGCCATCTTCAGCTGGACTTCGGTCTTGGTCACAAACGGACTGATTTCCGGCAAGCCGAAGCCGGCGCCAAGGCCATAGAGGGTAATCATGTGAGGGCTCCCGATTTCTTGAAAACGCGCCGCAGCCTAGCCACGCCCTGCTGCCACCATGGTGTCAGCATCCTGCGGCGCCCGGCTTGCGGCGCTGCGAAACAGCAGGACAAACTGCTCGCGCCCGAGCACCCAGACGGAGCGCAATGAACCCAAGGCCAGCGCCAGCATCGCCCAGCGGAGGTCGCCGGAAACGTGAACGTAAATCAGGCGCTCCATCGCCCAACTTTGGGCATGCCAGAACGGCCGGAAACTTCCGTCATCGGACAGAATCATCATGTAAAAGTCTCCTTCAGTTGAAGTGTTGTCCCGGGTATAGCCACCGCCTGCTGCCAACTTGCTGTCAGCATCGGTACGGCCGCCCCCAAAAAAGAGACGCAACATGAGACGCGCCGACCGGCTGTTTCAGATCATTCAGGTGCTCCGGCGCACCCGGAAGCCGCTCACGGCGGATGCCATCGCGGCCGAGCTGGAGACCTCGAAACGCACGATCTACCGCGACATCGCCACGCTGATCGGACAGCGCGTGCCGATCCGCGGCGAAGCCGGCATGGGCTATATCCTGGAGAAGGGATTTGACCTGCCGCCCTTGATGCTGACCCCCGACGAGATCGAGGCGGCGGTGCTCGGCGCGCAATGGGTGGCGGGCCATGCCGATCCCGTGCTCGCCCGAGCCGCCGAAGACCTGATGGCGAAAATCGCCGACACCGTCCCCGAACGGCTGAGGCCCTTTGTGCTCGAGCCCGCCAGCCGCGCGCGGCCCGGCTGGAACCGGGAGCCCGACCGCATCGACATGGTGCGGACGCGCGCGCAGATCCACGAGGGCAAGAAGATCGCGCTGAACTATCGCGACGAGCACGGCCGCGCCAGCGAACGGACGGTCTGGCCGATCGCGATCGGCTATCTCGAGGCGACACGGCTGCTGGCCGCATGGTGCGAACTGCGCAAGGATTTTCGCAGCTTTCGCACCGACCGTGTGGTCGATGCGGCCTATCTCGACGACAAATATCCGGAAAGACGCGACATCCTGCGGGCCAAGTGGCGGCAGAGCCTGGCCTGGGAACAGCCGAAAGAGCCCTGAACCGCGTCACTTGCGAGTAGCTGGCCGATCCCGGCATTCCGCGCTAGACGGTGGCATGGAGAACGACCACCCAGCCGTCGATGTGACAAGCCCGTGCCAGGCCTGCGGCGCGTGCTGTTCCTATTCGTCGAACTGGCCGCGCTTCACCACCGAGGACGATTCGGCGCTCGATCTCATTCCGGCAAAATTCGTCAACGACAAACTCTCGGGCATGCGCTGCGACGGCGAGCGATGTTCGGCGCTGTCAGGCAAGGTCGGCGTCGCGACCTCATGCGGGATCTATGCGGTGCGGCCGGAGGTTTGCCGAACCTGCATGCCCGGCGATCCCGAATGCGACATGGCGCGGCGCAGGCATGGGCTGCCGGTGCTCATTGTCGTCCCGGCGAAGGCCGGGACCCATACCGCGTGATCTATCGATGCGAAGACCGACGCGATAGCTTTTGTAGTAATCAACGACCGGGATTATGGGTCCCGGCGTTCGCCGGGACGACGTGTGGCGAGACTACGCCGTGACGGCCTGCGCCATGTCGACTTCGTCGACGTCGTCCTCGATCGGGGAGAACGTGCTGAGCGGCTTGGTCGAAAGCGTGATCGGCTTGCGGTTGCCGTAGGACGATGATGGTGTGGAGCGCGTTGTCGGCGCTTCGCGGGACAGCGCGTACAGGGTGGAGCCGACGCGACCACCCAGGTGGATCAGTTCGCGTTCGCTGCAGCTGGCGGCGATCGAGAGCGCCAGCGAGTGCAAATGGCTTCTGCGATAGCAGAACAGCGCCAGCATGGCCCGGACCTCGGAGGAGACACTCTCCACCAGCACGGGCAGGCCGTTCTCGTTGGCGCGGTACATTTCGCCGAGCAGTTCATCCCGGACCGGGCAGAAATCGTTTTCGTAGGCATCGCGGCTTGAAAACATCTGATGTTCTCCCTCATCCGCAAGATGCAGCGCAATCCTCTAACGAAAGGTTAACCACGGTCCCCTGTAGTGACACGGGTATCTTGACCGCCCCGAATCAGTCAGCGCGATTCGATGCTGTAACGCTACAGCGCGTTGGCCTTCATCCATCCGGCCACCGCCCGGCCGATCGCCGGTCCGGAATCCTCCTGGATGAAGTGCGAGCCGGCTACGGTGACCTCGGTCTGGTTTTTCCAGCTTCGGCAGAAATCCCTGACGGCGCCGAGCAGAATGGCGCCGGGCTCGGCGTTGACGAACAGTTTTGGGATGTCGTTCCCGGCCATCCACTGCGCATAATCCGCGGCGATCTGCACCACATCGGCGGGTTCGCCCGCGATCGGGATCTGCCGCGGCCAGGTCAGCGTCGGCCAGCGGTCCTCGGCTTTGGCAAAAGGCCGGCGATACTCCGCCATCTCGGCCTCGGTCAGTTTCCTCAACACCGACCCCGGCAACACCCGCTCGACGAACATGTTGCGGTCGAGGATCATCGCCTCGCCCTTGTCGGAGCGGAAGCCCTGGAAGATCGGCGTCGCCGACGCGCTCCATTCATCCCAGGAGACGACCGGCCGCACGATCCCCTCCATATAGGCGATGCCGCGGACACGATCGCGGTGATGGTTGGCCCAGTCGAAACCCAGCGCCGAACCCCAGTCGTGCACCACCAGCGTGATGGACTGCGACGGACCGACGACCGCATCGATGAAACCAGCGAGATATTTGCGGTGGGTCGTGAAACGGTAGGTGTCGGGACCGGGATTTGGCAATTTGGCGGAATCGCCCATCCCGATCAGATCGAGCGCGATCAGCCGGCCGTATCCCTCCAGCTCGGGAATGACGTCGCGCCACAGATAGGACGAGGTCGGGTTGCCGTGCAGGAACAGCACCGGCGCTCCCTCGCCGCGCTCGTGATAGGCCATGCCAGAGCCCAGCACATCGACGGTCTTTTTGGTGAGCGGCTGTTCTGTCATGGGCTCTCTCGGTCGATCGGCGCGGTGCGCGAGCATACCGCGCGGGCCGATCAGATCAATTCGCCGCCATGAAAATCGAAAGACCGAAACCGGTCAGATGATGCAGCGCCTGATCGACCCCGATCAGCGTCCAGAACCACGGATGCCCCGCCTCATGCGTCACGCCCAAGCTCGAGGCGCACAGTCCCTTGGCGCGATCGACCGTGATGTGGATGAGAAAATCGATAATGGCGACGAACCAGAAGCGCGGCGCGATCATCAGGATCAGTGCCATCGCCACCGCGAGATGCACCAGACAGTGGGCGAGCAGCGGCAGCGCCCAGCCGGTCTTCTGGTCCTTGCCGATCGCCATCCAGGAATTCTGCAGAACGAAATCGGCGATGATATGCTTGACCGTGAGGACGAGCGTCCATCCAACCAGAGCCTCTACGGCCACCGACGACGACATGGAAGGAAACAACAAGGCTGACGCCCTTCTGGACTAAATAAAACGGCACGAGCGGAATCGGATGCAGGCTGTCAGCTCAATTTCTTCTCATATCCGGACAACTCGACCGGTATTGATCATTTATGACACCTCCCGCTCCGGAATGCACCTTGGGCCGTTCGAAAAACCCGAAGTGTGGCCCAACAGCGATAGATCGGCACATCGATCGGCGCGTCAATCGGCGGCCGGCCGGTAAGGTTACCGCAGAGCCCTGATTTGCAATCGGCTTGGGGGCGGATATCATCGTTAAACAGGAAAATTATCGTTCTTTTTTAGGTATTTACGATCTCGTTCGGGCGCGTCGCCGGTTTGGCCGCGAACCGCCCAGGCCCCGGGTGTAAAGCCATGAGCGCTGAAGTCCCAATGCCTCCGACCGAAAAAACCACCGCTCGCGCCCAGGTTGTGCGAAGAAACCGCAGGCAAATGCTGCTGTTTGCCGCGCTGACCCTGATTCTGACGGTGGCGACGGTGTGGGGCGGCCGCATCTGGCTGCGGAACTCCGAAACGCTGGTGTTCGCGGTCGGCGATGCCAACAGCCTCGAGGCCCGCTTCGCCGCCAGGCTTGCCGCCGTGCTCAAGAACAACAATTCGAAGCTTCGGCTCAAGATCGTCCCCAACGCCGACAGCGCCAGGGCGCTGGCGCAGTTCGACCGCAGGCAGGCCGACCTCGCGGTGCTGCGTACCGACGCCAAGGTGCCGTCCCGCGCCCGCGCGCTGGCCATCCTCGAACATGACGTGCTGCTGCTGCTCAGCCCCGGCAAACAGAAGATCAAATCGCTCGCCGAGCTGAAGAAGAAAAAGATTGCCGTTTTGGGTGACGGCGACAGCAGCGCGGCGTTCGTTCGCAACATCCTCGAAATTTCCGACGGCTCCGACGCCGCCTCGCGAATCCAGATGGCGCCGCCGAATTCGACCTTCGACAAACTATTCGCCCCGGGCGGCTACGGCGCGGCGATCGCGATTGCCCACGCCTCCAGGATCATCAAGGACAAGAGCTACGAACAAAATGCCAGGCGTCGCGTGTTCACGCTGAATGCCCTCGATGGGGCAAAAACGCTGGCCAGGAAACATCCCGGCATTTCCGAGGAAACCCTGGCGACGGGCATGCTGTCCTCCGCTCCGGCCATTCCCGACGACGATCTCGACACCATTGGGCTGCAATGGCTGCTGGTCGCGCAGTCCAGGATGTCGTCATCGACCGCGGGAGACCTCGCGCGCACGATCTACGAAAACAAGGCCGAACTCGCGCTGCCCGACGGCTTCGCCTCCAGGATCGAACCGGCCGATGTCGACAAGGATGCCTTCATCGTCGCGCATCAGGGCGCCGCCGAATATATCAACGACGACACCAAGTCGTTCATGGACCGCTACAGCGACCTTTTATATCTGGCCGTGGCGGCGCTCAGCATCATCGGTTCGATTTGCGTCGGCCTCTATACCAAGGTGACCCGGATCGCGCCGGAGAAAGCCGGCGAGCTCGCGACAGCCATCCTCGATATCGGCGAGCGGATCGAACATGCGACCTCGATGGACGCGCTCGACGCGCTGCAGGACGAGCTCGAAACCATCCTGCGGGGTGCGGTGATCGGACTGCGCGACGGCACCATCTCGAGCGACGGGCTGGATACGTTCAAGCTCGGCTATGAATTCGTGCGCGACGAGATCGGCATGCGGCGCGAGAGCCTGAAGCGGCATGGCGGCCATGACGACAATGTGGTGATCGTCAAGACAGCGCAGAGCGCCTGAGGGCGTTGGTGTCAGCGTCGTTGCCGGGTCACGCGTGCCCACCGTCGGTTTCTGCCGGACCTTGATCAGCCGCCCTAGCTTGGACTGCTTCGGTCAACATCGCCGATACGAGACCTTACCCTTGCCAATTGAAGACAAGCAAAAGCCCCGGACAGTGTCCGGGGCTCAAGCCTTGCCAAAGCTGTCAATCAGAACTTGTACGCCAGACCGACGAGGGCGGTGTGGGTACGATACTTAACACTCGCAGTGAAGGCGTCGACATTGATGACCGGACCCTGCAGCTGCACGAAGTTGAGGTTGCCGTAATCGGCGTAGCGGTATTCACCGCGCAGCAGCCAGTTCGGGGCGAGCATTGCTTCGATACCGCCGCCGACAGTCCAGCCGACCCTGTCACTCGAAGTCGTGTCGGTACGTCCGATGTTGGCAGCAATGCCGCACCAGCCGACTGGGAACGCCGTGCCGCAATGCGAGCTAGCTTCAACATGTGCGAAAGCAACACCACCGGTGCCGTAGAACAGGACCGACGGGGTCACGAGGTAGCCGATACGACCGCGGAAGCTACCGTCCCAAGTCGTTTTCACAGTCGAGCTATCCAGTCCCGGCGCGCCGATCACGGTCGGGCTTTCGAGGCCGGGAATACCGGCATTCGTCTTCTTGTTGTCAGCCCAGCCGAAGTCGCCTTCGAGGCCGACGACCCAGGTCGCTACCTGCCAGTTGTAGCCGCCGTAGATGCTGCCACGGAAAGCACTTGAATTGAACTTCTGGCTGTTATTGGTTGCGAAGCGATCTGCGAAAACCACGCAGGTCGCGGCGAACCCGGTTTCCTGACAGCTGGTGTTCCAGCTATTGTCAGTCCAGCGACCGCCGATCGCGCCACCGATATAGAAACCGGTCCAGCTGAAGACCGGCAGCGGAGCGACCGGGCGCGCCTTGACGGCCATGTCTGCGGCCGAAGCGGCAGTCACAAGACCGAGGCTCAGTGCTCCTCCGAGGAGCGCGACTAATTTGGAATGCATTGCCAACCCCCTTCAATAAAATTTGATGGCCTAACAAAAGCGGCCGCCGCGCACCCAGACAAGTTTAAATTGAGCTAGCCTGTCAGTTTGCTGGAAGTTGTGACTTTTCTGCAATAATTCGCGCCCGGCCGGCACCGGCGCGCGGGGCCTTTTTTCGATGCTATTACAATAGTTTACGCTAACGTTGAGACCTCTATGCCCGCTACCGGGCATTGAGCGTGCGCTTGCGCGCAATGGATGCGTTCATTTGCCGGTTTGCCGCCGTTCCATGGGCTCACGCCGCCGGGAATCGATCCCGCCGAGCCGACTGCCGCGGCTGCAAACGTCCGGACATCGTCGCCAAACAGCTTTGCCTAACCCGCCGCTGCGTTCGCAGCCGTGCTGAGCGCCCGCGCCCTGATCTCCGCGATCACGCGCTTGAGCGCGACCTGCCGGGGATCGGGCATCGCCGCAGCGCGCGCTTCCGCCACCGCGCCGGCGAGGTCCTTAAGCGGCAGCACGCCGTCGAAGGTCGGCTTGGCAAGGCCGTCGATGATCGCATGCCAGTCGGCGAGACCCTGGCGGTAGGCGTCGCCGTAGCCCTGCACCATGGTCGCGGTCTGCACCATCGTTGACGCGGCCGCTGGTTGTTTGGTCAGGCTGCGGTCGATCATATGCAGCCAGCGCTCGACCCAGAGCCGCTCCTTGGCATAGCGCACCGAGAACCGGCGCCACCGGCGCAACGACGCCTCGATCTTCAGCCGGCGAATACCCCACCAGCTCGCATTGCTGAACCGGATCGAGATCGTCTTATGCACCCATCCCGCCCATTCCAGCGCATCCAGCACCGGCTCGGCGACCACAGCGGGAAGCGCATCGACCAGTTCATCGAGCCGGAATTTCCTGACATCGTCGGCCGAGGGCGCGCGCGGAGCGCCGGTGTCCGTCTCCAATTCGGCGAGCTTCAACTGCGCGATCCGGATCGGATCTTCATAGCTCATGCGCATCGCCATCAGCCGTGCGATCTCGCAGAACATCGCGTCGTCGACGCCACGCTTGCCGACGAACCGCCGCAACCGGTCCACATACAGCTTCGCGTAGGCAGCGCCCTGATATTTGATCAGCCGGTGGATCCCATCGCTCACGATGGGTGAGGCGCTGTCGGGCAACCCTTCCGGCAGAAACGGCTCATCGTCGTCACCTTCGCCGATAAAATCGGAGAGCAAGTAGCGGAGCGAAGACAGGACGCCCGACAAGCCGGTGCTTGCGGCCCTCATGCGGGTGCCGGCGCGGCGGGGGCAGACCCCGCCTGTTGCGCCAACCGCTGCTCCAGCGTGGCGAGGTTCTGAAACAGCCGGGCGCTGGCAAGACGGAGGAAGTAAAAGCCGAATTCCGGATTCTGCACGTAGAGTTCCTCGACCTTGGTGTAGCTGACGCTGAGGGTGAGACCGGCTTCGATGCATTCCAGCGTCTGGGTGCGCATGTTCGAGGGCGACAGCATGCCGAGTTCGCCGACGATGGCGCCGACCGGCAGCTCGATGCCGGACTCGACCAGCTTGAACCGGCCGCTGACGATGTAGAGCATGTCCTCGGCCTTCTCGTCCTTGTAGAACAGGATCTCGCCGGCCTCGCATTTGCGCTCGGTCATGAACGGCTTCAGCCATTCCATCGACAGGTCGCTGTTGACCGATTTTTTCACGTCGCGCACCAGCTGCAGCATCTGGTGCAGCCGATATGAATTGACCATCAGCATCGCCGACTGCACCAGCATGACCAGATAATTATGGCTCGGGATCGCGGTCGCGAACAGGACGACGTTGGCGAGAATGCCGAAGATCCGCAGCGGGATCATGGTCCGCATCGTGGTGGTGGCGATCACGAAGATCGACGCGAACAAGGCGCCGGCGGTTCCTGCGTGTTCTGCCAGATGAGACGTATCCATGGGAGCCAACCAACTTTTAGGAAATGAACAGTTTTATGATCGTGTTCCAGCGCGCGTCCATCATCGTAATGTCCGCGCGGAGCTTTTGATATACGGGGAAAAAGCGACGTTTTGTGATTGATTGTGGCCGGTAGAGGCCAAAATTTCCGTCCTCACCCACCGCTTCGGCGGCGCGCCCTTCGTGCCGCCAAAACCCCGGCTGTCGCCCGGCGATAACGCTGTTTTCCGCACCTCGTTGACGGCCTCCCCCTGCCCGGGCACTTTGCGGTACCGGCCCCGCCTCGCGTGGCTGTTCCGGGTTTCTTCCATCGACAGGCGCCGCCTCCCAATGTCCAAGCCGCTTGTTTCCCCTGCTTTGGCGCAATTCGTCGCCGCGACGGCCGGCCGCAACATGACCAAGGCGGCCTATGTGGCGGTCGCCACCGGCGTCGTCATGATGGTGCTGCTCACGGTCGATCCCGCCTATGAGGCGGCGCATCACTGGGTCGACGCCGTGCTGTGGGCGTGCCTGGCCTTCTTCGTGTTCGAATGGGTGGTACGGCTTCGCCATGCCTTCATGGCGCAGCGCGGATTGGCTTACGTGATATCCGGCCGCGGGCTGCTGGACGCTGTCGCCGCCGCGGCGATACCGCTCGCGATCATCCTTGGCGCGAATCCGAAGACCGCCTGGCTGTTGGGTGTGTTCTGGATGCTGAAGGTGGTCCCGGGCATTCCGGGATTGCGGCAGCTGCGCCGGGTGCTGGTGCTGGAATCCGGACCGCTGCTGAGCGTGCTGGTGATCTTCCTGATGGTGCTGTTCCTCGCCTCGGTGGCGGTGCATTTCCTGGAACGCGGGGTGCAGCCGGTCGCGTTCGGCAGCGTGCCGGCAACCCTGTGGTGGGCGGTCGCGACCCTGACCACGACCGGATATGGCGATGTGGTGCCGATCACACCGCTTGGCCGGCTGATCGCGGCCTTGGTGATGATCTGCGGTCTCGGCGTGTTCGGGCTCTGGACCGGTATTCTTGCGACCGGTTTCGCCGCGGAGACCCGCCGCGACAATTTCCTGAAAACCTGGGAGTCGGTGAGCAAGGTGCCGTTCTTCGCAGCCCTCGGCCCGTCGGCGATCGCCGACGTCACCCACATGCTGCGCACCATGGACCTGCCGGCGCGCACCATGATCATCCGCAAGGGTCAGGCCGGCGACTGCATGTATTTCATCGCCGCCGGCGAGGTCGAGGTCGATTTGCCGGGCAAGACGGTGAAGCTCGGCGAAGGCGCGTTCTTCGGCGAGATGGCGCTGCTCGGCAACAACCTCCGCTCCGCCAATATCACCACCACGCGGGTATCGAAACTGCTGGTGCTCGATCTCGTCGACTTCCGCATGCTGATGGCGCGCCATCCGGATCTGGCCGAAACCATCGACGCCGAGGCCAAACGGCGTGCGCTGGAAAACAAATAAGGGAGAAACCCAAGCCCATGTCCAAGTCCACGTCCAGGTCCACGTCCGCAGCCCACGAGGCGGCGAGCACGTCGCCGCTGCTCGAAATCCACGGCGCCCGCGCCAACATCCGCCTCAACCGACCAAAACATCTGAACCGGCTGCAGCCCGATGATCTCGAGGTGCTGCTAAAGCTGTTCGACCGGATCGAGGCCGATCCGGCGATCCGGGTCATGGTGCTGACCGGCACCGGCCGCGCCTTCAGCGCCGGCTACGATCTCAATTCGGTCGCCGAACGTGCCAGCAGCGCCGTCGAGGAGAAAAGCGCCGGATCGGCGTTCGAGATTGTCGTCAACCGGCTCGAGGACATCGGCGTGCCCACGATCTGCCGGCTCAATGGCGGTGTCTATGGCGGCTCGACCGACCTGGCGCTGGCCTGCGATTTCCGTATCGGCGTCGATACCTGCGAGATGTTCATGCCGGCGGCACGGCTCGGGCTGCATTATTACAAGAGCGGCATCAAACGCTACGTGTCGCGGCTCGGCGCCGACAACGCCCGCAAGCTGTTTTTGACCGCGCAGAAAATCAGTGCCGCCGAGATGCTGCGGATCGGGTACCTGACCGCGATGGTGCCAAGCGAGGCGCTGGACGAGGAAGTCGACAAGCTCGCCGCCATTCTCGCCGGCAATGCGCCGGTCGCGATGCGCGGCATGAAGCGAGCCATCAACGAATTCGCCCGCGGCGAGCTCGACGAGGCGGCCGCCGACCAGCGCGCCCGCGACAGCATGCGCAGCGCCGAGATCAAGGAAGGCATCAAGGCGTTCGCGGAGAAACGTCCGCCGAAGTTTTAAGAGCTTGAGAATCCGCGACGAGGTCGCAGCCGACAGCGGCGTTTCTTCCCTTCTCCCCTTGTGGGAGAAGGTGGCGCGCTCAGGAGCGCACTTGCGCTCCTGAGCGCGCCGGATGAGGGGTTACGGTCTATCGATGGGCCGTAACCCCTCACCCGTCTCGCATCTGACGATGCGAGCCACCCTCTCCCACAAGGGGAGAGGGGAAGGCAAGATGTCATCCCCCTCCCCCACGAAACATTCCGGAAACACGAATCCCCGCTTCGCCGTTGAACGCGCGGCGGCGTCGATCCGACAGATGCGCAGGGACGAAACGACGGCCTCGCGCCAATCAACTGGAGAACGACAATGCTTCGCAAGGTTACCCTCGGACTGATCGCCGCGGCTTCGCTCGGTGCGGCCGCTCTGGCTCCCTCCGCCGCTTCCGCTCACGGCTTCCATCACTGGGGCCACGGCTGGGGTCACGGCTACGGCCTCGGCTTCGGCGGGGTCTACATCAACACCGGCGTCAGCGACTGCTATCAGCAGCGGATGGTCGAAACCCGCCGCGGCCTGCGCCTGCGCACCGTCAACGTCTGCGCTTACTGATCGCCGACACCTGCTCACACGAAAAAACCCCGATCGCATCGGCGATCGGGGTTTTCCGTGTCGCGGTTAGAGCGCAATGGCTTTGAATTGATACGGAGCGAACGTTTACGTTACCTCTCCCCGCTTGCGGCTATCGTATGCACACATCTCTAAGGACGTCGTTCGACGCGAGGGAAAACGCGAGTCTTTTCAACATTGGCGGCTGCCCGCAGCGTCTACCGCCTTCAACATCGAGGGTCATCTAAGTGATTGATCCTGAGTCGGTTTTTGAGATGTGTGAATCTGACAGCCGCGAGCGGGGAGAGGGAGAAGTGGTCCGCACTGCGACGGCTGATTTGCCGGGCATGCCGGCATTAAGCTAAAGTGGCAGCTCAACAGGATGGATATTGCTATGACATTACCGACCGATCTCGCGGCGCTCAGGATCGACGATTTTGCACCACATCGCGATGCGGTGTTCGAGACGCAGACATCGGGCGGCGCGGTGCCGCTGAAACTGGTGAAGGTCGATCCGGCCGGCGAGAGCGGACGGGCGGGTGGCGCGTTCTCGCTGCTGTTCACAGCGCCCAAGGGACCCGGGCTGCCGCAGGCGATCTACCCGGTAAAGCATCCGGCACTCGGCACGATGGAGATCTTCCTGGTGCCGATCGGGCCGCTCGCCGGTGGCAACGGCTATCAGGCGATTTTCACTTAAGCTTCCGAGTTCGAGCCGGCGGTGCTGCCTTCACCTCTCCCCGCCTGCGGGGTCGAGACGAGCGAAGCTCGCTCTTAGAGGTCGGATTTTGCGCGCAGCGAAAAATCCGGGTGAGGGGGAGTCTCAACAGCAGGACTCGCGGATAGTCCCCCTCACCCGGGGACTTCGCTGCGCTTCGTCTCCGACCTCCAAGAGCGAGCTTCGCTCGTCTCGACCCCGCAAGCGGGGAGAGGTGAGCCGCTAGCGGTCCGGCGCGCTCCAGCGCATCAGATCGTAAACTCCCTTGTCTTCTTCGGTCGTGAAGCCGAGACGCCGGTAAAGCCGCATCGCCGGATTGAACTTCTCGACATGGATCGACACGTCCTTGCCCGCGGCAGCGGCCTCATCCATCAGGTCGCGGAGCAGCGCGGTGCCCAGTCCCGCGCCGCGATGTTCAGGCAGCAAGGCGATGTCGATGATGCGATGCTGGGTCGGCCAGCGCTCGATATAGAGGCGGCCGATGTCTTCGGCGCATCGCATCGTCACCAGCCAGTCGGCATCAGGATAATATTTCTGGTAATGCGCGTGCTGCAGGCGGAATTGTTCCGCCAGGAATGCGGACTTTATCGCTTCGGTCAAGGGCGCGGCGGCAAGTTCCTCGGCGCGGGTCGAGGCATAGACCCGGGAGAGGAACGGAAAATCGGTATCGGTGATCCGGCGAAACCGGCAACCGGCTTGCTCCGCACGCGCCCAGCCGAACGCGGCGCCCTCTGCTTCCACCGGCCGTCCGTCGCACATCGTGGACGTCAGTTGCGTGGCGGGAAGACACCCTGCAACGCAATGTTAAAGTAGAACGTCATGTAGGGCATCATGTTGTTATGCGGCTGGCCGCCCCCGGCAGGCGTCAGCGCGTTGACATTCATGGGAACCAGATTGCTGGCCGTGTTGGTCTGATACAGCGTTCCGCCGATGGACGTCGCCAGCGTGATATTCGGCGTCAACGTGCCTTGGGTACCATTCTCCACCGTCGCCATCATCGTATGGGTGTGAGCTGGTATCTCGGACTCGAGCAGGGTCACGGTTTCCGAACCACTTATCTCGCCGATGTCGTGCAGCGACAGGCCGGGACCCTGACCCCAAAACATCGGCGCGCTGCCTGCCAAATTCGGCAGCGCGAAGTTCGACGTGCCGTTGCCGCCATAGGTGGTGCCGAGCAGCGAGAACAGCGCCGTATTCTGCGAGATCGGCAGCAATTGCCCGTTGCACCACGCCCAACCCCTGGGCGCGAAATTAAACGGGAAAATACGGATTTCGGCGACGAACGGATCGGCCATGATGTCCTCTTAGCTCGGCGGCGGGAATATCCCGAACAGAGAAATGATGAAGGTGACGCAGAGATAGGGCTGGAAATTGGTGTGCGGCTGACTGCCGCCGACAACCGAAACCGAGGATGCGGCCATTGGAGCGTCGGCATTTTCCAACGCATACAATTGCATCAGGGTCGACGAGGCGAGGACGTTGTTCGACGGTCCAGGCTGCGAGCCGTTGTTTTTAGAACCCAGCAATGGGTGCGAATGCGCCGGAATCTGGTTCACTGTCAGTGTGACCTCCTCGGTACCCCCGGTCTCCGCCAGGATAAAGCCGCTGCCCTGATGGACGGGGAGTCGGCCGCGCAAATCGGGCACGGCAAAGGTGCTCTGACCGTCGCCGCCATAGGTGGTGCCGATCAGATTGAACAGCGTTTCATTCTCCGAGATTGCAAGCAGAGATCCGTCGCAGAACTGCCAGCCGGCCGGCGCGAAATTGCCGCCGAACATTCGAATTTCGCCCACGTAAGGCTGAGCCACAGGTGCGTCTCCGTCAATTTGGCGAGGGGAAGATGCCCTGCAGGGCAATGCAGAAGGTGATGGTCAGGAACGGCTGCATATTCTGGTGGGCCTGGCTGCCGCCGACATTGGAAATTGAAGTTGTTTTCAGGTTGGTCAGGTTGTTGGGCGGACCATAGGCATTGCCGGGGTCCTGTGCGAGAACATTACCGACATTGCTGAAATTCGGATTGGGTGAATTCCCCTGCGTAGTTGAGCCGCTCAGGATGTGATCGTGGTTCGGCATCTCGCTCAAAGTCAATGTATGGGCCGCTTCGCCCCCGACCCCGCCGAGCTGATGTCCCTGGCCGACATGGATCGGCGTCCGCGCGCGAAGATCCGGAAGGGCGAAATTGGTCTGG
>Ga0193699_10000628_pt1 | contig 14860 bp, 10 predicted proteins | sample L3c2metaG_FD_160095 | JGI IMG/M metagenome (GOLD analysis project Ga0193699, IMG submission 160095) | Soil microbial communities from a riparian zone of the East river system, Colorado, United States - L3c2 | ecosystem: Environmental > Terrestrial > Soil > Riparian zone | place: USA: East... | reverse complement strand
CGATTACGACCGCATGGCCCGGGTGGCGCAATACGTCGCCGACCTCGCGACGCGCGTCGGCAACCTGGATCATCGTCCGGTAGTGGACAAGGAAAAGCCCGATCCAAAGGGGCAGTGCGTGCAGTAAGAACCGGAGCTGAAATCGGCTGGCCCGACTTTCGCCTGATTGACGGACAGGTTACCAAACTATCCGTCAATCAATTCCGGGCGCAAATGACTTTTCAGGCTACGGCTTTCAGACTACTACGCTCACAAACGGTTGCCATTCCCCTGTTGGTGGCGGTCGGTTTAGTCGCCGGTTGCAGCCGCAGCGACTCAAAAAGCGCCGGCAAGGCCGAAAACCGGCAGACCTGGTCGCCCGACAAGCTCACCTCCGTTCAGGGCGTTCCCGCGACCGAGATCGAAGCTCTGATTCAGAAGAAGCTGGATGGGCCGCGCCTGGCGAAGATCGACGACGACCAATGGGGCCACACCAAGCGCCTTTACAAGCTCTACGGAAACAATCCGCTGTGGCTCACCAGTAACGGGCTCCACGAAAACCGATCGAAAGCGCTCACCAATGCGATTCTGGCTGCCAATGCCGATGGCATGCGGCTCGACGATTATCCGATTGGAGCGTTGGCACAGGCGATCGGCACTCTCAAGCAGACCAAGACTCCGACCGCGGACCAGCTCGCGACGGCGGACGTACTCCTGACCGCATCCTACACCGCTCTCGGTGAAGATCTGCTGACGGGACAGGTTGATCCCCGCACTGTCGCTCAGGCCTGGCACGTCGATCCCGAGGAGGAGAACGTCGACAGTGCCTTGGTCAGAAACCTTCGTTACGAGCAGCTCGACAGAGCTCTGGCGACGATGCGTCCGACCGATGACGATTACCTGGGCCTCAGCAAGCAGCTTCAGAACTATCGCGCTATCGTCGCCAAAGGCGGCTGGCAGAAAGTCCCGGACACCAAGAACGTGAAGCCAGGAGCGCCCGCGAATCCCGCCGTATTGGCCGCGGTTCGCAACAGACTGGCGGTTGAAGGAATCGTTCCCGCGAGCGGCGCAAACAAGGCGTCGATGATCCCATCGACCCAGGGCGCGAATACCTCGTCAGCAAGCACCTACGACCACGAACTGGCCGCCGCCGTCGCACTTTTTCAGACGCGACATGGAATAAACGTCGACAGCGCATTGGGCAAGGAGACGATCGAATCCATGAACGTGCCGGCGAACTATAGGCTCGCCGAGATCGCGGCGAACATGGAGCGATACCGCTGGCTGCCAAGAAGCTTCGGATCACGATACGTCTTCGTGAACGTGTCGGCGTTCAAGCTCGAGGCGTACGACACTGGACAGAAAGTTCTCGAGATGAAGGTCATCGTGGGCCAGGAATATCAGGACAAGGCGACGCCGGTGTTCGCGGACTCAATGGAAACGGTGGTGTTTCGGCCGTACTGGAACGTGACGCCGGACATTGCAGCCAAGGAGATCTTCCCCAAGGGCCAGGCGTATCTCGAGCGCGAGAACATGGAGACGTATCAGGAGAATGGTCAAACGCGCGTACGTCAGCGCCCCGGTCCCAAGAACGCGCTGGGCTTCGTCAAATTCCTTTTTCCGAACGACTTCAACATCTACCTGCACGACACGCCCAACCACGAGCTGTTCAAGGAGGACGTGCGCGCGTTCAGTCACGGTTGCATACGAGTGGAAAAACCCGCCGAGCTGGCGCAATGGGTACTGGGCTGGCCCGCTGACAAAGTGCGCCAGGAGATGGACAATCCGCCCGACAACAAATCGGTGAAGGTGCCGCGCAAGATTCCCGTGTACATCACCTACTTCACGACATACATCGACAACGGTCAGCTCTACTTCGGGAATGACCTTTACAATCGGGACGACAAGCTCGTGCCCATCGTGATGGCGGGCGCGATGCCGACCAAGGAAATAGTTGATGCGGTCCAGGCGCTGCGCCGGATCGCGGGCGCCTGAATCGCCGGGATACGGGAAAAACGTGGTCAAGAAATCCAACGTAGAGGCGAGCGCGGAAGTCTCCAGAGCCCCAACGGGTATAGCAGGGCTCGATGACATTCTCGGCGGAGGCCTGCCCACGAATCACCTCTACGTTCTTGACGGTGAGCCGGGAACCGGCAAGACGACGCTCGCGTTGCAGTTCCTGCTTGAAGGTGCGGCCAGGGGGGAGCGCGGCCTGTACGTCACACTCTCCGAGTCGGCGGCCGAGCTCAATGCGGTGGCGAAGTCGCACGGTTGGAGTCTGGACGGGATCGAGATCTACGAGTTGTCGAAGGAAAACTCGTTCGGCGCCGAGGAAGGCTACACGATCTTCCACCCTGCCGAGGTAGAGCTGCAGCAAACCGTGGACGAAGTGTTGAAAGCGGTCGAGCGGTACAATCCAACCCGTGTCGCGTTCGACTCGCTCTCGGAGATGCGGCTTCTCGCGCGAGAAGCGCTGAGATTTCGGCGTCAGATTCTCGCGCTCAAGCAATTCTTCAATGGGCGCGACTGCACCGTGATCCTTGTCGACGACAAGACCGCTCCCGACGGAGATCTCCAGCTGCACAGTCTGGCCCACGGTGTGATCGTTCTGGAGCACGTCGCCCTCGAATACGGGTCTGAGCGGCGGAGATTGCAGGTCACCAAAGTCCGCGGCATACAGTTTCGCGGAGGTTTTCACGACTTCAGGATCCTCACCGGTGGAATCGAGGTCTATCCGCGGGTGCTCCAGGATGAGCAGCGGGCCGACGTGTCTCTAGAGAACCTGAGCAGCGGATCCGCCCCTCTCGACGCTCTACTGGGCGGAGGGCTCACCTGCGGAACGAGCACCCTGATCACCGGTGCGGCGGGAACCGGCAAATCTGTTCTGTGCACCCAGTTTGCCCGGGCCGAGATCAAGCGCGGGAAGCGAGTCCTGTTCTACCTCTTTGACGAGCGCATGACGACTTTCAGGCTGCGATCCTCGGAGCTGGGTATGGACATGGACGCGGAGAGGGAGTCGGGGCAGCTCAAAATGACTCAGGTCGAGCCGACCGAACTCTCCCCGGGCGAGTTCGCTAGCCAGGTCGTCCGCGCGGTGGAGAACGACAAATGCTCGCTAGTGATCATCGACTCGATCAATGGCTACATGCAGTCGATGCCCGAGGAGGGGCTGCTCCCGATTCAGATCCACGAGCTTCTGAGCTTTCTGTCGAACAACGGGGTCAGCTGCATCATGACGCTCGTGCAGCACGGGATCTTCGGCAATCCGGTGGACGAGGCAGTCGAGGTGAGCTACCTCGCGGACACGGTAATACTCATGCGGTACTTCGAGGTTGCGGGGAGCGTGCGGCAGGCGATCTCGGTGGTAAAGAAGAGGAGCAGCGACCACGAGCGCACGATTCGTGAGTGCAAGGTTCAGAAAGGTGGACTCTTTGTCGGCGAGCCTTTGAGCGCCTTCCAGGGCGTGCTGAGCGGCGTTCCGCGATATACAGGAGGCAATGCGCCGCTGCTGGAAGGGGGTGACGCCAACGGAAAGGAAAACGGTGTTCGCGATCAATCGGGCGAAGGCGGCGGTTATGCCGAAGACGGGACTGGGGAGAATGGGCGCAAGCGTCATCGAAAGAAGTCCAGCCGCTGACCAAGCGGGTAGCGCTGCAAGAAATCCAGCCGCTGATCGAGTGAGTGCCGGTGCGAGCACTCCAACCGCGGAGCGCCTTTTCGTGGCCGTGCTCGCGCCGACCGGTCAGGATGGGAGGGTAGCGGAGAAGGTCCTTTCCCGCGCGGGACTCGATCCCAGAATCTGCTCGGACATCGCCGCGGTCTGCGAGCTGATTGAACAGGATGCGATCGGCGTCCTGTTGTTGGCAGAGGAAGCGCTAACCCCCCGCGCGCGCGACAAGCTCTTCGAGTCCCTCGCCCGCCAGCAGTCATGGTCGGATGTGCCGATCGTCATCCTGACTGGTCAGGACGAGCTTTCGGGAACGCTTCCATCGGCCCTCAACAGCCTGGCGCAGAAAGGCAACGTCACTCTTCTCGAGCGACCGGTGCGAGTCGCGACTCTCACAACGTTGATTCGATCGGGGCTGCGCGCACGACAACGGCAGCTCGACGTGAAAGCAAACCTCGAGGAGCGTCAGGCAGCTGAGACATCGCTCCGCGAGAGCGAGATGCGATTGCGCGCTGCTGTTCAGTCGGCGCCCTATCCGATGATGCTCCACGCCTCCGACGGCGAGATCCTGCAGCTGAGTGAAGCGTGGATGACGCTCACTGGTCACTACTCGACGCCAGTAACGAGTACCTCCGAGTGGGCGGCGCTGGCCTTCCCTGAAAGCGATCAGGCTTCGATTCTTCCTCATGGCGCCGACGAGGGCAATCAACCGGAGGGAGAGTCCATTCGGCTTGGTGAGCACACGGTGAGAGCAGCCGATGGCAAGGACCGGATCTGGGACTTCCACCGCGTCGCGCTCGGCTCACTGCCCGATGGACGGCGGCTCTGGCTCACTGCGGGAATCGATGTGACCGAATACAAGCAACTCGCCGAAAGCGAGCGATCCGCCCGGCAGGAGGCTGAAAAGGCCAACGCCGCGAAAAGCCAGTTCCTCGCAACGATGTCGCACGAGCTGCGCACACCGCTCAACGCAATCGCCGGTTACTCGGAGCTTTTGAAGCTCGGGCTACGCGGGCCGATCACCCCCTTGCAGCGCGAGGATCTGGAGCGCATCGATCGAAGTCAACGGCACTTGCTCTCGCTCATTAACGACGTGCTCAACTTCGCCAAGATCGAGGCGGGTCACGTCGCAGTCACGTCGACCCCGATGGCGCTGAGCCAGGTGTTGGACAGCCTGCGCGAATTCGTCGAGCCGCAGTTGAGGGAGAAAGGCCTGCGGTTCAGAGTGGAAAAGGACATCCCCGCCGCCGAGGTGTGCGGAGATGTCGACAAAGTGCGGCAGATTCTCATCAACCTGCTCTCGAACGCGATCAAGTTCACGCCCGACGGTGGAATCATTGATCTCGAGTTCAACGAAGACGACAAGATGGTCTACGTCTGCGTGTGTGACACGGGGTCGGGAATTCCACCCGGCAAGTTGGCGGCGATCTTCGAGCCCTTCGTTCAGGTCAATCGCGATTACGCGTCGAAGCATCAAGGCACAGGGCTCGGGCTTTCGATCAGCCGTGATCTCGCGCGCCGCATGGGCGGGGACCTCACCGTCGAGAGCGAGCTCGGGAAGGGATCAAGATTCGTGCTGTCACTGCCGAGAGCCTAGAAGGCGCGAACGCTCGCGCGCAAATTGGTTTGCTGGCGACAGAGTTGCGGGGATAGCCCCACTCGATGCCGATTACTTACACCATCGATGGCGAGCAACGACGGATAAACGCGTTCGCCACCGGAATTATTCGCGCTGAGGATCTCCAGGGTCTCGTGCGATCGCTGCTCGCGGATCCTGGACTTGTTCCCGGACTGCGCGGGCTATACAACTCGAGCTACGCCGAGCCGGACATCACGATCCTGCAGCTCGCGGAAGTCGCGGGCGAGGTGCGTCAGCTGCTCAATCGCGGCCTCGGGCGAATCGCCCTCGTTGCCCAGTCAGCAACGACGTACAGAGTCGCCAAGACTTTTACAGTGCTCGCTCGGGCTATTGGCATCAATGTCGACATTTTTACGGAGCTCGCCGATGCCGAGGCGTGGCTGGGCGAGGATGAAGACATCTCGCGGTCGGGCGAGATGATGTTGCCGCGTTAATTGCCGATGCGGCTGCCTGTCTGCGCGTCGAAAACGTGCAGACCTTCGGGTCGAACGCGCACAGAGACTTTTTCGCCCGGTGTGATGCGCGGCTGAACCGGAGCTACGGCGACGGCGCGCTCGCCTCCCGGAAGAGTCAGGTAGACGATCTGCTCGTTGCCCATCGGCTCGACGACGCCAACCTCAGCGCGCATCACCCCCTCGCCACTCGATGAGTCTCCGACTACTTCCAGATGCTGCGGGCGAATGCCCAGGAAAACTCTGTCGTTAACCCCCGGCTCGCAGGGCACTCTGATCATGAGATCGGTCCCGCGAAAAGTGCACATACCTCCGGCTCCAGTCCGCGCCAGCGTTCCCTCGAAGAAATTCATCGCCGGGCTGCCGATGAACCCCGCGACGAACTTGTTCGATGGACGCTCATATAGCTCCATCGGAGTCGCGATCTGCTGCAGCACGCCTTCCTTGAGAATCGCGATCCGATCGCCTAGGGTGAGTGCCTCTGACTGGTCGTGGGTGACATAGACCATCGTCGAGCCAAGCTTGCGGTGCAGACGCGACAGCTCTACGCGCGTCTCGACCCGTAACTGCGCATCGAGATTCGAGAGTGGCTCGTCGAAGAGGAATGCCAATGGCTCGCGCACGATCGCGCGTCCGAGCGCGACCCGCTGACGCTGTCCACCAGAAAGCTGCGCCGGTTTCCGCTCGAGCAGCGCGTCGAGTCCAAGTGATGCTGCTACGGCGTCGACGCGCCGATTGACGACATCGCGCGGCTGCTTACGAATCATTAGACCGAACCCGAGGTTCTCCCGAACGGTCATGTGCGGGTAGAGCGCGTAGTTCTGAAAGACCATCGCGATATCGCGCTGCTGCGGCGGGAGATCGGTGACATCCCGGTCGCCGATGCGAATCGTGCCGCCGGTCACCTGCTCGAGGCCCGCCATCATTCGCAGCACCGTCGATTTCCCGCTGCCGGAAGGTCCGACCAGCACGAGCAGCTCGCCGTCGGCGATCTCGAGGCTGAGATCGTGCGCGGCGACGTAGCCGTTCGGGTAGGTCTTGTCGACGTGCTCCAGTGCAATCCGCGCCATCAGATTTCTCCGTTATCCTTTGACCGCGCCGGCGGTGAGTCCCTGCACGATGCGGCGCTGGAAGATCAACACCATTGCTGCAACCGGGGCAGTGGCGACGACGGCGGCGGCGAGGATCTGCCCCCACGGTACCTGGTACTGCCCGCGAAAAAGCGCGATCGCCACCGGCACCGTCTGCCGCTCCGGACCCAGCGTGAATGAGAGCGCAAAAAGAAACTCGTTCCAGCAATAGATGAAAGTTAGAATCCCCGTCGTCGCCAGACTCGGCACCGCGAGAGGGAGCAGAATCTTGATGAAGCTTTGCCGGCGGCTCGCACCGTCGACGTGGGCTGCTTCCTCGAGATCTTTTGGTATTTGCCTGATCGATCCCGTAAGAACCCACACCGTGAGCGGCATCGCGAATGTCATGTACGGCAGGATCAAGCCAGGATAGGTGTCGATCAGATGCAGCGAGCGCAGCAGCAGATAGAGCGGGCTCACTATCGATATCTGGGGGAACATCGTCACCGCCAGGATGAAAGCCATGATCGGCGCCTTCCCGCGGAACTCCAGTCTTGCCAACGCGTACGCGGCGAGCGTGCCCACTGTTAGACAGAACAGTGTCGTCGTTCCCGCGACTATCAGGGAATTCCGAATTGGAGTGATGAAGTCGCGCTCGTCGAACAAGGCGCGATAGTGATCGAGGATGATGTGCGTCGGCCAGAGCGATGGATCGCGGAAGAGCGCCGCCTCGGGTGTGAGTGAGGCCACGATCGCCCAATAAAACGGGAAGAGCGTGAAAATCATCAGCACGACGAGCGCGCCCCCGAACAGCCAATTCTGCCAGCGGAACGTCATGATTCGTCTCCGCCGAGTCGTACGCCGAGCCCCTTCACGTAGAGGAGCGCGAGGCCGAACGTGATCGAGAAGATCACTACCGACAGGGCCGAGCCGTAGCCGAAGCGAAGATTCTGCAGGAGCGCGTTGAAGGTGTAGAGCGCTACGGGCTCCGTAGACGTTCCGGGACCACCACCGGTCAGCACGTAGATGAGATCGAAGACGCGGAATCCATCGAGCGTTCTGAAGATCAGCGTCACGAGGATCGCCGGCTTGAGCAGAGGCAGCGTAATGTGCCGGAGCTGCCACCACGCATTCGCGCCGTCGACGGCCGCTGCTTCGTACAAGCTGAGATCGATGTTCTGCAAACCCGCGAGCAACAGAAGAGCGACGAACGGAGTCGTCTTCCACACGTCGGCGAGAATCACCGGGACCCACGCCGTCGCCGTCTTGATGAACCAGACTATCGGCTGGTTGAGGATGCCGGCATCGACGAGGAGCGCGTTGGCGATGCCTCCCTGCGACTCGAAGATGAATCGCCAGAGGAGCGCAGCGACCACGGTCGGAATCGCCCACGGTACCAGCACGGCCGCGCGCACGAACCCTCTTCCGCGAAACACTCTGTTCATCGCCAGCGCGAGAAAGAGTCCGATCAGCAGCTCGAGCGAGATGGATACCACGGTGAAGAACACCGTGTGGCCAAGCGCCGCCCAGAATCGTGGATCCCTGGCGATCTCCACGTAGTTGGCGAGACCCACGAACGGCTGGCCGAGCCACGGCATCCGCAGCTCGTGCAGGTGCAGCGACTCCCAGACCGTCCATCCGAGCGGGAAGATCGCGATCAGCGCGATGACGGAGAGCGCCGGCGCGACGAGAGTCCAGCCGAGTCGCGCTTCGTGTCCCAGGCGCGAGATCTTTCTCGTTCGCAGCGCCGGCGAGGTCATTCGGTGTGCGCTGACCCCGACATCAGCTTTCTCATTCCCGTGCGCTCGATCAACGCGTTGATCCGCGCGGCCGCCGAGTTGAGGGCGTCCTGCGGCTCTGCCTGTCGCACGAGGGCGCGATGAAGCTCGATCTGCAGAATCTCGGAGAGCTCTGTGTAGATCGGAGTAACGGGTCGCGGCGTCGCACTCTCGATCGCTCGGCGTGCGTCGTCGAGAGGAATCGCAATCGCGCTCTTGAGCCGAGCATCGTCGTAGAGGGCACGACGGGTGGGGTACTGCCCCACCGCACGCGCGCGCTCGAGCATCTGTTCCGGCGCCGTGAGATAGGCAATCAGCTTGTAAGCGGCGTCAGGCGACTCGGTGTAAGCGTTGATCGCCAGCTGTGCGCCGCCCAACGCCGCTGTGGAGTGTCCATTCGGCGCCGCGCCCGATTTGGGCATCGGAGAAACGGCAAACTTTCCAGCGACCTTGGATTGTGCGGTGTCACTTATCGCCGCGACCGCATAAGGCCAGTTGCGCATGAAAGCGGCGTTTCCGTTCTGGAACGCGTAGCGTGCTTCCTCTTCGTGCCAGGTAAGCACGTCGAGCGGCGCGACCCGCGATCCGTACAGCTCGTCCCGCATGAACTCGAGCGCGCGCACTGCTTCAGGCCTATTGACTACGACTTCGCCTTTCTCGTCGATGATCCGCCCGCCGAAGGCCCCGAGATATTCCACGAAGCCCGTGATCAAGCCTTCGTAGCGAGCCGCCTGCAATACGATTCCGTAGTGAGGGCCACCCGGGCGCGACATCGCAGCTCGCGCGTAGCCGACCATCTCCTCGAGGGTCTTCGGCTCGCGTGGGACGAGATCGGTCCGCCGATACAGCAGGCCGACGTCGGCAAACCACGGCAGCGCGTACAACTTCCCCGCCCACGTGTTCGCCTCGATGGTGGCGGGAAAGAATTCACTGCTCGCGGGACCGTAGGGCGTCAGCGGCAGAACCCAACCCGCCGCCGCGAACTCCGGTGTCCAGATGACGTCGAGCTGCAGGATCGAGGGGTTTCCCACGCGCGCGTTGAGCCACTGCACATAGAGCTGATGACGCTGGTTCGCATCGTCGGGCGTGCGCTGCAGCTCAACGCGGATCCCGGGATTGAGCACCATGAACTGCTTCAGCTGCTTCGCGACGAGTGTCCCCTCGGCGCCAAGAGCGGACCCTGAAAAGGTGAGAACTGTCTCGTTCTTGTTGGGAGCGCGTGCGCAGCCGAACAGAAGCCCAGCGAGGGCGATGCGTCGAAGTTCGGTCAGTAAACCCCCATTTGCTTCAACACAAACTGCACAGCCAGATCGGTGACGTTCCAAAGCTGAACATCAGTGCTCGCCCCGTACCGAATCGGTCTGAGTTTTCCCTCGCTGATCTCGTAGCTCCACAATTCATTGTGCTTCAAGCCGGATGCTTCCACGGCGAGGTAAGTCCGCATCAGCGCGCCACGCATGTCATCGACGTATTCAATGAGCTCCTGGCTCCGGACCCTCGCGGAGTCGTTTCTCGCACCGGAAACCTGATTCGCGAGGCCGAGCAGGATGAGGTTCACTTCCCTTCCCCAGACCACGCGCGGGGAATGGTATGTGTCTCTCCGAAAGGCCTCCCAGACGGACGTCGGCGCGTACGCATCGTTCGCGACGACTGGGCCAAGCCCATCGATGAACAAGCCCACCGGGTAGGGGCGCATGATCGCTCGCACGTCGCGTTCGACCGAAGCAATGCCGGCGGGTGAGGTATCCCTGCCATTTCGCAGCAGCAGCTCCGTGGCAGGATCGGTGTTCACAACCGGAATCGGCTTGCCGGCGGAATCGAGGGAGATCGCCAGGAACTCGAGGGGCAAAGTGTCAGCCGCAGTTCTGGCGACCACGCCTTGCCAATAAGCGCGCTCTTCCGCCGGCAGCCACTGCAGCTTCTGCTGAACCTTGGTTCGAATCTCCGCGGGACTGAGCGAGACGACGAAGTGGCGGACAGCGCCCTGCCAGTTCTGTCTGGCGCGCCCGGAGAACACCGGGTCTCGAACGAGTTGACCGAGCGGCGAGGTCGCGCCTCCGGCAAGGGCGGCGAGGCGATCGTCCGAGAAGCCGGTCGATTTTAGCGACGCGATAATCTCCGCAATCGATTCGAGCGCGCGCGGCGCCCAGATCGCGTTGATGTCCATCGCGAACCGGCCGTTCGCGTAACCCGCGTTGCTGTCGCGCCAGCTGATCGATCTCCAGTGGGTCGAGTCGATGCGGGGCGATCCGATCAGATTCTGCACGACTGGATCACGCGCGTACGGCGCTGCCAGGGATGCGACAAGCGACAGCTCCTTCATCAGAAGCCCGAGACGCGATCCTCTTCCGTCGGAAGAGTCGAGGAGGAACGACCGCTTCCGCGCAGTTGTGACCGCTGGATTCCCCAGGTACCGGGCGACGACAACAGGCAGCTGGAACTCGTCGTCGCGCATGTGATAGTTCTCGCGAACCTTCTGGAGATCGACCAGGAGAGCGCGGGCGTTGGCCAGCGCCGTGTCGGCTGCCGCTTTGTTTCCACGCCGCACCAGTCGGAAATGCTCCGTCATGTGCGCGTTGTACTCGGACGAATTCTCGCGGATCGCCTGCCCGCCAAGCGCTTCCTCGTGGCTCACGTCTCCCTGTGGGCCGAGCTTTCGCAATGCGCTGGCGATCACGAATTCCGCCATCGCATCAGTCCAGACGGGTTGCATCATGAGCGACGTCATCATCATGTCCCGGCCGAAGTACGTCGCGTAGTTCGGCAGCCCGGCCATCAGCTTTTCCTTCGAGCTGAGGAGCTCAGTGCCCCGAACGTCGCGCTCGAGCTGTCGGTAGCGGGAAACAGTAGCGCCGAGCGCCGCGCCGCTCGCACCGCCGCCGCGCGACACTCGGTCAGCAGCTACACGTGCGTCATTCAGGAACCGAAGAAACGCCGCGTTGAATATCTGCTCACGTGTGAGAGGTGTGAGCGCCGGCGCATCCGTCGTCACGCGAACTGTGAAGCGAATCGGTTTATTGCCCACAGCATTGATCGAAACCGTGGGAACGACCACCAGCAGCGAGCCCTCCCGCGGATCGACCCCGAGGTCGAGCTGTAGACTCGTCTTCCAATCGAGCGATTGCTGAAACGCGCTTGCACCGCGGCGGTCACGCACCCCTGTCGTAAGAAGATCGGGTTCGAGCCGCGCCCGCAGATCGAGCGGATAGCTCGCGTTGAGTGAGCCGAGATGTCGCTGGCGTTCTATTGGGTCGAGACGCTCGATGTTCGAGATCAGCTCTTCCTGCTCGGGCAGCCGGAACGTGGGCCAATCGAACGGTTGAAGGTTGCGCCCCGAATACACCAGGTCGCGCTCGACGCGCATCGAGCCGAGGAGTATCCAGCCGATGAGGATCCGCGGCGCATTGGCGACGAGCTGGTATTCGATTGTTCGGCGACTGCCTGCCTGCGACACGACTGCGCCAGGCGATACCCACTCGAGCCTCAATGGCTTGCCGCTTCCATCACGGACCGTGAAACCGACGCTCTCGTTTACTGCGTCGGCGAGCAGAGTCACCACGCGTCCGCTACGGGCGTCGAGGTAGACCTGGACGACGTTGCCCTTGGCGTCGCGGAAGAAGCGCGTCTGGTAGCCTTGATAGGCGGCCGGGTCGTCCAGACCCTGCTCGGGAAATCCGAGCACCGGCTGAACGGTGCGGGCCTGAGCGGAAGCCGGCTTCGCTGTGACGACGCAGCTCATGAGGAGTGCCGCGAGACCAGCGAACGCGCATGTCTTGGTCATGGGACTCCTCTCCGCTCGATCGTGCGCACCACCACCCGCCATAATGTCGCACCTTCTGCCCCTGACTTGCAAAGATGGTCTTTCGACCTCATTCTGCATGGCCTTGTCAGATTCCAACCACACGTGACCTCCCTCGACCTCGCGCTCATCGGCAACGGTGCGATCGGCGCGCTCATCGATGCCGATGGAACAGTCGTCTGGTGCTGCCTCCCGCGCTTCGATGGCGATCCGGTTTTTGGTTCACTGCTCGGCGGTGACTCGAAGCCCGAGCGCGCCGGCAGATTCGCCATCGAGCTGGTTGGGGTAGTGCGGACCGAGCAGCAGTACGCGACGGACACCGCGATACTCGTCACTCGCTGCTACGACAAGAAAGGTGGAGCGATAGAAATCACTGACTTCTGCCCGCGATTCGACCGGGATGGGAAGCTCTTCTGCCCCACGACGCTCGTGCGTCAGGTGCGACCGATCGGCGGAAAGGCAAACATCGTCGTACGTGCCTCCCCTGCCGCCGACTATGGCTGCACGCCGCGCCGGCACGCGCTCGCCGCCAATCACATCAGCTACGCGGGCGATCCGGCGCTGAGGCTCACGACGAATGCGCCAACGGAAGCGATTGTGGCCGGAACTGCGTTTCACGTCAATGAGACTTTCACGTTCATGCTCGGCGTTGACGAACCGATTGGCGAAGTGACGAGCGTGGCCTCGACCTTCCTCGAGAAAACCCAGGACCACTGGCGCTCATGGGTGCGCGCGTTGAAACCGTCCGGCGAATGGCGCGATGCCATCGTCCGCGCGGCGATCACCCTCGAGCTGAACGTCTATGAAAAGACGGGCGCGATCATCGCCGCGATGACGACATCGATTCCGGAAGCGCCGGACAGTGGGCGCAACTGGGACTACCGCTACTGCTGGCCGCGCGATGCGTGCTTCGTAGTCAACGCACTCGCGCGTGTTGGCGAGATTCGTACGACCAAGCGTCAGCTGGCCTTCCTTCTCGACCGCGCGGAGTCGAGCGATGATGCGTCGCTCGTGCCGATGTACCCGATTGACCGGGGTACGATCCCGGAAGAACGTGTGGCCGAATGCCTGGGCGGGTACCGTGGAATGGGCCCGGTTCGGGTCGGCAACAAGGCGAGTGAGCAGCAGCAGAACGACCTCTACGGAGAAGCGGTGTTGACCGCTGAGCCGTTGTTCGCCGATTCGCGGGGGCGCTGGACGGGCGACAAAAAGCTATTCGCCCGGCTCGAGCCGTTCGGTCATCACGCTGTCCGACTTCATGATGTCGCGGATGCCGGACTGTGGGAGCTTCGTGGCGCTGCGCGCGTCCACACCTTCTCGAGCGTGATGTGCTGGGTAGCGTGCGATCGCCTCGCAAGATATGCCACGCATCTCAAGATCACTGACCGGGCAAAGCTTTGGCGAAGCCACGCGGATCGCATTCATGATGTCATCTCGAGGCGATCGTGGAACACGAAGCTGAACGCGTTCACGGCTACAATGGAAGGAGATTCTCTCGACGCGAGCCTCCTGCTGATGCCGCGGCTGGGATTTCTGGCGGCGAGCGATCCGCGCTTCGCCGGAACTGTCGCCGCAATCGAAAGCCAGCTCAAGCAGGGAGACTTCGTTTACAGGTACGTCGAGCGTGACGACTTTGGCCATCCCGAGAACGCGTTTCTAGTCTGCACGTTCTGGTACATCGAAGCGCTTGCGGCAATGGGCGGTCCGCGCCGCGAACAGGCGCGCGCACTGTTCGAGAAAGTACTTTCCGCCCGCAACCGGCACGGCCTCCTGGCGGAGGATCTGGATCCCCGCACGTTGGAGCAGTGGGGCAATTTCCCGCAGACTTACTCCATGGCGGGGATCATCGACTGCGCAATGGCATTGGGTCGTGAACAAAAAATCCCGGCCCGCTAAGAGGAGTCGTAACGTCTCCTAGGGCAGTCCGGGATTTTCCGTTCTTTTTCCGCGTGGTCCGCGATGAATCTTGTGTCGTTATAGCGGGCCCGAGCGGCGGTTAGTTAGCTCATCTGAACACGATCCACAGCGCCCCGATGACGGCTGCAAGCAGTACTGACAGCCAGATCTCGAACGTTCTCTCTCGTGGTGCCACTGTCACTGCGTCCGATGGCGCGACGGTTTGTAGTGTGAGATCCGCAACGCGCTCCGCTGCTGGTGGTGGTGTCATGAAGCTCACGACGATCAGGATCGCGCTGCACAGCAGGAACAGGAGCGCAGCGAAATGCAGAAAGTTGATGCTTGCAAACCAGTACGTCATGCTGCCGGGTGTGAGCTTAGCCTTGCCAAGCTCGAGTAGCAGACGCGCAAAACCAAGGACGAAGCCCGACCACAGTGCGGCCAGAGCGCCCTTCCCGTTCAGCCGCGGGCTCAGAAGTCCCAACAGGAAAACGGCCGCGATCGGTGGCGCGATGTACGCCTGCACGCTCTGCAAATAGATGTAGATCTGCGGCGAGACGTACTTCATGAACGGTATCCA
>Ga0193699_10000627_pt1 | contig 14886 bp, 13 predicted proteins | sample L3c2metaG_FD_160095 | JGI IMG/M metagenome (GOLD analysis project Ga0193699, IMG submission 160095) | Soil microbial communities from a riparian zone of the East river system, Colorado, United States - L3c2 | ecosystem: Environmental > Terrestrial > Soil > Riparian zone | place: USA: East... | reverse complement strand
GTGCTGTTCATCGGCGGAAGTTGCCCTGACGAGACCAGAACAGGAAGACCGGCACCCCCGCCGCGAGGAGCAGCGCGCCGCGCACGGCGTTCCAGGGGTTCGAGACGACCGCGCCCGCGACGACGTACAGGCACGCGAGGCAGAAGAGCACCACGCTCAGCGGATAGAGGGGCGCCCGATAGCGCGTACCGGCCGCGCCGTCGCGCCACCGATAGACGAACAGCGTCGCCGCGGTGACGCCGAAGAAGATCCAGTCGGCGAAGGTCACGTAGTCGAGCAGCTGGCCGTAGCTCCCCGAGAGCAGCAGCGCGATGGCCCATGCGCCCTGCACGACGATCGCCGCCACCGGCGTACGAGAGCGGGGATGAAGCTCGGCGAACCGCGCGAAGAACAGCCCGTCGCGCGCCATCGCCTGGTAGACGCGTGGCGTGACGAGAATGACGAGATTCAGGAAGCCGAACGTCGAAACAGCGATGCCCGCCGCGATGAGGCGGCGTCCCGTGTCGCCGAAGTAGGCACCCATGACGTCCGCGGCCGGAGCGCGGCTGGCGGCCAACGCGGGCACACCCAGGGCACGCAGATAGGTGAGGTTCACGGCCAGGTAGACGACCGCCACGATCACGACGCCGATCACCAGCGCCCGCGGCAGGTTGCGCTCGGCGTCCACCATCTCCTCGGCCACGAAGTTGGTCTGCTGCCAGCCGCCGTACGCGAAGAGCACGGGCACGAGCGCGGTGCCGATCGCCAGCACCAGCGGCGTCGGCGCGGCGGTCGCCGGCGACGCCGTCGCTACGGCCAGTGATGGCGCCAGGAGGGCACTCACCACCAGCGCAGCGATCGCCGCCAGTTTGAGCAGCGTGAAGAGGTTCTGGGTGAGCGTCCCCGGGCGCACGCCGACGGCGTTGATCGCCGACAGCAGGGCGATGGCTCCGGCCGCGAGCCAGGGCTCGGCGGAGGGGGCCAGACCGAGCAGCGGCGCGGCGTAGCTCGCGAAGGTCACGGCGACGGCGGCCGCCGCGCCCGTGGCGATGGCCAGGAGGAGCGCCCAGCCGTACAGAAAGGCCGGCAACGGACCGAACGCGTCGCGCAGGTAGACGTAGCCGCCGCCCGCCGCGGGGCGGCGCGCTCCCAGCTCGGCGAAGATGAAGGCGCCAAGCAGAGCGACAAGCGCGCCGAGCGCCCACGTCAACATGATGAGGCGCGCCGATCCGACGCGCTGCGCCACGATGGCCGGATTGAGGAAGATGCCGGATCCGATGATGCCGCCGACGACGAGCATCGTGCCCGAAAAGAGCCCGATGCGGCGCGCGTAAGCGACCGGCGCCCCGGACCCGCTCAATCGGTGTCGCCGAGCGCGCCGCTGAACGCGACGACGCGCCCGTCGCGGAAAGTCACCGTGAGTGCGGAGAACAGGTCGGAGCGGTCTACGGCACCACCGATCCGCACCGTCTGTTCGGTGACCCGCTCGAACTCGGCGACGTCGTCGTGGTCACGCACTGGCTGACCAAGCAGCTTGCTCACGGCGGCGCGCGTGAGTCCGAGGCGAATGCCGCGGTCGGTCGCGATGGCGGTGGCGGGCACCGTGATGCGCCGGCACCCCTGCTCCACCTCGGGACGGCTCCCGGCCGGAATGAGCTCGAACTCGGTAAGGTCCTCGGTGTTGCCCATCTCGTCCGACTCGAACAGCAGTGTCATCGGCTCAGCGCCAGGGACGGTGACTGGACGGTAGCATGCGCTCATCGGCCGGCCGTCGGTAAGAGCCGACGGGCGCCGGGCCCGCCCGAGTGCCTGATCCACGTACCGGAATTTCGCGACGGTGTTGTCCGGTGACGCGAACGCGATGCGTTGCGTCCCGACCTGGAGATACCGGAGCAGCGGCGCGGACGGAGCCTGGCCCAACCCCACCGTGAGGCCAGACAGAACGGCCATGACGGCCAGACCGCGCATTCGGGAGTCAGCGCAGACCCGCCGCACCGGCGATCCGATCGGCGAGGGAGTCCAGTCCGTCGAGCGCCGAGTCGATCAAGCGGCGCAACTCCGTCCGTCGAAGCGGCAGGCGGCGCGGGGAGGGCCCGCGCGGCGGCAGCGGCGCCGAGGTCGCCAACGCCGTCGGCGGACGACCCGGGGGCGGGGTGAGGGAGCCGGTGGGCTGCGTCTCGGGTGTGTGCTCGTCCATGGAGTCCGCCTCGGCATAAGCGGCCCGAGAGCCGCGTAGCGGGAACGTGGCTACCGCGCTGCATCTTGTAAAGCCTCCACGCGGCGCCTTCAGGGCGAACGGTTCGGGGCTTGCGGAGGAGCGGCATTCCGTGCGGCAACGCCGCCGCGGTCCGCGCCTAGCCTCCGCCAGTCGCACCCGCCAAATTGCACAGATGACACCTCCAGAATCGGAAACGCTCGCCAAAGTGGAAGTGCTGGCCGACCTCGAGGAGGTCGTGCATCAGCTCATGATCACGCACGAGGCGAAGCGGGTGCTCTGGTTCCCCAGCGAGCTCCTGGCCGCGGCGCCGGACACCGATCCGGACCATCACCTCCGCGAGCTGCGCGAGCGCTCCGCCGGCATCAGTCTGCCGGCGCGGGTGGCCCTGGCCCTGAATCTCCTCACCGAGGAGGGGTTGCCCCACTTCCACCGCCTGCTGGCGACCTATCTCGGTGGCGACACCTTCTGGGCCAAGTGGACGAACCTGTGGACGGCGGAGGAAGACCGGCACGGGGCCGTCCTCCACGACTACATGCACGACAGCCGGATCCTCGACAATCCGGTGCTCGAGCGCATGCAGTTCGAGTACCTCAAGGCAGGCTTCGAGCCGGCGTGGGACAAGGATCCATATCGCGTCTTCATCTACACGACGCTCCAGGAGCGTGCGACGCAGGTAAGCCACGCCAACACCGGCAAGCTCGCTGGCAAGTACGAGCCGACGATCGGCACCGTGCTGTCGAACGTCGCGAAGGAAGAGGCCCGGCACTACACCTTCTACCGCACGATCTTCAAGGAAGTGCTGGCGCGCGACCCCAACACGGCGCTCGCGTCGGCGGCGGAGATCATGCCGTCGATCGACATGCCGGGGGTCAACATGCCGAACTTCCGCGAGATGGCCGACGTCATCCGCCGCGCGGGCATCTACGGCCCCCGCGACTACCTCACGATCGTCGAGGAGCAGATCAAGTTCTGGGCGATCGAGACGATCGACGGGCTCGACGAGATCGGCAAGAGGGCGCAGGAAAAGATCCTCGGCATTCCCAAGCGGCTCGAGCGGGTGGCCGACGCGATGGAAAGCCGCAGCAAGACGAAGACCTTCCAGTTCGCCGTCGCCTTCGCGAACGAGTTCGAGATGTAGCCGCGGCGTCCGCGTCGGGGTTCAGTCGGCCGGCGGGGCCGCCATGTACTCGGTGCCGCAGGTGGGACAGGTAAGCGTCCGTCCCACCTCCAGCACGCCGCGTGCGAGCTCCGGCTGGCGCTTCCCCACCAGTATGGCCGCCGCGAAGATCTGCGCGACGTCGGCTGGCCAGGACTCGGCCGCCGCCACGGCCACAAATTGCGGCAGGCTGTCTACCGCCGCCGCGTAGGCTTCCACCAGATCGGCCGGCATCGCCGCCGACGCAGGCCCGCGTCGGCTCGCTTCGATACGCGTGACGAGGTGCGCGGCCTGCGCGCGCTCGCGCAGCCCGAACGCGTCGCCGATCGCGAGCAGGTGGGGCGCCGCGGCGTAGGACGCGGTGAACACCTCGCCCGGTCGGTACAGGGTACGCCAGAGCGCGAACCACACCTCGGCCCGTGCCTCCTCCCGTCCGATGCACGCGAGCGCCTCGAGCAGCCGCGGTACGTCTTCAGCCGTGCCGTACGCCTGGTGCAGCTCCGACCAGCGCGGACTGTCGAGGCTCAGCATACGTCGGTCACGGCAGCGACCAGGCCCCGCGCAACCGCGCATACTCCGCGGCGGGAAGCTGCACGAGCAATGGCTGGCGGGCTGGATCGAGCCAACGCACGACTGTCTCGAGCTCGTCGGCCGGCATGGCCGTGCAGCCCGACGTCGGCGAGCCGGGACCTCGCCAGATGTGGAGAAAGATGCAGGAGCCGCGGCCCCGCCGCACGGGACGCGCGTTGTAGTCGACAATGACGCCGAGCCGATACAGGTCGATGGAGCGCATCCGCTCGGCGCTCCCCCAGTCCACGCGCGGCACCGTGCCGCGATCGACGACGGTGTTGTAGTGCGCCGAGGCGGTGTCGTCCACGCACTCCGTGCCGGCGCCGAGCTCCGTGTAGGGAAGCCGGACCCAGTCGACGTCCGAGGCCGGCGCGAAGCCGAAGGCGGTGTGCAGCGGAAAGCGCCCCGCCGGCGCTTTCCCGTCGCCCTCGTGCTTGCGCGGATCGCGCCGGCGGCCGAGGGCGTCGTCACCCCACGCGAGCCCCGTCTGTCCGACGACGATGGGCACCGGGTCGCCTACGGCGCGCCACGGCGCCGATGCGCTGGTCCGCGTATAGCGCCACAGCGTACCCGACACGGAGTCCCAACCCGGCGTCGTGACCACGATGAGCTGCCGCGCTCCCGCCGCGGCGTGCCGCGGCGGCGCGGGGAACAGCGTGAGGGCGAGCAGCAGATGCGCCAGCATCATCAGGTCGGCTCCACCACGACGGCCGTGCCATAGCACAGCACTTCGGTCACGCCATTCATGATCTCGGTCGCGTCGTAGCCCACCGCGATGATGGCGTTCGCGCCGACGTCGTCAGCGTGACGCAGCATGAAGGCGAACGCCTCGGCGCGCGACTTCTCGCAGAGCTCCGTGAGGAGCGAGATGTTCCCGCCCGTGATCGTCTGGAACGTCGCGCCGAGGGTGCCGAGTATGGAGCGCGAGCGCACTGTCACGCCGCGGACGACCCCGAGGCTGGTCGCGATGCGGTAGTGCGGGAGCTCGAACGCGGTGGTGACCATCGCTGGATTCAACGGAGACCTCGCAGAGGTGAGGGTCGTGCGCCTAGGCGGCAGCCGCGCGACCGGCGGCGCGGCCGGTCGCCCACGCCCAGAGGAAATTGTATCCCCCAATGGGCCCGAACGCATCAAGGACCTCGCCGCAGAGGAACAGCCCGGGATGGCGGCGGCTCTCCATGGTGCGCGGATCCACCTCGGCAAGGCTGACGCCGCCGCCAGTCACTTCGGCCTTCTTGTACCCTTCGTCGCCCGTCCAGGGGAGCTCGCCACGCAGGAGCGTGTCGAGGAGCCGGCGCCGCTCGTCGCGGGGGAGCTCGGCGAGCGAGCGCGTCGGCTCCACCTGCGCGCGCTCCAGAAGGAGAGCGGCCAGGCGGTCGGGCACCAGGGCTCGAACCGCTCCCAGCACCGTCCGCGCACCCTGCGGCCGCAGGAGCGCCTCCACCTCCGCGTCGTCCAGCGCCGTCCAGCGCACCGTCACCTGCGCCGCCGGCGCGACGTCGCGCGACCGGACGGCCACGTGGGAGACGTCCAGCACCGAGGGCCCGCTGTAGCCGTGATGGGTGAACAGGAAGCCGCCGGTGGCCGTCGCGGTGCGGCTCCCGGCCCGTGCGGTGAGCGTCACCGGCAGCGACACGCCCGAGAGGATTCCGTACGGCGACGGATCGGCGGTCAGGGGGGTGAGCGCCGCATAGGTGGGATGCATCGCATGGCCCAGCCGCTCGAGCACGCGCAGCCCGGTGCCGTCGCTTCCCGTGTTCGGCACGCTCAATCCACCCGTGGCCACGACCACCGCGTCGACGTCGAGTGGCTCCGCGCCGTCGCGCTCCACGCGCCAGCCCTGGTCGGCGGGGGCAAGTCCGGTGACGACGGTGTTCGCGTGCAGCACGGCGCCGAACCGTGCGGCGTGGGCCAGGAGGCCATCGCGCACGTCGCGCGCGCGATGCGACGCGGGAAAGAGCTTGATCGACTCCGTCTCCTCCACGAGTGGGATGCCGAGGTCGCGCTCGAAGAAGGCGATCTGCTCGGCGAGGGGCCAGGAGCGCACGATCTTTCGCAGCGTGTTCGGCGAGGAGTCGGTGACGAAACGCGTCTCGTCCACGCGGGCCGGCAGCACGTTGCATCGACCGCCGCCGCTGATGAGGATCTTCCTCCCCCCATCGCGCGTGCGCTCGAGCAGCACCGTGTCGGCGCCCGCGGCGGCGGCGAAGATGGCCGCCATCGTCCCCGCCGCCCCCGCACCGATGACGGCGACGCGACGGGTCATGGGAGCGGGACGAGCAGGGCGAGGGGCCGGACGAGCAGCCGGAACAGCGATCGGTGCATGGCGGATCGTAGCGGGGAACAGCCCTTGCCGCCACGAGCGGATGCAACGATGCCTGGCTTGGCGGCGTATCACCGTTTATCCTCCGGCTCGGCAGGGACACTTCGTCTTGCCCGCGGCCTCCCGATTGCTCAGCGCCTCGTGACTCGTCGCTCGACCCTCGCACGTCTGCTGTTCGCCCTGTTCGCCACCGTGCAGCTCGCGCTGCCGCCGGTTGCGGCGTGGGCGGATGCCGCGATCGAACGTGAGGCGTCGGCACGCGCGGAGTCCCGGCCGCATATCGAGGCGCACACGGAGAATGGCTGCGCCCGAGTTCATCCGGCCGACTGCGCGCTCTGTCACGCGGCATGCGCCACCTTTACGCGTCCGGCGTCGGCCTCCCTGGTCGTCGCAGTGCGGCGCACCAGCGCACCGGCATCGTACGCCGGCGCGCGCCGAGCGGCGGCGGATTCCGGGACTCCCAACCGCGCGCGCCGCCAGCACTGGGCTGATCGCCTCGCGTCGCCGCCTTCGTCGGTCGACGTCTCGTCGCGTGGTGTCCCGTCGGGCCCACCGTCGCATCAGTCCAATGCTCGCATCCGCTTCGCCAGGCCGCCGGTCTGACCGATACGGATGCCACCCCCTGTGGCGCTCTTCCAGAGCGCCGCCGTTTCGCGAGACATCCATGCACATGACACTTCCGCGTCGCGCGCGCCGTGCGGCATTCGTTGCCGCGACGCTGCTCGCCGGCTCGAGTCGCCCTGCGGCCGCGACGTCGCTCGTTGTCCCCAGCCCGTCCACCGTGCCGACGCCCACCGTGCGCGGCGTCGTGGTCGACAGCAGCGGCAACCCGCTCGCCCGTGCCCAGGTCGTGGTGACCCAGCTCAACCGCGTGGCGGTAACCAACGATTCCGGGCGCTTCATCTTCGCCGGCCTGCCCGCCGGCAGCTACCACCTCACCGCGATGCAGCTGGGTCATCGGCCTGGCCACTCCGACGTCGTCGTCGCTTCCGACGGTCCGGACATCACCGTGCGCATCACCCTGGCCCGGGCGACGGCGATCACCCAGCTCAGCGCCGTCCAGGTGACCGCGACGCCCATCGGCACCGACCCGCGCGACGTCGCGCAGTCCACCACCGAGCTCTCGGCCGCGCAGCTCTCCCGCAATCTCTCGGGGACGATCGCCCAGACGCTGTCCAACGAGCCCGGAATCTCCGTCCGCTATAATGGGCCGGCCGCGTCCACCCCGGTGATTCGCGGCCTGTCCGGCGAGCGCATTCTCGTGCTCCAGGACGGTCAGCGCGCCGGCGACCTGTCGTCCACGTCGGCGGATCATTCGGTCTCGATCGATCCGCTCACTGCCCAGCGCATCGAGGTCGTGCGCGGACCCGCGTCGCTGCTCTACGGGAACAATGCACTGGGCGGGGTCGTCAACGTGATCTCCAACGACCTGCCGACGTCCATTCCGCAGCACCTGGACGGCTATCTCAACGCCTCGAGCGAGTCGGCCACGCCGGGCGCGGCGACGGCGCTCGGAGTGACCATTCCCCTGAGCTCCACCCTTGCCCTCGTGGGGCGCGGGGGGGTACGGCGCGGCGGGGATCTGCGCATGGGCCAGGGAGTGACGCTGGAGAACTCCTACTTCCACAATCAATCCGGCGCCGGCGGATTGGGCTACGTCGGCGACGCCGCGAGCGCCGGCCTGCTGTATCGCAACTATACCTTCGACTACGGGCTGCCGTCCGCCGGCAACGAAGGCGCGCACATCAGCGGCACGCGCAACGAGCTCGTCGGACGGGCCGAGTTGACGTCGCCGCCCGGCATCTTCACCTCGCTGCGCGTCAATGGCAGCGCGCAGTGGTACGGACACGACGAGATCGAGAGCACGGGCGCGATCGGCACGAGCTTCAAGCTGCGGTCGCAGACGATCGACGCGCTGGGGCGAACCCAGTTCGGCCGCGTGATCGGTGCCGTCGGCGCGTCGGGAATCTTCAAGCAGTACGCCGCCACGGGGGAAGAGGCGCTCACGCCAGCGGCGAACAGCAATGGCGCAGGACTCTTCGTCTACGAGGAGATTCCACTCTCCGTCAGTGACGATCCGCACTCTCGCGCTCCGCGGCTGCAGGTCGGGGCGCGGTACGACATGTACTCGATCACGTCGAAGCTCGGTGATCCGAAGTTCGGTTCGCCCAGCTCGCTGTCGTTCAACAACGCGTCCGGTTCGATCGGAGTCACGCTGCCGCTGGCCGACGGCGTGAGCCTCGGCGTGAGCACGGCGCGCGCCTTCCGCGCTCCGACGGTGGAGGAGCTGTTCTCCAACGCCTATCACGCCGCCGTCGGCACGTACGATGTCGGGAATGCCGGCCTGAAGGCCGAGACGAATCAGGGCGTCGACGCGATCCTCCGCGCCGAGGGAGCACGGGTCACGGCCCAGCTCTCCGGATACTACAATCGCATCAACAACTACATCACGCCGAACATCGTGAAGGACACGACCATCGACGAGGCGGACGGTCCGGTGACCGTGCCGCTCAATCAGTTCACGCAGGCCGATGCGAAACTCTACGGCGTGGAAGGAAAGGTGGAGGTGCAGGTGCTGCCGCGGACGGTGCTGGGCGTGATGGGTGACGCCCTGCGAGGGGAGTTCCTGACGGGCGAGCCGCTGCCGTTCATGTCGCCGGCCCGGCTCGGCGGCCTGGCACGGTACGAGAATGATCGGATCACCCTCGACGGAGAGTATCGCCACGCCTTCGCGCAGACCGACGTGCCGGCGGCGGTGAGCGCCGACGATCCGTCAGGGATCGCGACCGATGCGTACGATCTCGTGAACGTGTCGCTCGGCTTCAAGTTCATGGCGGCCGGTCGCATGAACGCCCTCACGCTGCGTGCGGACAACCTGTTCGATGCCCAGTACCGCGAAGCGGCCAGTCGCATCAAGAACTTCGCGTTCAACCCGGGCCGGAACGTCGCGCTCGTGTACCGCGTGCTCTTCTAGAACCCACTGAGCATGGTCGAGGGGCGGATCCGTCGACGGGTCCGCCCCTCGGTCGTCGTTTGCCGTGCCGCGCTCGCTGGTCTACCTTGTCCGGCATGCGACGGGGCCGTCCGTTCCGCGGTTGGGCGATGGCGTGGGCATTGCTGCAGCTCGCGCTGCCGGCCGCGGCGACGTTTGCCGATGCGCGACTCGAGCACGACAGCGAATCCTCCCCGGGCTCGCACATCGAGTCGCGAACGGCCACCTCCTGCCCGGCTGTGCATCGCGCGGAGTGCGCATTCTGTCAGGTGGTGTCGCGACAGTCGTCTCTGGCCCCGCGGCCGTCCACCTGCATGGCGCGTGTCGCGCTCGTCGCATCGCCCGTCATCGCCGAGGTGCCGCAGCGAGCCGTCGCTGGCCGGGCGCGACTGACGTCGCGCGCGCCGCCACTGGGCTGACGCCGGCCGGCGGCGGCGCCTCTCGCGCGACCGCTCCACCAGCTCGACCGCCGGGACCGCCGCGCCGCTCGCCTCACGAGCGCCGGCGCCCCACGACAATACAATCCGAACTGATGCCCATGCGCATCCAGCGATACCTCGTGGTCGCTCTGTTGTTGGCCGCGCCCGCGGCCGGCGCCCAGCAGCCCGATTCGGCCGCCCGCGCGCGTGCGCGCGCCGACTCCATCGCCAAGGCAGTCAGGGACTCCATCGCGCTCATGAGAGAGCTCGGGGCCGCGTTGGCCGATACCACCCAGCGTCCGACTACCACGCCCGTCGGCCCGCAGGGCGGGCCGACGAACCCGCGCCTGCTCCCCGACTTCAGCGCCGTGGGCGATCTCGTGGGCGACCTGTCGCCACAGGGCAGCACGCAGCCGGACAACTCCCGGTTCGGCGTGCGCGAGGTGGAGCTCGCGGTGCAAGCCGTCGTCGATCCCTACTTTCGCGGAGACGTCTTTCTCGGCATCAACGACGTCGAGCTCATCTCGATCGAGCAGGCATACCTCACCACGACGTCGCTGCCGAACCAGTTCGAGCTCAAGCTCGGCCGCTTCCTGCTTCCCATGGGGAAAGTGAACCTCACCCATCGGCACGATCTGCACACCATCGAGTACCCCTGGGTCGTCCAGCTGCTGTTGAGCGACGACGGATTGAAGGGTACGGGCGTCTGGGGCAGCCGGGTGATCGCCCCCTTCGGGTTCTATCAGGAGGTCCAGCTCGTGACGTTCGATCGGCTGAGCCCAGGGGAACCGGGCCTGATCACCGAGGAACCGGTGAACAAGACGCTGACGGGGTTGGGCGTCCTGGGACGGCTGCGCAACTACGTCGACCTGAGCGAGGCCGCGAACGTCGAGCTCTCCTTCTCGGCGATGACGGGGAAGCGCGAGCAACCGCTCGATGCGACGTTCACCGTGCTCGTGCAAAGCCGTTCCAGTTCGCAGCTCGTCGAGAAGCAGATCAACGCGATCCTCGCGCGGCAGAGCACCTTCGGTGCCGATCTCACCTACCGCTGGCGTCCGCTTCAGCAGGGGCTCTACAAGTCGTTCATCCTGCAGAGCGAGGTGATGCGCCAGACTAATCAACGCAATCCGGCGCTGCCGGTCGTCGTGTGCCCGCCCGGGACGACCCCGTGCCCCGTGCCGGCGTTCGCCGGCCCGACGCAGGATTTCACGGGCGCGTACGTCTTTGCACGCGTGCAGGTCAGCCAGCGCCAGTTCATCGGCGCGCGTTACGACTATGTGCAGAACCCGGAGACCGACGGCCGGACCCTGAATGCAGGCTCAGTGTACCTCGAGTGGTACCCGAGCGAGTTCTCGAAGCTTGCGGCGGGCTACGAGGCGATGAAGAACAGCGGCTTCGATCTGCTGAACCGTCTCCTGATCCAGGCGACCTTCTCCCTGGGTCCCCACAAACCGCATCCGTTCTGAGCGACGCTCGGCTCTCATACTGGAGTCAGACATGGTTCGACGCATCGCATACGTGCTGCTCACCGCGCTGGTGGCGCTCGCGCCGGGCGCGGCGCAGGCGCAGCTGAAAGTCGTGACGAGCACGACCGACCTGTACGACATCGCCAAGGACGTGGGCGGCGACAAGATCACCGCGACGCACATCGGCGAAGGCTATCAGGACCCGCACTTCATCGAGGCGAAGCCGAGCTTCGTCCTCCAGCTCCGCAACGCCGACGTCTGGGCCTTCGTCGGGCTCGACCTCGAGATCGGCTGGATGCCGCTGTTGCTGGACGGAGCGCGCAACCCGAAGATCCGGCAGGGCGGTTCCGGCTATCTCGACGTTTCGACGGCGGTACCGATCCTCGACCGGCCGCAGGGCAACATCGACCGGAGCATGGGTGACGTGCACCCGCTCGGGAACCCGCACTACTGGCTCGACCCGGAGAACGGCCGACGCATCGCCCGGTTGTTCAAGGCAAAGTTCACCCAGCTCGACCCGTCGAACGCCGCGACCTACGACGCGAACGAGAAGGCGTTGGAGGCGCGGCTGAGCGCCGCGGAAAAGGGCTGGCAGAGCGACCTCGCCACCATCAAGGGGAAGCCGGTCGTCGCCTGGCACACGAGCTGGCGCTACTTCGCCGAATACAACGGCATGAACATCGTGGCGTTCATGGAACCGAAGCCCGGCGTGCCCCCCAGCCCGGCGCATCTCTACGAGGTGATCCAGACGGTGAAGCGGACGGGCGCCAAGGCCATCGTGATGGAGCCGTTCTACGACCGCAAGGTCGCCGACCTCGTCTCCAAGCAGACCGGGATCAAGGTCCTCATCCTGCCTCCGTCGGTGGGCGGCGTGAAGGGGGTCGACGACTACATTCAGCTCATGCAATACGACATGTCGCAGCTCGCCAACGCAGTGCGATGACCGCACTGATCACGTTCGACCACGCGACGCTCGGGTACGGGCGTCGCGCGGTGCTTTCCGACATCTCGTTCGACATCCCGGCGGGGGACTTCCTCGGCCTCGTGGGCCCCAACGGCGCCGGCAAGACCACCATCCTGCGTGCCATCCTGGGCTCGCTCACGCCGATCTCCGGCACCGTGGTGAAGGCGGAAGGCCTGCGGTTCGGCTACGTGCCGCAGCGCGACTCGGTGGACTACAACTTCCCCCTCAAGGTGCTCGACGTCGTCCTGATGGGGCGGTACGATCGCATCGGCATCATGCGACGCCCGTCGCCCGACGACCGAGCCCGGGCCCACGGCGCCCTCGAGCACGTGGGGATCGCCGACCTGGCCGAGCAGCCGCTCACCGCGCTGTCGGGCGGGCAGAAGCAGCGCACGCTCATCGCGCGCGCCCTGGTCGGCGAGCCGAACGTCCTCGTCCTCGACGAGCCGACCAACGGGATGGACCTCGTCTCCACCACGCAGATCCTCGGGCTCGTGCGGGAGCTGCACGAGCGCGACAACCTCACCGTGCTGATGGTCAGCCACGCCCTGAACGAGGTGGCGAACTACGTCCAGCGGATCGCGCTCGTGGTGGAGCGCGGCTTCCGGATCGGCAGGGTGGGCGAGATCATGACCGAGGAGACGCTCACCCAGATGTACGGCATCCCGGTGGACGTCGACGAGATGCACGGGCACCGCATCGTCGTCGCCCGGCGCGGCGCGGACTTCGGCTCACACGCGCATGATTGACACGATTCTCCTCTTCCGGGAGGCGCTGTACGGCGCGCTCGTCATCGCCGTCGCGTGCTCAGTGCTCGGCGTCTACGTGGTCCTGCGCCGCATCGTCTTCGTCGGAGCGGCCATCGCCCAGCTGTCCTCGGCCGGCATCGCGCTGGCGCTCTTCCTCGGCGGAATCGGCGTCACGACGGGGCTGACGGGCCATCCCACCGCGTTCGCCCTCGCCTTCGGATTGGCGGGCGCCATGTTCTTCGGGCTCGGGGGAGGACAGCGCTCCGGCGTCCCGCCCGACGCGACGATCGGCGTGGCCTACGCCGCCGCGGCCGCGGCGGGTGTCCTGCTGATCGCGAAGGCGAAGACGGGCGAGGCACACGACATCTTCCTGCAGGGCAACATCCTCGGCATCACGCGCGCTGACACCCTTGTCCTGCTCGCGGTGTCGCTTCCCGTCCTGCTCGTGCACGTCCTGTTCTACAAGGAGTTCCTGTTCGTCTCGTTCGACCGCGAGATGGCGCGCACGATGGGCTATCGGGTAACGTTCTGGAACCTGTTCCTGTACTTCACGCTCGGGCTGGTGATCGCGTTCGCCATGCAGTTCGCCGGCGTGATCCTCGTCTTCAACTTCCTCGTCCTTCCCGCCGTCACCGGACTGCTCCTCGCGCGCAGCATGGCCGGGATCTTCACCGTGGCGGTGCTGAGCGGCGTGATCGCGGCGTGTGTGGGCTTTTCGCTCTCGGTGCCGTTCGATCTGCCCTCCGGGCCGGCGATCATCGCCTGCTCGGCCTTGCTGGCGCTGCTGGCCTGGCCCACCCGGCTGCTGCAGCGGCGCGGTTAGCGCTTTTCCCCGCCCGTGGATTGGGGCCGACGCACCCTCCACCGGTTGCGTCCGACCGGCTACCTTTCCCGTCTGCCCATGACAAAACGCGACGACGCACTCGACTACCACGCGCGCGGACGGCCCGGCAAGATCGCCGTCGTCCCCACCAAGCCGCTCAACAATCAGCGGGATCTCGCGCTCGCCTATTCGCCCGGCGTCGCCGAACCCTGCCTCGCGATCAAGGACAATCCCGAGGACGTGTACAAGTACACGGCGAAGGGAAATCTCGTCGCCGTCGTGACGAATGGCACCGCCGTGCTCGGGCTGGGCAACATCGGTGCGCTCGCCGGCAAGCCGGTGATGGAAGGCAAGGCGAACCTGTTCAAGCAGTTCTCCGACATCGACGTGTTCGATCTCGAGGTGGGCTCGGAGAGCGCGGACGACGTCATCAAGTTCTGCCAGCTGCTCGAGCCCACCGTGGGCGGGATCAACCTCGAGGACATCAAGGCGCCGGAGTGCTTCTACATCGAGGAGACACTTCGCAAGACGATGGGCATTCCCGTCTTCCACGATGACCAGCACGGCACGGCCATCATCTCGGGTGCCGCGCTGCTCAACGCCCTCGAGATCTCCGGCAAGGACATCGCGACGGTCCGCGTCGTGTTCTCGGGCGCCGGCGCCGCGGCGATCAGCACGGCCGAGCACTACGTGCGACTGGGCGTGAAACGCGAGCACATCATCATGTGCGATCGGGCGGGGGTCATCTACGAGGGGCGTACCGAGGGGGACATGGATCCCTACAAGGCGCGCTTCCTCCGGAAGACCAGCGCGCGCACGATCGCCGACGCCCTCGTCGGCGCCGACGTCTTCGTCGGCCTCTCCGCCGCCGGCGCCGTGACGCGCGAGATGGTCGCGCAGATGGCGGCCCGGCCGATCATCTTCGCGCTGGCCAATCCGGTACCGGAGATCACGCCGGAGGAAGTGCGCGCCGTGCGCGACGACGCGATCATCGCCACCGGCCGCAGCGACTACCCGAATCAGGTCAACAACGTCCTCGGCTTCCCGTTCATCTTCCGCGGCGCGCTCGACGTCCGCGCGACGGAGATCAACGAGGAGATGAAGATGGCGGCCACGCGCGCGCTGGCCACGCTGGCCAAGCAGGACGTGCCGGACTCGGTGGCGGCCCTCTACGGGCTGCGCAACGTGCACTTCGGCGCCGACTACCTCATCCCCTTCCCCTTCGAC
>Ga0193699_10000626_pt1 | contig 14930 bp, 16 predicted proteins | sample L3c2metaG_FD_160095 | JGI IMG/M metagenome (GOLD analysis project Ga0193699, IMG submission 160095) | Soil microbial communities from a riparian zone of the East river system, Colorado, United States - L3c2 | ecosystem: Environmental > Terrestrial > Soil > Riparian zone | place: USA: East... | reverse complement strand
GAGCCGCTTCAAGGACGGATTGGGATTCTTGTCGTCGACCTGGGGTTTGCCGGTCGCGGAATCGATCGGATCCCGCAGCCAGACCACGACTCCGCAGATTCCGGCGCCGCATTTGCTGACACGCACTCCGGCGTCGCCCGCCTGGGTCAACCAGATGCCGGTGGCCTCACCGCCGGCCTGGGCTTGCGCCCCGGGCGCGGCAAGCAGCGCCGTCAGCATTGCGATGATGAAACCGAATCGGCAGGCCATGGAAATCTCCCCGAAAAACAGGTCTGCATAGCAACAAATCGAATTTGTGCAATGCCGTATAAAGGCGATGCGCGGATCACTTGCCCCAGCGCGTCAGCCGAATCGACAAGGCCGTCGCGAGGCCGAACACGACCATCGCCGCGCCAACCAGGGCGAACAGGGTCCAGGCCGGGGCATCGATCGACACCAGCCACCAGCCGCCGAAACCTACCAGCAGCAGCCGGAGGGTCCCCGCCAAAACCGGACCGCCGACCTTCGCCGCGCCCTGCGAGGCGAAATAGAGGCAGACCCCCATCCCGAAAAAGCCGAATGCCGGACCGGCCCAGGCGAAATAGGAATTGGCCGCTGATGTGACGCCGGGATCGCTGGTGAACAGCGAGACCCACAGCGCCGGGTCGATCGCCACGATCAGGCCGACCAGGCCGACGGTGAGGCCGGCCGCGGCGCCCGCGGTCCATGCCACCTGGCGCGCGCGCTTGACGAGGCCGGCGCCCATCGCCATGCCGACCATCGGCACCGAGGCCACTCCGAAGGCGAACGCAATCGGGATCAGCAGGAATTCAAGCCGCGATCCCATGCCGTAACCGGCTAGCGTCACGGTGCCGAACCCGGCCAGGATCTTTGTGAAAATCAGGATCGACAGCACGCTCTGCAGCGGCGACAGGCAGGAAATCGCGCCCACTTTCAGGATATCGAAGAACATGTCGCGTTGAAACGTGAAGGCGCGGAAGTTCAGGGTCAGCCGGCTGCGGCCGCTGATCAGAACCCAGGCCAGAAACACCGTCCCGAGCGAGAACGCGATCAACTGCCCGGCGGCGACGCCGCGCATTCCGAATTGCGGCAGGCCGGCGAGGCCGAGACCCAGGGCGCCGCCGACCACAATCTGAACGATGGCGACGCCGATCAGCGTCGCCGACGGCAGCTTCATGTCGCCGGTGCCGCGCAGCACCGACGACAGCGTATTGACCAGCCAGATCGACACCGCGCCGGAAAACAGCACTTGCGAATAATCGCAGGCCTGTTCGAGCACGCCGCCGCGCCCGCCCAGCAGCGCGAAGAACGGCCGGCCCAACAGCAGCATCATCAAGGTGAAGAAAAGTCCGCCGCAGATGCCGATGATGGCCGCGTGCAGCGCCAGCGTCGCGGCGCGATCGCGGTTGCCGGCGCCGAGCGCGCGGCTGATCGCGGAAGAGACGCCGCCGCCCATCGCGCCCGCCGACATCATCTGGGTCAGCATCACGAACGGGAACACCAGCGCGATACCGGCCAGCGGCTCGATCCCGAGCCGGCCGATATAGGAGGTTTCAGCCACCGCGACCAGTGCCGTGCCGAACATCGCGATCGAATTGGGAAGCGCCAGCCTCAAGAGCGTCGGCAGGATCGGCGCCGTCAACAGGCTGTTGGCCGAGGTGGCGACGGCGGGCGCGTCGAGCGGAGCATCAACGGTCATGCAGCACCAGATATCCAGACGTCGCCCGACAATCAATAGATTATGGGCAACATATTATGATCCTGATAGGGCCAACGCCACCCCCATGCCCTGCATGGTCACCAAGGCAGCCCGCATAGGTCGATGACCCCTGTCGGCGGCGCGCGCTTCAGATGATACACATAGGGTGCGATCGCCTCGAAACGAACGCGGCCCTGATGCGGCTGCTGGCAAAAGATCTCGCCGTCGAACGGCTTCCAGCCCCGCCCGACATAAAACGGCGCGTTGTGCGGTTCGCAAAACAGCAGCGCGAAATCGGTGGCGCCTTCATCCTTCAAGGTCTGAACGGCGGCATTGAGCGCCACGCTGGCATATCCGCGCCGCCTCATGTCCTCGCGAGTCAGGACGCCGCCGATGCCGCCGGCCCGCAGCTTGCGTCCATTCCAGGTCACCTCGCGGCGATAGATGCCGACATGGCAGACGACGCCTTCGGCTTCAGCCTCAACCAGCACCCGCAACTCGGCATGGGCAAAGACAATTCCGGCCCAGGGCAGCTTTGCGACCACCTCGGGCGGCCAGACCGCGTTGAACAGCGGTTGTGCCATCGGCCAGGATTGGTCGCCGTTCAACACGTCGATCTCGATGCTCACAGGCCAAAACCTCTTATCTCGCGGCGCCGCATGATCGGTGACCGGGATCACAGACCGCGGCCCGCTGCCTTGCTGTCATAAGGCCAAATGATATGGTTGTCTCGATTGGGACTCGGGAACGTCGATGCGCCGTCTGGCCGCCTTTCTATCTGCCGTTTTGGTAATTGGTTTCGCCGAATCCGCCGCCGCGGAGAAGCGCGTTGCGTTCGTGGTCGGCAATTCCAGCTACCAGAACGTCATTACCCTCACCAACCCGGCCAATGATGCGGCTGCCATCACCGAGATGTTCAGGAAGGCCGCCTTCGACGTCGTGGAGTCCAAGCGCGATCTGAAAAACACCGAGATGCGGCGGGCGTTGCGCGACTTCACCGAGAAGGCGCGCGATGCCGATATCGCCGTGATCTATTACGCCGGTCACGGCATCGAGGTGGATGGCACCAACTACCTCATTCCGGTCGACGCCGCGCTCGAGCGCGACACCGACGCCTATGATGAGGCGATCTCGCTCGACCGAATTCTGCAGGCGATCGAGCCCGCCAAGCAATTGCGCCTCGTCATTCTCGATGCCTGCCGCGACAATCCCTTCGCCAAAAACATGAAGCGGACGGTGGCGTCCCGGGCGCTCGGCCGCGGCCTCGCCGGCGTCGAGCCGCAACGGCCGAATACGCTGATTGCGTTCGCGGCCAAGGGCGGATCGACCGCGGCCGACGGCGATAGCCGGAACAGCCCCTTCACCACGGCCTTGCTGAAGCATCTGGCCAAACCGGGCCTCGAACTCGGCAAGGCGTTCCGGCTGGTGCGTGACGACGTGATGAACGCCACCGGCAACAGGCAGGAGCCGTTCGTCTACGGCTCGCTCGGCGGCAATGACGTGGCGCTGGTGCCGGCGCCCGCAGCGCCAACGCCGTCGGCCGGCAACGCCAACGCCGACATCCGTCGCGACTATGAACTGGCCGAACGCGTCGGCACAAGGGAAGCTTGGGATTCATTCGTCGCGACCAACCCTGCCGGCTTCTACACCGACCTTGCCAAGGCGCAGCGCAACAAGCTGGCCGCCGAAAATGCCCGTATCGCCGCAACCGAGAAAGCCCGCGGCGCCGCGGAAGAACAGGTTCGACTGGTGGCCGAAGGCGCCAAGGGCAGCGAGCAGGCCAAGGCCGCAAGCCAGATGAAGGCCGCCGAAGAGGCGAGGCTCGCCGCCGAAAAGAAAAAGCAGCTTGAAGACGAGAAACTGGCGGTCGCCGAACGCGCCAGGGCTGCAGCCCAGGCCAAAGCCGCCGAAAACGAACGTCTGGCGGCCGAAAAAGCCCGTCTGGCGGCGGAGAAGAAAAAGCAGGCGGAGGGCGCGAAGCTGGCCTTGGCGGAAAGGGAGAAGGCGGCCGCGCAGGCCAAGGCCGCCGAGCAGGAGAAACAGGCCGCCGAGAAGGCCAAGAAGCTCGAGGACATCAAGGTCGCCTCCGCGGAGCAGGCCAAAAAGGACGAGAGGCCGAAGGGCGAAAAACTTGCGGATCAGGCCGTGGCGTCGCTGGCGCCTGCGGCGAAAGCCGTTTCCCCGCCGACGCAGGACATTCCGCGGCTGCTGCAGTCCGAATTGCGCCGGGTCGGCTGCAAGACCGGCGACGTCGAGAGCGAATGGAACGCATCGTCGCGCCGGGCGCTCGCCTTGTTCAATGATTATGCCGGGACAAAACTCGACGTGAAGCTCGCCAACGTCGATGCGCTCGATGTGGTGCGTGGCAAGACCGGACGGATATGTCCGCTGGTTTGTGAACACGGTTACAAGCCGGTGGGTGAAAAGTGCGTCGAAATCGTTTGCAAGACGGGCTTCGAGGTAGGCAATGACAATGTTTGCGAGCGGGTTAGGCCGGCGAAAACGACCGCCAACCGAAAACAGCCGGCCCGAGATGTCGAAACCGAAAGCAAATCGAAGCAGTCGGTCCCTCAGAACGGCAAACAGTCGATCGAGGCGCTTTATGCGCAATGCAGCTCAGAGGGACGCAGAATTTCCGGCGGGCGCAGAAATGTTGGTTTTTCAAGAATTGAAGCGTGCGCTCGCAATGGGGGCCGGATGTAGCTGCAAAAAGCTGTGTTTAACACCCATGGAACCTTCTATAAGGGTTCCCGTTAAGCCCACGTCTCCCATCATTGCGGACATCACCCCATGACCTTTACGCTTCCCGACCTCCCCTATGCCTATGACGCGCTTGCGCCCCATATGTCGAAGGAAACGCTGGAATACCATCACGACAAGCATCATCAGGCCTATGTGACCAACGGCAACAACCTGCTGAAGGGCACCGAATTCGAGGGCAAGTCCCTCGAGGAGATCGTCAAGGGCTCGTTCGGCAAGAATGCGCCGCTCTTCAACAATGCCGGCCAGCACTACAACCATCTGCACTTCTGGAACTGGATGAAGCCGAACGGCGGCGGCAGCAAATTGCCCGGCCGCCTGGAAAAGAAGATCACCGAGGATCTCGGCGGGTTGGAGAAATTCAAGACCGATTTCGCCGCCGCCGGTGTCGGCCAGTTCGGCTCGGGCTGGGCGTGGCTGTCGGTGAAGAACGGCAAGCTCGAGATCTCCAAGACGCCGAACGGTGAAAACCCGCTGGTGCATGGCGCGACCCCGATCCTCGGCGTCGACGTCTGGGAGCATTCCTACTACATCGATTATCGCAACCGCCGCCCGGATTATCTGAAGGCGTTCGTCGATAATCTCGTGAACTGGGAATATGTCGACCAGCTGTTCTCGAAGGCGTCAGCCTGAGGCGAACGCCAATGAATCGAGGGCGGCAGCATCGCGCTGCCGCCCTTTCGTTTGCGTACACAGCGCGGCATACTCCCTGTCACCTCTCCGATTGGGAGAGGTCGAATTGCGAAGCAATTCGGGTGAGGGGCTGCGGTCTTACGAATAGACCTGAATCCTTTACCCCTAATCCTGCGTGCGACAGGTGACAGGTTACATTCTGGTTTTTATCGGCGGTGGCCTTGGTTCGACGCTGCGTCACACCATCAACATGGTCTGCGCGCGTCTTCTCGGAACGGCCTTTCCACACCTTCATCATCAACATTACCGGCTCGACCGTGATGGGTCTTATCGCGGGCTATCTCGCCTTCAAGGGCGGAGCTTCGCAGCCCTGGCGCCTATCCCTGATGACCGGCATTCTCGGCGGCTACACTACGTTCTCGGCATTCTCGCTCGATGCCGCCATGCTCTACGAGAAGGGCGAGATCGGGCTCGCGGCGCTGTATGTTGTTGGATCGGTCGTGCTTTCGATTGCCGGCCTGTTCGCCGGTCTCGCGCTGGTGCGCCACCTGACTTGAACGGGCGCTTGCGCATGGCTGCCCATGGGTTGCGCATGGGTATGGCATTACTTCCGTTTGCCTCGCCGTGCCGCCGGGACTAAGCAGGCTCAGCATCATTGACCCGTCAGATTCTCTCCCTTGGCAGAACTCCCCCCAAAAGACCCGGCGCCCGCCGACGACGCCGCGGAGGCGGAGCCGCGTCCCAGACGCAAGCGCAAGCCGATCGGCTGGTCGATGATCGTGATCGGCGTGCTGGTCGCGGTCAGCGCCACGCTGGTCTGGCGGCGCGACGGCATCGATGGCGTGCTGGAGATCCTGACCCACGATCTCACGCTGTTCGGCGGCATCCTGCCGCGCGTGCTGGCGGGCTGCCTGCTCGGCGCGTTCATCGCGGAGATATTGCCGCACGAGAAAGTGTCGCGGTCGCTGGGGCCGAACTCCGGGCTGAAGGGATTGCTGATCGGCACCGCGTTCGGCGCGATCCTGCCGGGCGGGCCGTTCACCGCCTATCCGGTGGCAGCCGCGCTGCTCACGGTCGGCGCCGATTTCGGCGCCACCATTGCGATGGTGGTGAGCTGGACGCTGATCGGCTATGGCCGCGCGGTCGCCTGGGAATTGCCGATCCTGGGCCCCGACTTCACGCTGTGGCGCATCGTGATCTCGCTGCCGATACCGGTTCTCGCCGGCGCGCTCGGGCGGTTTGTTTATGTCCGGATGTATCCCAAGGGTGCGCCGTGAGCGTGAGTACGCTCATCATCGATGTCACCCTGTGGGGCTCCGTGCTGGTGCTCGGCTTCATCGCGTTCCGGCGCGGCCGGGTGGTGCTGACCTCGTCGCTGCGCGAAGGCACCATGGATTTTATCAATATCGTGCCGCGCATCGCGCTCGGCGTGCTCGGCTCGGGGTACATCGCAGCCGTGATTCCGCCGGAAGTGATCACGGGATGGCTGGGACCGGACTCGGGCTGGCTCGGCGTGCTGACCGCCGTGATCGCAGGTGCCGCGACCCCGGGCGGGCCGGTGGTCGGCTTTTCCATCGGCGCGGTGGCCCTGAAGGTCGGCGGCGGCCCGCCGCAGGTTATCGCCTATGTGATCGCCTGGGCGCTGTTCGCCTTCCAGCGGCTGATCCTGTGGGAAATCCCGTTCATGCCGGCGCGGTTCGTCTGGTTCCGTGCCGCGGTGTCGGTGCCGTTCCCGTTCCTGGCGGCGGCGATCGCGATGGCGATCGGGAAGCCCTAGATCGGTGTGGGGCAGCATCGATTCTTGCGGTTTAGTTGATCGGACGGTTTCCAGAACTACCTAAAACCGCTATATTTGGGGCATGACCAGATTGCTCGAACAGGCCATGGAAACGGTGTCCGTCCTTCCGGACGACGTGCAGGACGAACTTGCCCGCATCTTGTTGCAGTTCGCCGGTGTGGATCAACCACCGATCCAATTGACCGCGGAGGAAGACGCCGACCTTGCAGAAGCGGACGCTGAGGTTTTGCGTGGCGAATTTGCGACGGATGAGGAGATCGCGGCTATCTGGGCGAAGCATGGCCGGTGAAGGTTCGCTACACGAAACGAGCCGCCGCCCAGATTGCTGCCGCCCTGGATTATGTCGCGGCGGAATCGCCCCAGAGCGCTGACCGGATACGCGACCGCTTGCAAATTGTTTTGATGCTCTTGCGAGACCATCCGCAAGCCGGGCGGCCCACCAGTCGCCCTGGCGTGCGCCGTCTTACCACCCACCCATATCCCTATCTGATCGACTATCGGGTCACGGACACCGAAATCATTGTTCAGCGGTTCCGTCACGCGGCCCGTCGGCCGATTTAGCCCAAGGAGGATTTTGGCCGGCTCCTGCTCGGTTCGTAGACATCCGTTATGTTATAATATAACATTTTTGGATGGCTCATTCTCACCCGCACACCCACGAACACCACCACGGCCACGCCCATAGTCACGGGCCGGCAACGCCGCATCCGGCCCAGGCTGCACCGTGGTCGATCCTGCGCATGACGGTGGTCGCGCGGCTTGGCGCGGCGCTCGCGGTCAGCGCCGGGCTGTGGGCTGTCGTATGGCTGGCGATGAGGTGAGCATGACCGCGCAGCTGCAATTTCGTGACGTCACGCTGGGCTATGACCGGCATCCGGCGGTGCATCATCTCGATGGCGAGGTCGCGTCGGGCGCGCTGCTCGCGATCGTCGGGCCGAACGGCGCCGGCAAATCGACGCTGTTTCGCGGTATCGCCGGGATCCTAAAACCGCTGGCGGGCTCGATTCTGACCGGCGATCTCGATATCCGGGATATCGCCTATCTGCCCCAGACGGTGGACATCGACCGGACGTTTCCGATCTCGGTATACGATTTCGTCGGCACCGGACTTTGGCGTTCGACCGGATTTTTCGGCGGCATGGGCAAGGCCGCGCGCGAAAAAATTGCGCAGGCGCTCGCCGCGGTGGGCCTCAACGGTTTTGAGAACCGCCCGATCGGCACGCTGTCCGGCGGGCAGATGCAGCGCATGCTGTTCGCGCGGGTGCTGTTGCAGGACGCGCGGCTGATCGTGCTCGATGAGCCCTTCAACGCCATCGATGCCAAAACCTCGGCCGACCTGCTCGCCTTGGTGCGGCGCTGGCACACCGAGAAGCGCACCGTGCTGGCGGCGCTGCACGACATGGATCTGGTACGGGCGAATTTCCCCGAAACATTGCTGCTGGCGCGGGGACCGGTCGCCTGGGGTGCCACCGCCCAGGTGCTGACATCAGAAAATCTGCTGGAAGCCCGCCGGATGTGCGAAGCGTTCGACGATGGCGCCGCGGCCTGCGCCGTGGACGACGTCTCATCGCGGGCCGCCTGACTGTGATCATCTATGATGCGCTGATCGCGCCCTTCACCGAATTCGAATTCATGCGCCGCGCGCTGGCCGCGGTGATCGCGCTGGCGCTGGGCGGCGCACCGATCGGCGTGTTCCTGATGCTGCGGCGCATGAGTCTGGTCGGCGATGCCATGGCGCACGCGATCCTGCCGGGGGCGGCGATCGGCTTTTTGCTGTCGGGCCTCAGCCTGTTCGCCATGACGGCAGGCGGATTGATCGCGGGGTTTACCGTGGCGATTCTCGCCGGCGTGGTCGCCCGCACCACCGAGTTGAAGGAAGACGCCTCGCTGGCGACGTTCTATCTGGTGTCGCTGGCGCTGGGCGTCACCATCGTCTCCATCAAGGGCACCAATATCGACCTGCTGCACGTGCTGTTCGGCAACATCCTGGCGATGGACGACCAGACCCTGCTGGTGATCGCGTTCAACGCCACCATCACGCTGCTGGTACTGGCGGTGATCTATCGGCCGCTGGTGATCGAATGCGTCGATCCGGTGTTTTTGCGCACGGTGAGCCGGGCCGGCGCGCCGGCGCATCTGGCGTTTCTGGCACTTGTCGTCATCAATCTGGTCAACGGTTTTCACGCGCTCGGCACCTTGCTGGCGGTAGGGCTGATGATACTGCCCGCGGGCATCGCGCGGTTCTGGTCGCGCGACATCACCGGCATGATCTGCATCGCGGTCGTGAGTGCCATTGTTTCCGGCTATGCCGGCCTGGTGCTGTCGTTCCAGACCCGGGTGCCGTCGGGACCGGCGATCATTCTGGTGGCGGCGGTGCTGTATGTCGGCTCGGTGCTGTTCGGCAGCGTCAGCGGCGTCGTCAGGCAGATGTTTCCCGGCCGCCATCTCGAGGCCTGACAATGCGGCGTCTTCACCTCTGGCTGATCTGTCTCGCGCTGGTCGCCGCGGCCTGTCCCGCGCGCGCGCAGGAGCGCCTCAACGTCGTCGCCAGTTTTTCCATCCTCGGCGATCTCGTGCGCAATGTCGGCGGCGAGCGCGTCGCCGTCACCACATTGGTCGGCCCTGACGGCGATGTGCACGTCTACACGCCGGCGCCGGCGGATGCGAAGAAGATCGCGGACGCAAAACTCGTCATCATCAACGGCCTCGGCCTGGAGGGCTGGTTGCCGCGGCTGGTGCAGTCTTCGGGCAGCAAGGCTGCCATCGTGGCCGCGACCAGCGGCATCGCGCCGCGCAAACTGGGCTCCGATGCCGATCCGCATGCCTGGCAATCGGTGGTCAATGCGAGGATCTATGTTGTCAATATCCGCGACGCGCTGGGCACCATCGACCCGGCGAATGCCGGGGTCTATCGCGCCAATGCCGATCTCTATCTGGCAAAACTGGACGGGCTCGACCGCGAAGTGCGGGACGCGGTTGCGCAAATCCCGCAAGGGCGCCGCAAGGTGATCTCGACCCACAATGCCTTCGGCTATTTTGCCGACGCCTACGGCGTCGAATTCATCGCGCCGCTGGGCGTTTCCACCGAATCCGAGGCCAGCGCGCGCGATATCGCCGGGATCATCACCCAGGTCAGGTCAGGCAAAATACCGGCGGTTTTTCTGGAAAATATCAGCGATCCCAGGCTAATCCGGCGGATATCGGCCGAGACCGGCGCCAGGATCGGCGGAACGCTGTATTCCGACAGCCTGACTGGCGAAAAGCGCGATGCCCCCACTTACATTGATATGGTCAGGCACAATATAAGGGCATTGACCAGCGCACTCGCCAATTAGGGCAGGGGCCTCCCTGCTGTCGGCGCGGCCTGCGACACCCGCCTTCCGGAGTTATGATGCCTGAATTGACGTCCCAAAAAATTCCCGTGACCGTGCTGACCGGCTATCTCGGCGCCGGCAAGACCACGCTCTTGAATCGCATCCTGTCGGAAAATCACGGCAAAAAATACGCCGTCATCGTCAACGAATTCGGCGAGATCGGCATCGACAACGATCTGATCATCGGCGCCGATGAAGAAGTGTTCGAGATGAACAATGGTTGCGTCTGCTGCACCGTGCGCGGCGACCTCGTGCGCATCCTCGACGGCTTGATGAAGCGCAAGGGCAGGTTCGACGCCATCATCGTCGAGACCACCGGGCTCGCCGATCCGGCGCCGGTGGCGCAGACCTTCTTCGTCGACGAGGACGTGCAGAAGCACGCGCGGCTCGATGCTGTCGTGACGGTGGCCGATGCGAAATGGCTGGGCGACCGGCTCAAGGACGCGCCCGAGGCAAAAAACCAGATCGCGTTTGCCGACGTCATCGTGCTCAACAAGACCGACCTCGTTTCCAGGGCGGAGCTGGCCGAAGTCGAGGCCCGGATCCGCGCCATCAACCCCTATGCCAAGCTGCACCGCACCGAGCGCTGCCAGGTGGCGCTGTCGGACGTGCTGGAGCGCGGCGCGTTCGATCTCGATCGCATCCTCGAGCTCGAGCCGGAATTTTTGGACGCCGGCGATGGGCACGATCACGATCATCATCACCACGATCATGGCCATGGTCACGATCACGCCCACAGCCATGACGGCCTGAAGCATTACCATGACGAGGACATGCAATCGCTGTCGCTGCGCACCGATAAGCCGCTCGACGCCACAAAATTCATGCCGTGGCTGCAGAACCTGGTCGCCAGCGAGGGTCAGAAGATCCTGCGCTCGAAAGGCATTCTCGCCTTCAGCGACGATGACGACCGCTATGTGTTCCAGGGCGTTCACATGATGCTGGAGGGCGATCACCAGCGGGCCTGGAAGGACGGCGAGGCGCGCGAAAGCCGGCTCGTCTTCATCGGCCGCGAATTGCCCGAACAGATCATCCGTGACGGTTTCGAGAGCTGTATCACCACGTGATGAAAGAGTTCGATCCCGGCGACAATGCCGCCTCCATCGTTTCGGTCACCGACCGGGTGCGCCCGGTCGCGATCGGCATGGCCGTTACCTCGGTGCATTTTCTCGGCGACCGCGCGGCCTTCGTCGGCGCAGAGGAGAGCGTGGCGCTGGTGAGCAGCGGCGGCGAGATATCGCCGGTCGCCGTCCACAGCGGCGGCATTTTGTGCGCGGCGTCCGACGGGTCCCGCATCGTCATGGGCGGCGATGACGGCAAGCTCGTTGCGCTGGATGCGAAAGGCGAGGTCGCGGTGCTCGCGACCGACCCAAAGCGGCGCTGGATCGACAATGTGGCGCTGCATCCCGAAGGTGCGGTGGCGTGGTCGGCCGGCAAGACCGCCTTTGTCCGCGGCGGCAAGGGCGAAGACAAATCTTTCGAAGTGCCGTCGACGGTCGGCGGGCTTGCGTTTGCACCAAAAGGGCTGCGGCTGGCGATCGCGCACTACAACGGTGTGACGCTATGGTTCCCCAACATGGTGGCCAACGCCGAAGTTCTGGAGTGGGCCGGCTCGCATCTCGGCGTGGTGTTCAGCCCCGACAACAAATTCCTGGTCACCGCGATGCACGAACCGGCGCTGCATGGCTGGCGTCTCGCCGATACCAGGCACATGCGCATGTCCGGCTATCCCGGCCGTGTGCGGTCGATGTCGTGGAGCGCCGGCGGCAAGGGCCTTGCCACCTCGGGCGCCGATACCGTTATCATATGGCCGTTCGCCAGCAAGGACGGCCCGATGGGCAAGGAGCCCGCGATGCTGGCGCCGCTGCAGGCGCGGGTGTCGGCGGTCGCCTGCCATCCGAAGAACGATATCCTCGCCGCCGGCTACAGCGACGGCACCATCCTGATGGTGCGGTTGAACGACGGCGCGGAGATTCTGGTGCGCAAGAACGGCGGTGCGCAGGTTTCGGCGCTGGGCTGGAACGCCAAAGGCACGATGCTGGCATTCGCCACCGAGGATGGCGACGCCGGGTTGCTGGCGCTGTAATAGTCCTTTCTCCACATCCCTTCGAGGGACCATGCGCTTTCTGGCAACCTTCCAGATCTACGATTTTCTCGACACGCTCATCAGCCTGTTTACGGCGTTCTTCCTCGGCACCCTGATCGGCGCGGAGCGGCAATACCGGCAGCGGACCGCGGGGCTGCGCACCAACGTGCTGGTTGCCGTGGGCGCCGCGGCATTCGTCGATCTGGCGATGCATCTAGCGGCGGCCGATGGCGCGGTGCGCGTGATCGCGTATGTCGTATCGGGGATCGGCTTTCTCGGAGCCGGCGTCATCATGAAAGAGGGGATGAACGTGCGCGGCTTGAACACCGCGGCGACGTTGTGGGGATCGGCTGCGGTCGGGTGTTGCGCCGGCGCTGATATGATCGCCCAGGCGATGGCGTTGACCGCCTTCGTGCTGGCCGGCAACACGTTGCTGCGCCCCCTGGTGAACGCCATCAACCGCAGTCCTCTCGACGAACGTTCATCGGAAGCGACTTATTATTTCAAGCTCGCGGTTACGCCGGAGGCATTGCCTGATATGCGCGACCGCCTGGTGGAGCGGCTCGAACGTGCCAAATATCCGGTGGCCGACCTGGAGGTCGTCGAACTCGGCGACGATCTGCTGGAGATCGTGGCTACGCTCGTCAGTACCGCCATCGTTCCAGGCGACCTGGACGCGGTGGTCACTGACCTTCAGCGGGAGCCTGGCGTTCGCCACGCCACCTGGGAAGTCAGCACCAAGGATTGATTGGGGCTTTTCAAGCGGCAATCGCGGTTCGGAGAGGCCAACGACCGGGAACCTTTCCTCGCCACGGCAGTTGGTCTCGCGAACAAATTCGCGGTGAAAAAACATGTCTCCGGACGACAGGAAACGCGCCTACAGGATGGATATGCTGTTGGCCGCCGTCATGGTGGCGGCAGGCCTTGTTATAGCCAGCCTTTCGGTGGCCCAGCTCAGGGCGAGCAAGCCGCACCCGCAGATGGCGCAGGCGACCCAGCCGCTGCAATCGACGCCGGGTGCCGAGACCAAACCGTCGGCGCCCGCCGAGCCTATGACGACAGGTGCGCGGCCGTCCGGCACTCCGCCCGAACCCGCGCGTCCCGATACGGAGGCGCAGAAGGCCGGCGCCCCCACCGCGCTGCCGCCCGCGCCGGCCGAAAAGACCGCGGCGCCGATCAAGGAAAGATAGCCACATCTCCCTCAGTCCTTAGCCTGAGGAGCGCTCCGTCAGGAGCGCGTCTCGAAGGATGGCGGCGAGCCCTCATGGTTCGAGACGCGCCAAGGCGCGCTCCTCACCATGAGGTCGGAGGTTGCCGCTGATCACGTCATGGTCATCGCTGCCGATTTTACAGTCTCGCTTGTGTCGCCTTGCTGCCCCATAATTGCGCCCGCGCGCGATTGCGCAGATGACACATGGGGCTGATGATGAAGATCGAGGACGTCAGGCGAACCGCCTATTCGATGCCGCTGACCAATCCGTCGTTTCCGCCCGGACCCTATCGCTTCTTCAATCGGGAATATTTCGTCATCACCTACCGGACCGATCCGGACGCGCTCGCCGCCGTGGTGCCGGAGCCGCTGGAAGTCACAGAGCCGGTCGTCAAATACGAATTCATCCGCATGCCCGATTCAACAGGGTTCGGCGACTACACCGAAACCGGTCAGGTGATCCCGGTCCGCCTCAACGGCGAGGAGGGTGCCTACACCCACGCGATGTATCTCGACGACGATGCGCCGATCGCCGGTGGCCGCGAGTTGTGGGGTTTCCCCAAAAAAAGAGCCTCGCCGAAGATCGCCGTCGAGAGCGATGTGCTGGTGGGCTCGCTGCATTACGGCTCGGTGCTCTGCGCCTCCGGCACCATGGGCTACAAGCACCGTCCCGTCGACCATGACACTGTGCTGCAGGGCATGAAGGCGCCGAACTTCATTCTAAAGATCATTCCGCATGTCGATGGCAGCGCGCGGATCTGCGAGCTGGTGCGCTTTCATCTCGAGGACATCGTGTTGAAAGAGGCATGGACCGGCCCCGCAGCACTCGGCCTGTTTCCGCACGCGCTCGCAGATGTCGCGCGGCTGCCGGTGCGCGAGGTGATCTCGGCGTTGCATTTCAAGGCGGATCTGACGCTGGGACTGGGGACGGTGGCGTTCGATTATTTGAAGAAGTGAATTAGCGGCGAACGCAGTCATTCAAGTTCGTCATGGCCGGGCTCGTCCCGGCCATCGACGTCTTGGTCACACAAAGAAAGACGTGGATGCCCGGCACAAGGCCGGGCATGACGAAAAAACGTCGCCTCACCGCACCAGCACGTTCCTGAACTGCCAGGGGTCGCTGGTGTCGATGTCCTCCGGAAACAATCCCGGCCGGTCGCTCAGCGGCGTCCAGTCGGTATAAAAACCCTTTACGGGGCCGAGATACGGCATCTGGATTTCGAGGCACCGCCTGAAATCCAGCTCATCAGCCTCGACGATCCCCGCGGTGGGATTTTCCAGCGCCCACACCATGCCGGCCAGCACCGCAGAGGACACCTGCATGCCGGTGGCGTTCTGGTAGGGCGCGACCTCACGGGTTTCCTCGATCG
>Ga0193699_10000624_pt1 | contig 14980 bp, 17 predicted proteins | sample L3c2metaG_FD_160095 | JGI IMG/M metagenome (GOLD analysis project Ga0193699, IMG submission 160095) | Soil microbial communities from a riparian zone of the East river system, Colorado, United States - L3c2 | ecosystem: Environmental > Terrestrial > Soil > Riparian zone | place: USA: East... | reverse complement strand
ACTTCCGCGTAAGGCCGGCCGGCAAAGCTGGCGATGGTCGCCGCGTCGAGGGTCGGCCACGACACAGGCACGTAGAGACCACCATCACGGGCCAGTCCGGCCAGCATGACGTCGACGAAATTAAGCTCGGGGGCCTCGCCCCGCGTTGAGACATAACGCATTGAAATCGCTAGCTTTTGGTGTTCCGGCCGGGCCGCTAACGGCACAGTAGCCGCGAGCGGGGGCTTTCACAAGAAAACCCCGCCCGCGGCTTTGTGCCTGCCGGAACTGCCGGAAAAGCCAGCCTAGAGGTTGGCCTCATCGAAGGCGCGCACCCACATGGCGCAGACGCCGGAGCGGACGATGTCGTTACGGTCGAATTCGATCACCGGCACGTTGAGCATCTGCGACTTGATCATGTGGATGACGGTGCGCAGGCCGCTGGCGTGCTCGAGATCGCATTGGCTGACGTCGCCGTTGATGACCACGGTGCAGTCCTCACCGATGCGGGTGAGGAAGGTCTTGATCTCGATGACCGAACTGTTCTGCGCCTCGTCGAACAGCACGAAGGCGTTCTTCCACGAGCGGCCGCGCATGACCTCGAACGGCACCATTTCAATCGCGCCGTTCTTGAGCGCGATTTCGTAGGCCGCGGCGCCGATGCGTTCCTTGATGGCTTCGATCACCGGCGCTGCCCAGGGCGCGAACTTGTCTTCCAGTGTGCCGGGGAAAAAGCCGAGCGAACGGCCGCAGGGCACGTTCGGCCGCGTCAGGATGATCTTATCGATGGCGCCGGTGCGAAACAGATCGGCGGCATGGGTCGCGGCAATCCAGGTTTTACCGGTGCCGGCGGGCCCGAGAACGATCACCTGCGGACTGACGCGGAGCGCGTCTAGATAATTGGCTTGCGTCGGATTCAGCGGCTTGATCGGGGGCAGTATGCGTTCAGCCTCAAACTTCGAACCTTGAAACTCGATGATCTCGGCGGTCTCGCGGCCATTGCGGCGGCGGTTCTTCTTGCCGAAATGCTTGTTACTGAAGTGCTTGTGGCTGAAGTGTTTACCCAAGGCTGACTCCTTTTGCTGAATTCAAGAGGAATAGTCATGCGCAATCGCTCCGTGCGACGAGCACGGAGTTACGGGACTCTGCAGGTTGTGAGAGATTGTCGGCAGGCGACAAAACGGGCTCGTCGAAAGAAGGTACCCTTAGTTTGGGATACCTCAATCTTCTCATCGAAGAGCAGTCTTACGAGCCTTCATGCCAGGCGAGTATAGCACGATTCGCGTGACAGTTTCATGGATCGTTTTTGAGCATCGAGCCGAAAGAATCGTCGGCGTTTGCCGTTTTAAAGTTCGTTTAATGAATGTGGCGGCCGGCGCGAAATTGCAGAAAAACGCCGGCCGCATAAGCTTTTTTTGAGCGTCAGCTGACCAGCGCGCCGCCGTCGATATAGACGATGGCGCCGGTGGCAAAGCCGTTGGCCATGAAGGCGAGGATTTGCACAGCAATGTCTTCGCCAAGGCCAACGCGGCCGACCGGCAGGCCGGATGCGATCTTGGCCAGCATGTCCTTGCGGGCGGCTTCCGGCATGCCGGCGCGGATCGGCGTATCGATGATGCCGGGCGAAACGCAATTGACGCGTACCGGCGCCAGTTCGAGCGCCAAGGCGCGCGTCAGGGACTCGATGGCGCCGTTCGCTGCGCCGACAATCGCGGAATTCGGCCGCGGCCGGATGCTGAGGAAGCCGGAAACCAGCGTCAGCGAACCGCCGGCCTTGATCTCCGCCGCGCGCGCCACGCGCCAGGCGCCCCACAGCTTGCCTTCGAGCGTCGAGCGCGCGTCTTCCATCGACACCGTCTTGAACGGCCCCGACTTGAGTTGCGCCGCGCTGACGACGACATGATCGACCGGGCCGCAGGTCTTGAACAAATTGACGACGCTGTCGTCGCTGGTGACGTCGGCGACGATGCCGGTGGCGCCGACCTTGGTGGCGGCGGCTTTCACCTTGTCGGCGTTGCGCGAGGCGATGATCACCTCGGCGCCTTGCGCCTTGGCGAGTTCGGCGGTCGCAAGACCAATGCCGGACGAGCCTCCGACGACAACGACTTTCTTACCTGCAAGCAACATGACGTCTCCCTAGATTAAAGTTGGCGCACTAAACCATGCCACCGCATCTGCAACAATCCCAATTGGCATTTCACAGGGAGAAACGCTCGTGCTTACGCACGACCCTTGTCCGAAAACCGGTACCACCCTCGGATCAAGTCCGAGGGCAAGCTTTTCGGGGTCACGCGCTTAGTACCGGCGCCGCAGCCGCCGCGCGAGCCAAGCCACATAGACACCGGCGAGACCGAGCGCGAGCCCGAACCAGGTGATCGCGTAGCCCAGATGGTTGTCGGGGAGATGCACCTCGATCTTGCCGGGCAGCGGCGCGCCGCCGGGCGGCACCGGCGCTTCCTGATCAATGTAGAAGGGCGCGGCGGCCGCCCATTTCTTTTCCGCCGCCATCGCCTTGATGTCGCGCACGTACCAGACATTGGTCTTGGGATCGTCGGCCGGCGTGAACATGCTGCGGCCTTCCGGCCAGCGCATCGCGCCGACGATATCGACAGTGCCGCGCGGCGCGCCTTCGCTGCGCGTCGCCGGGTCCTTGCGATCCATCGGCACGAAGCCACGATTGACCAGCACGATGCTGCCGCCGGCAAGCTGCGCCGGGGCGAACACCCAATAGCCCGGGACTTTGACGTCGGGACGGAACGGCGAGCCGCTGGTGTAGACCAGCGCCTCCTCGCCCGGCAGAAACTCCGCCGGAAACGTGACGCGGGAAAATTCGGTGTCAGCCTGCGCCACCTGCGGCCATTTGGCGCGCGGCGGCAGATCGGCCGGCGCGCGCGTAATGCGCGACGTCACGGTCTCGATCAGATTTTCCTTCCAGGCCTTGCGGTCGACTTGCCAGATGCCGAGCCCGATCAGGATCGCGACGCAGGCGACGGCAAAGACCGTCGCCTCGATGACGCCTCCCCTCGGGCGCTCAACGCTCAAGCTTCGCCCCGATGATGAAGCCGGCCTTCCGCCGCCTTGTGATGATATTGCAGTGAGATCAGCAGGCCTTTGATCAGCCGCAGCGGCGCCAGCGTCACCAGCAGGACCAAAGGCAGCCACAGCGCCGCGTGCAGCCAGTACGGCGGCTGATAGATAATCTCAGTCGCCAGCGCTGCGCCAACCACGATAGCGCCGCCGATCAAGATCACGAATACCGCGGGGCCATCGCCGGCATCGGCAAAGCTATAATCGAGCCCGCATTTCTCGCAGGCCGGGCGCACCGCCAGAAAACCTTGAAACAGCCGGCCCTCGCCGCAGGCCGGACAGTGGCCACGCAAGCCTCGGCCGATCGGCAATGCAAGGGGGGATATCGGCGTAGTCATGCACGATCCTTAAAACGAAAAAGGGGCGGCGCCGTGACGCCGCCCCTTCGTAATTACCGCAAGCGATTTAGTGCCCGCCGTGCGCGCCACCGGCGCCCGCGCCCCACACATAGATACAGGCAAACAGGAACAGCCACACCACGTCGACGAAGTGCCAGTACCAGGCGGCAAACTCAAAGCCGAGATGCTGGGTCGGGGTGAAATGGCCGTTGAGTGTGCGAACCAGGCAGACCAGCAGGAAGATCGTGCCGATCAGCACGTGCGCGCCGTGGAAGCCGGTCGCCATGAAGAAGGTGGCGCCGTAGATGTTGCCGCTGAAGTTGAAGGCGGCGTGCGAATATTCGTAAGCCTGCACGCAGGTGAAGGTGGCGCCGAGCAGCACGGTGAGGATCAGGCCCCACTTCACGCCCTCGCGGTCGTTTTCCAGCAAGGCGTGATGCGCCCAGGTCACCGTGGTGCCCGAGGTCAGCAGGATCAGCGTGTTGAGCAGCGGCAGATGCCAAGGATCGAAGGTCTGGATCCCGGTCGGCGGCCAGACGCCGTGGGTGAAGGCCAGCCGGCCGACGTCATGCGCTTCGCCGGGAAACAGCGCCGTGTTGAAGTAGGCCCAGAACCAGGCGACGAAGAACATCACTTCCGAGGCGATGAACAGGATCATGCCGTAGCGGTGCGAGATCTGCACCACGCGGGTGTGGAAGCCTTGGAACTGCGCTTCGCGGATCACGTCGCGCCACCAGGCGACGAAGGTATAGAGTACGCCCAAGACACCGGCGCCGAACACCAGCGGTGCCGCGGCATACATGTGGTGCATCCAGCTGACGGCGCCGACGGCCATGATGAAGGCCGCGGTGGCGCCGACGGCCGGCCACGGGCTCGGATCGACCAGATGGTAATCGTGATGTTTGGTGTGAGCGTCGGCCATCGTGGTCGTCTCCGTTATAGCTTTGACTTGTTCGTGTCCGGGGCCTCGGCCACCGGCTGCGCTTGGTCGCGCTGCCGGTAGAAGGTGTAGGACAACGTAATGGTGTTGAGATCGTCCTGGTCGCGGTCTTTGACGAGTTCGGGATCGACATAGAACACGACGGTCATGTCGCGCGTTTCGCCAGCCTTGAGGGTCTGCTGGGTGAAACAGAAGCAGTTGATCTTGGTGAAGTATGATCCGACCTGCGGCGGCGACACGTTGTAGCCGGCCTGCGCGGTGATCTCGCGCGCGGCTTGGTTGATCACCTTGTAGTGGACGGTCGCGACTTCGCCGATGCGGACCTTGATCTCGTTCTGCTCCGGCTCGAAGCGCCACGGCAGGCCGGGCGCGACGTTGGAATCGAAACGGATCGTGAGCTGCCGGCCGAGCACCTGATCGGGCGCACGCTCGCTGACTTGCGTGGTGCCGCCGAAACCGGTGGTCTTGCAGAACCAAGTGTACAAAGGCACCGAGGCATAGGCCGCGCCGACCATCATCGCGACAAACGCGCCGCAGCTGGCGGCGACGATCACGTCGCGCCGCAGCAGTCTTTTGTCACGGGGGGGCGCGGACGTGCTCATCACATCGGCCTGACCAAGATCATCGGACCCTTCACCAGGGTCATCACGTAAAACAGCAGGACCAGCGCCGCGAGCGACACCGCGATGGCAATCGAACGTGAGCGCCGAGCGCGCTTCTGCGCCTCGGTCAGCACCACGCCATCGTCTTTGTTGGCCGGCTCATTCATCGCTAGTCCAATGCTCATGTCGCGATCCTGGCGATCAGCCCGCCCCAGCCGCGGTCGACCAGGAGTACCGCGAACAGCAGAAAAAGGTAGAGGATCGAGAAGGCGAAAAGGTTCCGGCAGGCGCGCTCGGCCGGGCGGCGCTCACGAAACACCTGCCAGGCCAGCAGCAGCATGATCGCGCCGGTCACGACCGACGTGACGCCGTACATTGCGCCGGCAAAGCCCAGCGGCCACGGCGCGATGGCGACCGGCACCAGCAGCAACGTGTAGAGCAGGATGTGGCGGCGGGTAACGACCTCGCCAGCCACCACCGGCAACATCGGGATGCCGGCGCGGGCGTAATCCTCGGTCTTGTAAAGCGCCAGCGCCCAGAAGTGCGGCGGCGTCCAGATGAAGATGATGGCGAACAACAAGATAGGCTCGAGCGACAGCGAGCCGGTCACCGCGGCCCAGCCGATCATCGGCGGGAAGGCGCCGGCGGCGCCGCCAATCACGATGTTCTGCGGCGTCGAGCGCTTGAGCCACATTGTGTAGATCGCGACGTAGAAGAAGATCGTGAAAGCGAGCAGCGCGGCGGCCAGCACGTTCACCAGCAGCCCGAGCACCACCACCGAGAAGCCGGACAGCGTCAGACCGAAGGCCAGCGCCTCGCCCGGCTGTACGCGGCCCATCGGCACCGGACGGCGCGCGGTGCGCGTCATCTTGGCGTCGATGTCGGCATCGAACCACATGTTGAGCGCACCTGATGCGCCGGCGCCGACCGCGATGCAGAGCAACGCCGTGAACGCGGTGATCGGATGCAACGAGCCCGGCGCGACCGAAAGGCCCACTAACGCGGTGAACACCACGAGCGACATCACCCGCGGCTTCAGCAGCGCGATGTAATCGCCGACGGTGGCAAGGCTGGGCTCAGCCAATGCCGGCCGGCGGACTTCTGCGCCTTCGCTGATGAGCGACATGGGTTCGGCCGGTAGTCCTTACTTGATGCGCGGCAGCGTTTCGAACTGGTGGAACGGCGGCGGCGAGGTCAGCGTCCACTCGAGCGTCGTTGCGCCGACACCCCACGGATTGTTGCCGGCGACGCGCTTCTTCGCGAAAGCTTCGATCACACCGGCGAGGAAGATGATGACGCCGAAGCCGGAGATGTAGGAGCCGTAGGACGACACCAGGTTCCAGCCGGCGAAGGCATCCGGATAGTCGACATAGCGGCGCGGCATGCCGGCCAGACCGAGGAAGTGCTGCGGGAAGAACACCAGGTTCACGCCGATGAAGGTGACGTAGAAGTGCAGCTTGCCGATGGTCTCGTTGTACATGTAGCCGGAGATTTTCGGGAACCAGTAGTACCAGCCGCCGAAGATCGCGAACACGGCGCCGAGCGACAGCACGTAGTGGAAGTGCGCGACGACGTAGTACGTATCCTGCAGCACGCGATCGACGCCGGCGTTCGACAGCACGACGCCGGTAACGCCGCCCAGCGTGAACAGGAAGATGAAGCCCAGCGCCCACAGCATCGGGGTGCGGAATTCGATCGAGCCGCCCCACATCGTGGCGATCCAGGAGAAGATCTTCACCCCGGTCGGCACCGCGATCACCATGGTGGCGGCGATGAAGTAGGCCTGCGCGCCGGTCGAAAGACCGACGGTGTACATGTGGTGCGCCCAGACGACGAAGCCGACTGCGCCGATCGAGACCATGGCGTAGGCCATGCCGAGATAACCGAACACCGGCTTGCGGCTGAAGGTGGCGACGATCTGGCTGACCATGCCGAAGCCCGGCAGGATGAGAATGTACACTTCGGGGTGGCCGAAGAACCAGAACAGATGCTGGTACAGAATGGGATCGCCGCCGTTATCGCCCGAGAAGAACGTGGTGCCGAAATTGCGGTCGGTCAGCAGCATGGTGATGGCACCGGCGAGCACCGGCAGAGACAACAGCAGCAGGAACACGGTCACCAGGATCGACCACACGAACAGCGGCATCTTGTGCAGCGTCATGCCGGGCGCGCGCATGTTGAAGATGGTGGTGATGAAGTTGATGGCTCCGAGGATCGACGACGCGCCCGCCAGATGCAGCGACAGAATCGCGAAGTCGACCGCCGGGCCCGGATGGCCCGAGGTCGAGAGCGGCGCGTACAGCGTCCAGCCGGCGCCGACGCCGTTGGAGCCCGGCTCGCCTTCGACGAACATCGAGATGATCAGCAGCGAGAACGAGGCCGGAAGCAGCCAGAACGAGATGTTGTTCATGCGCGGGAACGCCATGTCCGGCGCGCCGATCATCAGCGGAACGAACCAGTTGCCGAAGCCGCCGATCATCGCAGGCATCACCATGAAGAAGATCATGATCAGGCCGTGGCCGGTGACGAACACGTTGTATTCATGCGGGGTCGGGAAGAACTGAATGCCCGGGTGAGCAAGCTCGATGCGGATGGCGATCGACAGCAAGGCGCCGATGATACCGGCCATGATCGCGAACACCAGGTACATCGTGCCGATGTCCTTGTGGTTCGTCGAATAGACGAAACGGCGCCATCCGGTCGGATTGTGGTGCTCTTCGTGATGGGCTTCGTGTGCGCCGTGTGCCGCTGCGTTGCTTGCCATCTGTATTGTCCTTCGATCCTAAGTCGCCGTCGCCCGCATTATATTCGTGTAACGCTACGTGTCATTTCGCCGTGTCGGCCGCGGCCAAAGCGTCCGGAGACGCGCGCTCGTCGGTGGCGTATTTCTTTTTCGCCTGATCGACCCAGGCGGTGTACTCGGCGTCGTTCACGACGCGTACCGCGATCGGCATGAAGGCGTGATCCTTGCCGCACAGTTCGGAGCACTGGCCGTAATATATGCCTTCGCGCTCGGCCTTGAACCAGGTCTCGTTGATGCGGCCGGGGATGGCATCGATCTTGATGCCGAAGGCTGGCACCGCGAAGGAGTGGATCACGTCGGCGCCGGTGGTGAGGATGCGCACGATCTTGTTGACCGGCACCACGATTTCATTGTCGACCGCCAAGAGGCGCGGTTGGCCCGGCTTGAGGTCCTTGGTCTGCACCATCAGCGAGTCGAATTCGAATTTGCTGTCCGGATAGCTGTAGGTCCAGAACCACTGCTTGCCGGTCGCCTTCACGGTCACGTCGGCCTGCGGCGTGTTGAGCTGATAGAACAGCAAGCGGAACGACGGCACCGCGATCGCGACCAGGATCAGCACCGGAACGACGGTCCAGATCACTTCGATCATCGTGTTGTGGGTGGTGCGCGAGGGCACCGGGTTGCTCTTGGCGTTGAATTTCACCGCCACGATGACCAGCAGCGCCAGCACGAAAATCGTGATCGCCGTAATCACCCAGAGCAGAAAGTCGTGAAACCAGATGATGTTGTCCATCACCGGGGTGGCGCCCTGCTGCAGGCCGAGCTGCCACGGTTCCGGTTGACCGCTCGCGGCCAGCGCCGCACCTCCGGTGAGAACGATCACAGACGTGACCATGACTACGACCAACCGCTTGAGCACCAGCATTGTCGAATGCGCTCCCTCGACGAAAAATAACAGCCCAGACAAGGCCCTCTTAGGCCCCTTTTTACCGCCCACCGCAGGCAGGATGTTCGGCGCGGCCCCGCGCAACACGGCATTTGCCACGGGCGTGGCAGCTTTAAGCGGTGCGGCGGGACGGGGGAAATCCCGGCCTCTCAAACCATAATTCCGGGGCTGCTGCAATGCACCTCGTCGGGTGGCCCATGCGACAAACGGCTTATCTTGGGGACCGTTTTGGGCCGCGTTTTGACGCCGTATTTACGCCACGTCGCAAGCGCCTTGGATGGCGGCCAATTGGCGGGCTTGCTTGACAGAAGCGGGCGGGGCATGACCCAACGGGAATGAATTAAAGTGCGAGCGGGCCAAGCGATTCGGCCTCCTCGCCCAGGAAATCTTCCGTCCTAAGGGATTGCGAGATGCGCATTTTCAAGCAAAGCGAGCCCGCGATCTGGGTGGCGTTGATCCTGGCGTTGGCGAGCCTGCCGATAGATCGGGCCGCCGCTCAGGGCGCCGTCAAATCGGTGCATAAAGACTGGCAGATCCGCTGCGACACCCCGCCGGGCGCTAAATCCGAGCAATGCGCCTTGATCCAAAGCGTCACCGCCGAGGACCGCGCCAATGTCGGGCTGACGGTGATCGTGCTGAAAACCGCCGACGCCAAGAACCGGCTGATGCGCGTCGTCGCGCCGCTCGGCGTGCTGCTGCCGTCCGGCCTGGGGCTCAAGATCGATGCTGCCGACGTCGGCCGCGCCGGCTTTGTCCGCTGCCTGCCCAATGGCTGTATCGCCGAGGTCGTCATGGACGACGAACTGATCAAGAAATTGCGCAACGGCAAAGCCGCAACCTTCATCATCTTCCAGACGCCGGAGGAAGGCATCGGCTTCCCGATGAGCCTCAACGGCTTCGGCGAGGGCTACGACAAGCTGCCCTAGCCTTCCCGCTCGGCGGCGAGCTGGCCGACGATCCACTTGCGGAAGTCGCGGACGCGGGCCGGCAGGCGGTCACGATCCTGGTAGATCAGATAGAACCCGTCCCCGGCATCGAAAGTGCTCTCGAACGGCTTCACCAGGTTGCCCTTGCGCAGCTCGGTTTCAATGAAGCCGTGCCGGCCAAGGACGATGCCCAGCCCGTCCAGCGCCGCGCTGAAGGCCAGATCGGTGCTGGTAAAGGTGATGCGGCGGGCCAGCGCCAACGATCCCGCGCCCGTGCTCACCGACCAGCGGTCCCAGTCGTCAAGCCCGGACGATGTCTCCAGCAGCGTGTGGTGCTCGAGATCGGCGGGCTCATTGAGCGGCGGCGCCGACTTCAGGTGGCCCGGGCTGCAGACGGGCACGAGCACGCGCTTCAGCAGCAGGTCCGCTCGCATCGAATTCCAGCGGCCATTGCCGGGCAGGATCGCGACGTCGATCTCCGGCGGCAACGGCGAATCCGGCCGCACGGTCGTGATCAGCACTTCCTGGTCGGGAAACTGCAGATGAAAGTCGGGCAACCGCGGCAGCAGCCAAAGCCTGATGAAAAACCGCGAGCCCCAGATGTGCAGCGGCTGGCCGGCATGGTCCGCGCTGAGCGCCCGCATCCCGGCCGCCAGCTTGGCGAAGGCTTCCTGGACGTAACCAAGATAAAGCCGGCCCGCCGCCGTAATCCGCACCTCGTTACCAACGCGGGCGAACAGATCGACGCCGAGGTAATGTTCCAAGTTCTTGATCTGGCGGCTAATCGCGCTCGGCGTGACGTTCAACTCGACCGCGGCCTGGCTGAAATTCTCCAGCCGGCCCGCGGCTTCAAACGCCTTGACGGCATTGAGCGGCGGCAGGGGCATGATTCTTACTGTGCGTTTTTCTCACAATGGTTAGACTATAAGTCGTTTGACCCGGCAAGCGCGCCTCCCCTTTATCCGGGACGTCAGAGAGCCAGCGTCGAAAGGAAAAGACAGCCGTGAGTTTGCAGACGAAACCGTCCGCCCTGCGGCCCGTCTGGCCGACCGGCCGCAGCAAGATCGACCAGAGCAACATCACGACCGTCGCCGACGGACAGCTTTATGCGCTGCAGAACGTGCTGGAGCTCGACGGCCGCGTCAGCGCCTATCCGGCCAATGCGAGGGGCTACTCGGTCTCGAACTGCTACCTGCTCACCAACGGCCGTCACGCCTTGCTGCTGGACAGCGGCTTGTCGGCGCACGAGTCCTCGATCATCTCGATGATCCGGTCGCTGACCAAGCCCGACACACTGCTGTCGCTCTTTCCGCTGCGCATCAATGAATACATGTCGGTCTGCAACGTCGAAGCGATCGCGCAGAGCTTCAATGTCGAACAATGCTATTCCGGCAATCCGGACGCCGCGCTGTGGGTCGACTTTGGCAAGCGCTCGGACAGCAATGACGAGCGGCCCTACTCACTTAAGACCACCTTGGTGACTCGCTCCGAAACACTGAACGTCGGTCATGAACGCCCCATCGACGTGTTCCAGGCGCCGATCCGGCTGATCAACACCCGCTGGATGTTCGATCAGGAGACGCGCACGCTGTTCACGTCCGACAGCTTCTCGCATGAATGGAGCGACAGCGCCGACGGACCGTGGGAGATTTCCGACAAAGATTGCACGACGACGCCCAATCATATCCGCAGCTTCCTGTTGAACACCCGCTACTGGTGGCTGGAAGGCGGCAAGACCACCGAGCTGCGCCGCAAGCTCGCCGCCATCTTCGAAAAATATCCGATCGAGACCATCGCGCCCGGTTACGGCCGCATCCTGCGCGGCCGCGCGCTGGTCGAACGACAATACAAGATGTTCGACGACGTTCTGGCGCGGCTGGATAAGGGCGTCGTCGCGCCGAAATATGTCGACCGCGACGAACTGAGGTAAGCGATGCCGAATTTATCGAAACCGATGCCGCGCGAACTGGCCGACGGCGTGTTCTGGCTGGGCGACTGCCTGGAGCAGAACGCCAAAGGCAAAATCTATCACTCGTACAACGCGGCCTTTCTGCTGTGCGGCACGGAAGCCTCGATGCTGATCGAGACCGGGCATCCAAAGGATTTTCCGATCATCGAAAAGCAGCTTAGGGAGTTGCTGGTCGGGCGCGCGCCGCTGAAATATCTCTTCGTCACGCACCAGGAGACGCCGCACTCCGGCGGCCTCGGCCGCGTGCTCGGCCGCTATCCCGAGGCAATCCTGTGCGGCGACATGAGCGACTATCACCTCGCCTTCCCGCAATACGCCGACCGCATGATGTCGATGACGCTCGGCGATGAGGTTGATTTAGGCGGGCGCTCGTTCGTCGCGGTCGAGCCTGTGATCCGCGATCTGCGCACCACGTGGTGGGGCTTTGATACCAAGGAACGCGTGCTGTTTCCCGGCGACGGCTTCGCCTACAGCCACTATCACGAGGACGGGCACTGCGGCCTGCTGGCCGAGGAAGCGATCTCGCTGGATCTGGCCGACGTGTCGGCGGTGTTCGCCGACCGTGCCCTGTTCTGGACCAAGTTCACCGACATGCACCTGTACGTTAATCGGCTGCAGTGGCTGTGCGACGAACTCGGCGTCAAGGCCATCGCGCCGACGCACGGCCTGCCGATCCTTGATCTGCCGAAGACGATGCCCAAGCTTCAGGAAGGCCTGCTGTACGGCAGTTCGGTGCCGGAGTCCGGCACCGAAACAGGGCTCGCTCCGGCCAAAGTTTAAGACGAGCGGCGAGTTAAATCGCCGCCGGCAACCAAGAAATAATTCGAGGACGACCATGAAACACATAGCGAGCTTGCGAAGCGCGGCGATCCTAGGCTGCGTCGCATCAACTCTGATGTTTTCCGCGACCGCTGCGACCGCCGGCGAATATCCGGACCGCCCGATACGGTTGCTGGTGCCGGGCGCTGCCGGCGGCGGCATGGACGTCGTCGCGCGCTTGGTCGCGAATACCATTGGCGAAAGTCTCAAGCAGGCCGTCGTCGTCGAGAACAAGCCCGGCGCCGCCGGCAACATCGCTGTCAACCAGCTCGCGAAGTCGCCGCCCGATGGCTATACCATCGTGCTCGGGCAAACCTCGCAGCTTGCGATCAATCCGTCGCTCTACGGCAACTTGCCGTACGACGTATTCAAGGACTTCATCCCGGTCGTGCTGCTTGCCGATGCTCCTAATGTTGTCGTCGTGCCCGCCGACTCTCCGATCAAGTCAATGGCGGATCTCGTGCAGGCGGCCAAGAACGCGCCGGACGGCCTCGACGTCACGACGCCGGGCATCGGCACGGTTTCCCATCTGACTGCCGAACTGTTTCAGCGTAGCGCCGGCATCAAGCTCCGGCACATCCCGTCCCGCGGCGCGAATTCGGCGTTGATAGACGTCGTCGCCGGACGCATCCCCTTGATGCTGTCCTCGATCCCGACCGCGCTCGGGCTGATCAACAGCGGTCAATTGCGGGCCATCGCGGTATCGGCGATCGAGCGCAGCCCGGCGCTGCCCAACGTTCCCACCATCGCCGAGCAGGGCTATCCCGGCTTCAACGCGGGCACGTGGTACGGCCTGCTGGTGCCGGCCAATACGCCGCCGGACGTCGTGAAAAAGCTCAACGAGGTGGGCAACGCGGCGTTGAAGTCGCCAGCAATCGTCGAACGAGTCGTTGCCGAAGGCGGCATTGTGCTCGGCGGCACCAGCGCGGCCTTCAGCGAAAAGTTGCGCGTCGACAACGCCAAGTGGTCGAAGGTCATCAAGGCAGCCGGACTTCACCAGGAGTGACGAAGGCCTCGCCTTCGCCGCCCGATCCGTAGATACTGACAAAAAACGGTTAGGGTGGAGACGCGACGTGAATCTTGGATTTGTTGGTTTAGGCGCGATGGGACAGTTGATCGTCCCCCGCCTGATGGCAGCCGGCCATCAAGTCACCGGCTGGAACAGATCGAAAGACAAGGCGGCAATGCTCTTAGAAGCGGGAATGCTCTGGGCCGAGCATCCCCGAGCTGTCGCCGAGCAATCCGACATCGTGTTCTCGATCGTCACCGACGCCAAGGCGGTCAAAGCCATCGCGCTCGGCCCGGACGGCATCGTCACCGGCCTCGCCAAAGGCGGCATCTACATCGACATGAGCACGATCGAGCCTGACGAGAGCCGCGCCGTCGCCGCGGAATTCGCCAAGGCCGGATCAATCATGCTGGACGGCCCGCTATCGGGTTCGCCCGTGACGGTCGCGGCCGGCAATGCCTCGGTGATGATCGGCGGCGACGAGGCCGCCTTCGAGCGCGCCAAGCCCGTGCTGCTCGCCATCGGCCCGAAGGTCACCCGCATCGGCGGCAACGGGCTTGCCTGCCAGACCAAAATCGCGGTCAACCTGTTGCTGATGGTCGAAATCATCGCCTTCGGCGAAGCCGTCGCACTGGCGGAAAAAGGCGGCGTGACGCGCGAAGCCGCGGTCGACGCCATTCTCAAAAGCGTCGCCGCCTCGCCGGTCATCGGCTATCGCGGGCCGTTCATTCTCGAGGGCAAGATGCCCGAGGTGCCGCTAGCCGATGTGACGCTGCAGCAGAAAGACATGATGCTGGCGCTCAATCTCGGCCGAACGCTTGGCTCCCCGGTACCGCTCGCGGCCGCCGCCAATGAAATGATGAATGCCTGCCGTGGGTTGGGCATCGACGGCAACGATTTCGTGGTGGCGCATCAGGTCTACCGGCGCCTCGGCGGCCAGGCGTGAGGCCGGAGGTACGCGCATGGCCAGCGAACTCCTCATCCTGACCACCGGCGGCACGTTCGACAAACGCTATCCGGAAGGCCAATGGGTGAAGGAGTTCGCCTTCCCGGACGCGCACGAGTCCGCCGTCACCGATATATTGCGCCGCGCGCGCATGGCGCCCGACAGCTACAGCCAGGCCTGGGTTTTCGCGCAGGACTCGACCGACATCACCGACGCGCAGCGGGCGCAGATCGCGGACCGCTGCGCGGCCGCACCGCAGACGCGCATCGTGGTGACGCATGGCACTGACACCGTGGGCAACCGCATCGACCCGGCGACCGGCAGGCTGTCGGATCAGCCGAACACGGCGGCGGCGATCGCCGCGCTTAATCTCGACAAGACCATCGTGCTGACGGGCGCTGCGCAGCCGGCGGTGATGCGCGATAGCGACACCGACTTCAATCTCGGACTCGCCATCGGCGCCGCGCTGGTCGCTCCGTCGGGCGTCTACATGGCCATGAACGGACTGGTCGCCAATTGGTCGCAGGTGGTCAAGGACGTCGATGGCCGCTTCAGAAAAATGTAAGCTGAAAAAAACACGGGAGGGTGCGCATGACATCATCGGCGGAGAAATTCGGGGCAGCGCTGGCGCGCGGACTTAAAGGAGCGGCGGCTGTGATGAACGAAGGCAAGCAAG
>Ga0193699_10000623_pt1 | contig 14990 bp, 12 predicted proteins | sample L3c2metaG_FD_160095 | JGI IMG/M metagenome (GOLD analysis project Ga0193699, IMG submission 160095) | Soil microbial communities from a riparian zone of the East river system, Colorado, United States - L3c2 | ecosystem: Environmental > Terrestrial > Soil > Riparian zone | place: USA: East... | reverse complement strand
TCCCGAACACGGTCGTTAAGCCCTACAGCGCCGATGGTACTCCGTCCGAGAGGACGCGGGAGAGTAGGCCGTCGCCGGCACCTATCAGAAACGCCCCCGTTGCACTCGCAACGGGGGCGTTTCGTTTGCCCGGCGCGGACGATGGCGCCGCCCGCCTCCGGTTCACGGCCCGTCGCGGTACTCTCTCTTCACGCATAGACTCATTCGCATGCCACGCGCCGGAATCGTCACTGTCGTCGGAAAGCCCAATGCGGGCAAATCGACGCTCCTCAACCGCATCATGGGAGAGAAGCTCGCCATCGTGAGTGCGAAGCCCCAGTCCACGCGTGACCGCGTCGTCGGCATTCACACCACCGACGACGTCCAGATGATCGTCCTCGACACGCCCGGGCTTCTCAACCCGCGGTATGAGCTCCAGCGCGCCATGCGGAGCACCGCCCTCCGCGCCCTCAAGGACGCGGACGTCATCGTCTATCTCGCCGACGCCACCGAGCGCACGCCACCCTCGCTGCTCGAGGCGGCGGAGCTCGACACACCTCCACGCGCACCCGTGTGGACGGTGCTCAACAAGGCCGACGCCATCCGCCCCGTCGAACGGCAGGAGCTCGTCGAGGCACTCCCCGACGCCCGCTTCGTCTCCGCGCTGACGGGGGAAGGGGTCGACGCGCTCGTTGCTGACCTCGGCCAGGTGCTCCCCGTCAGTCCCTTCCTCTATCCCGAAGACGAGATCAGCACGGCCTCCGTGCGCTTCTTCGTCTCGGAGCTCGTGCGGGAAACCGCGCTCGAGCAGCTCGACGAGGAGGTCCCCTATAGCCTGGCCTGCGAGGTGGAGGAGTTCCGGGAGACCGGCACTCCCATGTACATTCGGACGGTCCTGTACGTCGAGCGCGAGAGCCAGAAGCGAATCCTCATCGGCCACAATGGGCAGCGCATCCGCGACATCGGCCGAGCGGCTCGCGCCAAGGTGGAAGCGTTCGTCGGGGCCACGGTGTATCTCGACCTGTGGGTGAAGGTGCTGCCCAATTGGCGAAAGAGCGACAGTGCCGTGCGCCGCTTCGGCTATCGGCTCCACGACGATCCCTCGACATGACACTCTCCCCCAAGCTGCTCGCCATTCTCGTCTGTCCGCGGTGCAAGGGCGCGCTCGAGTATCACGAGAGCGAGTCATCGCTCACCTGTGCGACCTGCCGACTTCGGTACCCGGTGCGCGACGACATCCCCATCATGCTGCTCGACGAGGCGACACCGCTCTGAGCACGTCGGCGTCGCGCCCATGAAGCTGCTCCTCGTTCTCCTGCTGTTCGTCCCCGTGGCGATCGGCGCGGAGCTGGCGCATGCGCCGCCCGTGATGGTTTTCGCGCTGAGCGCGCTCGCGATCATTCCACTCTCCGGATTTCTCGGCAAAGCGACGGAGGAGATCGCCTTCCATACAGGACCGACCGTCGGCGGGCTCCTCAACGCCACGCTCGGCAACCTCGCGGAGCTGATCATCGCGCTCCTCGCGCTTCGGGCCGGGCTGCTCGACCTCGTGAAGGCGTCGATCACGGGCTCCATTCTCGGGAATCTGCTGCTCGTGCTCGGCCTCTCCCAGCTCATGGGCGGGATCAAGCACAAGACGCAGCGATTCGGCGTCGCGCTCGCGGGGCTCAACGTCTCCCTCCTCGTCGTGGCGGTGATCGGGCTCGTCATCCCCGCGGTCTATCACGCCACCCACGTCGACCCGACCCGCGCCCTCACTCGCAAGGTCTCCATCGGGGTGGCGGCGCTGCTGATCACAGGCTACGTGCTGTCACTCGTCTACTCGATGTGGACGCATCGGTCGGTGTTCGGCGAGTCGCGCGACGTAGCCGAGGTCGAGCACGGCGAGACGAACGCACCATGGTCGCTCCGGCGCTCGACGGTCGTGCTGCTCGCGTCGGCGGCCTTCGTCGGGTGGTTGTCAGAGATCCTGGTCGGGTCCACGGAGGAAGCGATCAAGCACGTCGGACTCTCCGAGGTGTTCGTCGGCCTGATCATCGTGCCGATCATCGGCAACGCCGCCGAGCACAGCTCGGCCGTGCTCATGGCGATGAAGAACCGGATGGACCTCGCGGTGTCGATCGCGATGGGCTCGAGCGCGCAGGTGGCGCTCCTCATCGCGCCGGTGCTCGTCTTCGCCGGACTCGCTCTGGGTCAGCCGATGGACCTCGCGTTCAGCGCCTTCGAAGTCGTGGCCGTCGCCCTCGCCGTCTCGGTGGCGAACACCGTCGTGCGCGACGCGGAGTCCAACTGGCTCGAGGGCGCGTTTCTGCTGCTGGTGTACGGCATGCTCGCGGTGGCGTTCTTCTACTTCTGATCGGTCGCGCGCCACGGCAAAAATGGCGCAACTCCCAGCGGCGTCGCGGTTTGACTTGGCCATTCGCGCGCCCTATCTTGCGCCTCCACCCCGGTCGGGCCCAAGCGTGGTCAAGAACAGCGCCATCCTTTTCTCTCCGGACGACGCCACGCCTCCTACCGCGCTCACCGAGTGGCTGGCGCGGCAGGCAGACGTCGTGTTGACCATCCGCCATGTCGACGACCTGATGGCCATGTCGCTTCGTGGCCGTCCGCGCGTGGTCGCTTTCGACGCGCGGTCCGTCCCCGACGTGGTGTACGAGGCCTGCCGCCGGCTGAAGCGGGATTCGTACACTGGCGTGGTGCCCGCCGTGGTCCTGTCGGGGGACGCGGATGACGCATTCGACGAGGCCTTTCGCGCCGGGGCGGACGAGGTGGTGCGCGAGCGGCTGGAGCGACACGAGCTGCTGACACGGCTCGATGCGATGCTGCGCCGGTCGGATCGCGACCTCGTGGTCCACCCCTCCACTCGCCTTCCCGGCGCGGCGGAGATCGAGAACGACGTCGCGCGCCGCCTCTCCACCGAGGTGCGGTTCGCGATGTGCTACGCGGATCTCGACCACTTCAAGGAGTTCAACGACCGGTACTCGTACCACGACGGTGATCGTGTCATCCGCATCCTGGCGAAGATCCTGCACGACGTCGTGAAGGGGATCTGCGGGGAGGAGGGCTTCGTCGGCCATATCGGGGGAGACGACTTCATCTTCGTCATCCCGACGGCCTACATCACCGAGACCTGCGCCGAGATCGTGAACGTGTTCGATCTCCTGATTCCGTACCAGTACTCCGAGCAGGACCGCCGCGCCGGCTATTTCTTCGGCAAGGACCGGCGTGGTCAGCTGCATCGGGTCCCCTTGATGACGGTCTCGATCGGCGTCGTCACGAACGATCGCCGGCACTTCACCCACGCGGCACAGGTCAGTGAACTCGCAACGGAAATGAAGAGCTACGCCAAGACGCTTCCCGGCTCCGTATATTCGGTCGATCGCCGCACCGACAGCCAGCCGGCCGGCGTGATGCGGATCGGCGAGACCCCACCGGCGGTCCCGGCCGGAGAGCAGACATGAACGTCACCTGCCCGGAGTGCCGGTCGGTGTTTCGCGTCGATCCGGCAAAGGTGCCGGCGACAACCGTGCGGGCGCGCTGCTCCGTATGTGGTGGTGTGATCACGATCGCTCCCGAGAGTGACGCGCGCGGCGACTTCGCGTCCGTTGCCGCGCCCTCGTCTGCCCCCGCGCTTGCCGCGCCGTCCCGGACCGCGGACATGCCGTCGACACCACGAGCGCCGACGCCGGCTCTCGCGCCTCGCACCGTGCCTCCCACGGCGGCAGCGGCGGTGCCGCCGGCACCCGCGCCGCCTCCGCCCGCCGTCCCGCGTCCGACGCCCCTGGCTGCCCCCGTCATTCCGGCTCCGGCCCCAGTGAGCCAGCCCGCGGCCCGACCCGCCGCACCTCCCTTTATGCGCCCTCCCGTCGGTGCGCCCGCGGGGGCGACCGCGAGTGCCGGCGCGCCGCCGTTCGCCGGCGCGGGACCTGCCGGCGCTCCCAGAGGGCCCGTAATGCCGCGGCAAGCTGGCGGGCCGGCCGCACCGTTCGCGCCGCGTCCGCAGGCGGCTCCCCCTGCGGCCAGTTCACCGGTGGCCGCACCGGCGGCGCCGTTGCCGCCGCCGGTCGCTCCCCCGCCGAGGGCTCCCGCCTCGGCCGCCGCGCCGTCCAGCGCGCCGTCGCCCGCGCCCCCTGCGGCAGCGGCGACTTCCTCCCCCGCTGTCGCGCCGGCGCCGCCGGCGCGTCCGCCGATCAACCCCTTCCTGGCCAACGATCCGAACGCCAAGGCGAAGCGACTGGCACGGGCGCTCGTATCCGACATCGTCGCCTACTTTCCGCAGAAGCGGGAGGAGGGTGCGCGCGACGGAACGCTGAAGCAGCTCTTTCGCGAGGAGATCAAGAAGAGCTACGAAGAGTACGTCGAGCAGATCGGCCGCGAGTTCGCCGAGACGACGACACATTTCCAGGACGCGCTCAACGACGTGCTGGCCGGAGGGAAGAAGCTCTTCTAGTCTGCCCCTCGCGAGGCTATCTTTCGCCGTCACCACGACACCGTGCGAGCCGTCCGCCCCTCGAGCCGGACGGCTCGTGTCATACCCGGGAGACCCACATGGCGGAGAGCGATCGCGCCCGACTGCTGTCCTCGCACGACGATCAGCTCGCTGAGCTGAGGAGGTATCTTTGACCTCGACCACAAGCGGAAGGAGCTGACCGAGCTCGAGACGCGCATGGGCGCGAACGACTTCTGGAACAACCAGGAGCTCGCGCAGTCCGTCGTCCAGCAGGTGAAGGCGCTCAAGAACTGGGTCGAGCCGTTCGAGTCGCTGGTGGCGCGGGTCGCGAGCGCGCGCGAGCTGGCGGAGCTACTCGACGCGGAGCCCGACGCGGAGATGGATGCCGAGCTCGAGGCCGAGGTCGAGCGCATCGGGCCGGCGCTGGAAGAGTTTCGCCTGCGTTCCCTGCTGTCCCACCCGGACGACTTTCGCGATGCCCAGCTGGAGATCAGCGCCGGCGCCGGCGGCACCGAGGCCCAGGACTGGGCGCAGATGCTCATGCGGATGTACACGCGCTGGGCGGAGCGAAAGGGCTACTCGATCGAGATCGTGGACCTCAGCGAGGGCGAGGAAGCGGGGATCAAGGGCGCAGTGCTCGAGGTGAAGGGCCTCTACGCCTACGGGTACCTCAAGGCCGAGTCCGGGGTACATCGACTCGTCCGCATCTCGCCGTTCGATGCGCAGGCGCGCCGCCACACCAGCTTCGCGTCCGTGTTCATCTACCCGGTGGTCGATACGGACATCAACATCGAGATCCGGGACGAGGACCTGAAGATCGACGTCTATCGCGCGTCGGGCGCTGGCGGTCAACACGTCAACAAGACGAGCTCGGCGGTGCGAATCACGCACATCCCGAGCGGTGTGGTGACGGCGTCGCAGGCGCAGCGGTCGCAGGGGAAGAACAAGGCGACCGCGATGAAGATGCTCAAGAACCGTCTGTATCAGATCGAGCTGAACAAGCAGATCGCCAAGAAGGCGGAGATGGACGCCAACAAGTCGGACGTGTCGTTCGGCAGCCAGATTCGCAGCTACGTGTTCCAGCCCTATACCATGGTCAACGACCACCGCACCGAGCTGAAGATCCCCGACGTCCAGAAGGTCATGGACGGCGGCATCGACCCGTTCATCGAGGCGTTTCTCAAGGAGTCGGGCGGGGGAAGCAACGGCGCGACCGGCAATGGGAGCGGCGCGTGACGGACGAGCTCAACTTCGTCCAGAAAGCGCGCCGGGAGAAGCTGGACGCGCTGGTAGCCGCCGGCGTGGCGCCCTTCGCCTACGGCTTCGACCGCACGCACCAGGCGGCCGAGGCGGTGGCGTCGCTGCCGGACGGGGTGGAAGAGGGGTCGCCCGTGCGGGTCGCCGGTCGGCTCGTGGCGTGGCGCGGGCACGGGAAGACAGCCTTCGCGCATCTCGCCGACGCAAGCGGGCGGATTCAGCTCTATTTCCGTCGCGATGAGCTGGGCGACGCCGTCTTCGCGCAGCTCGCCCTCTACGACATCGGCGACGTGATCGGCGTGTCCGGTCCGCTCATGCGCACGCGCACGGGCGAGGTGACGGTGCGCGTGACCGACGTGACGATGCTGGCCAAGTCGCTGCGGCCGCTGCCGTATGGCAAGGAAGAGGTGGTGGACGGGGTGACGGTTCGGCATTCCGGTTTCTCGGATCCCGAGCAGCGATACCGGCAGCGCTATGCGGATCTCGCCGTCCATCCCGAAGTGCGGGCGCTGTTCGTGGCGCGCACGCGTCTCATCTCGGCGATCCGGGACTTTCTCGACGGCCGCGGGTTCCTGGAGGTGGAGACGCCGGTGCTGCAGCCCCTCTACGGAGGGGCCGCGGCGCGGCCATTCACGACGCACCACAATGCGCTCGACATGCCGCTCTTCCTGCGCATCGCCGACGAGCTGTATCTCAAGCGCCTCATCGTCGGCGGCTTCGATCGCGTGTACGAGATCGGCCACGACTTCCGCAACGAGGGGATCGACCGCACGCACAATCCCGAGTTCACGATGTTGGAGTTCTATCAGGGGTTGGCGGATTATGACGAGATGATGACGGTCGTGGAGGCCCTGGTCATGCACGCGGCGGATGCCGTGCGGCGGATTCCCGGGGTCGGGGAGAAGGTGCCGGTGATGCGCGGGCCCTTTCCGCGCATCGAGTGGGTACCGGCCCTCTCCCAGGCGATCGGGCAGGACGCGATGACGATCTCCAACGAGGCACTGCGCAACCTGGTACAGGCGCAGGGCGTCGATAAGGTGAATACGATGAGTCGGCCCAAGCTGCTCGACGAGCTGTTCGGCGCGCTAGTGGAGAGTCGGATCGTGGAGCCTACCTTCGTCGTGGACTATCCGGTGGAGCTGTCGCCGCTCGCCAAGCCGAAGCGCGGCAATCCGGCGCTCACCGAGCGGTTCGAGCTGTTCGCCCGTGGGCGCGAGCTGGCGAACGCCTTCAGCGAGCTGAATGATCCGATCGACCAGCGCCAGCGCTTCGAGGCGCAGGCGCGGCTCAGCGCCGCCGGAGACGAGGAGGCGACCGGAGTGGACGAGGATTACCTCCGGGCGATGGAATACGGCATGCCGCCCATGGGCGGCGTAGGAATCGGGATCGATCGTCTGTTCATGTACCTGACCGATACTGCGAACATCCGCGACGCCATACTCTTTCCAACGATGCGTCCTGAATGAGCCGACTCGAGATCGGAATCGCCTGGCGCTACCTGCGCAGCCGCCGTGGGTCGAAGCTGCTGTCGCTGATCAGCGTGATCGCCATCGGCGGCGTCGTCGTCGGCGTCAGCGCGCTCATCGTCATCATGGGCGTGATGACGGGGCTGCAGAACGACCTGCGCGAGAAGATCCTCATCGGCAGCCCGGACGTCCGGGTGCTGAACTACGGGTCGGACATGGTGCTCAAGGACTGGCGGCCAGTGCTGGAGAAGGTGCGGAAGGAGCCCGACGTCGTGGCCGCCGCCCCGTTCGTGCTCACCAAGGCGCTCATCGGAGCGGGGCACAAGTACAGCGACGCGACCTACGTGATGGGCATCGTCCCGGAGGGGGAGGGCGGCCCGCCCGTGACGACGATCCGCTCGCACGCCACGGGCGGTGACTTCCGCTTCCTGACGGGCAGCGGGCAGCACAACGGCGTCGTGGTGGGGGCGCGCCTGGCGAGTCGGCTGGGCGTCTATCCCGGGGGGGACTCCGTCACACTGACGACCGTGGGAAGCGAGGTGAGCCCCGTGACCGGCACGCCCATCCCGCGCGAGATGCGTCTCGAGGTCACCGGCATCTTCGACACGGGGATGTTCGAGTACGACAACGGGTATGTGTACGTGTCCCTGCCCGTGGCGCAGGATCTGGCGGGACTGAAGGACGACGTCACCGGCCTTGAGGTGCGTACGACGAGCCGTTGGACCGCCTCCGAGGTCTCGGACGGCGTCGCGCGGACGCTCGGCTATCCGTATCGCACGGAGGACTGGCAGTCGCAGAATAGCTCGCTGTTCCAGGCGTTGAAGCTCGAGAAGCTCGGGATGACCTTCATCCTCACCCTGATCATCGTCGTCGCGGCGTTCAACATCGTGGGAACGCTGACGATGGTGGTGACGGACAAGACGAAGGAGATCGGCATCCTGCGGGCGATGGGGATGCCGGCCGCGTCGATCCGACGCATCTTCCTGGCGCAGGGGTTTCTCATCGGTCTCGTCGGGACGGTGCTTGGACTACTGATCGGCGTGGGTGCCGCGGTGGCGCTCGACCAGTTCAAGCTGATTCCGCTCGATCCTCAGGTGTACTTCATCGATCACCTTCCCGTCGCCCACCAGCCGCTCGACATCGTCGTCACGGCCGTGGCGAGCCTGCTGATTGCGGCGCTGGCGACGATCTATCCAGCCGTGCAGGCGTCGCGCCTGCTGCCGGTGGAGGCGATGCGCGAATGAGCGTGCTGGCGGTGCAGGGGCTGACGAAGACCTACGTCGGCGGCGACGGCGGAGTGATCAACGTGTTCGATGGCGTGGACCTCGAAGTCGAGCGCGGGGAGATGGTGGCGATCGTGGGAGCGAGCGGCGCGGGAAAGAGCACGCTGCTCCATCTGCTGGGGGCCCTCGACCGTCCGACCGCCGGCTGCGTGCTGATCGGGGGGCGGGCGCTGGACGGGATGGACGACGATGCGGTCTCGACCTTGCGGAATCGCACCGTGGGGTTCGTGTTCCAGTTCCATCATCTCTTGCGGGAGTTCACGGCCCTGGAGAACGTCATGATGCCCCTGCGCATCGGCGGCATGGACGAAACGTCGGCGCGCGCTCGCGCACTCGCGCTGCTGGACCGGGTGGGGCTCGCCGGCCGCGTTCACCACCGGCCGAGCGCCCTGTCCGGGGGTGAGCAGCAGCGCACGGCCGTGGCCCGGGCGCTCGCCGTCGATCCGCAGGTGCTCCTTGCCGACGAGCCGTCGGGGAACCTCGACCACCACAACAGCGAGCGGCTGCACGATCTGTTCGCGCAGCTCGCGCACGAGCTGGAGATCGCGATGGTGGTGGTGACCCACAACCGCGCCTTCGCGGCGCGCGCCGACCGGGTGCTGCAGCTGGAGGACGGCAAGCTCACCCAGATCGATCTGCCGGAGGTCGTCGCCTGATGGTCTGCGACAACTGCCACGAGCGCGACGCCGTCGTGAACCTCACGACGATCGAGAACAATGCGGTGCGCCAGCTGCACCTGTGCGAGCAGTGCGCCGCGGAGCGGGGGGTGGAGACGACCGTCGCCACGCCCAAGCACCCGCTGGGCGAGTTCCTCCAGGCGGTGCAGCAGCAGACGGTGCCGGCGAGCGCCGACGCCGGGAAGTGCGCCTTTTGCGGCTTGACGATGAAGGACTTCCGCGCCACGGGGCGGATGGGGTGCGCCCGCTGCTACTCGACCTTCGAGCCCAGCATGCGTGAGCTGCTGCGCCGGGTGCACGGCAGCCCAAGGCACATCGGGCGCCCGTACCGCGCGCCCAAGGACGAAGTGCTGGAGAAGGCCTCCGTGCTCGGCGAGCTGCGCGAGAAGCTGCGCCGCGCGATCGACCAGGAACAGTTCGAGGTCGCGGCCCAGCTCCGCGACCGGATCCGGGTGCTGGAATGACGCTCGATCTCTCTCTCCTGCCCGACGGGGGCGTCCGCTGGTTGGATGCGTCCGGGTCGCACTCCGACGTCGTGCTCTCCACCCGGGTGCGCCTCGCCCGGAACGTGGACGGCTTCGCCTTCACGGCGCGGGCGCGTGACGGTGAGCGGCTACGCGTGCTGGCCCAGGTGCGCGACGCCCTCCAGCAACTGCCCGACATGCCGCAGCACTTCGTCGTCCGGGTGGACGAGCTGGGGCCGGGCGAGCGAGCGATGCTGTTCGAGCGCCACCTCGTCAGCAAGGAGCTCGCGGGGCTGGAGGCGCAGCATCCGCTGCGGTCCGGGGCGGCCGTGTATCTGTCCGACGGTTTGAGCGTCATGATCAATGAAGAGGATCATCTGCGCCTCCAGTCGCTCCAGTCCGGGTTCGAGCTGCGTGCCGCGTTCGCCGCGCTCGATCGAGTTGACCGGGAGATCGGAGCGCGGGTCCCTTTCTCGTACCACCCGGAGTTCGGATTCCTCACGGCCTGTCCGACGAACGTGGGAACCGGAATGCGTGCCTCGGTACTCATTCATCTGCCGGGTCTGGTGTTGACGAAGGAGATCGGGCGGGTCCTCGCGGGCCTGCAGCAAATGGGGCTGACGTACCGCGGGCTGTATGGTGAGGGGTCGGAGGTGGTCGGGAATTTCTTTCAGATCTCGAACCAGACGACGCTCGGCCGGTCGGAGGAGGATCTGCTGGATCAGCTCATTCGCGTGGTGGGTCACGTGATCGAGCGGGAGGAGGAGGCGCGGCGTGTCCTGCTGCGCGACGCCGGGTATATTATCGAAGACAAGCTCTGGCGGGCGTATGGCACGCTGCGTTACGCGCGAAGCCTCACGTTCGACGAAGCGATGAACTATCTCAGCGGCGTACGGCTGGCCGTCGGACTGAAACTGATCCGTGGCCTCAGTGTATATACCCTCAACAAGCTCCTGATCTTTTCGCAGGCCGCGCATCTGTCGGCCGCGGAAGGACGATCGCTGACCGAGAGCGAGACGAACCTGGCGCGCGCACGCTATGTGCGCAGAGCGCTGGAGGACGAAGCAGGCGCGGTCGGCTAGCAGTACGTCCACCCCGGTCCTGAGGGACTGTATGAACGGCTACAACTTTACCGAGCGGGTGCGCAAGGTCCTCGCGATGGCGCGCGAGGAAGCCGCACGTCTCCACCACGAATACGTGGGCACGGAGCACATCCTGCTTGGCCTCATCCGCGAGGGTGAGGGGGTCGCCGCCACGGTGTTGCAGAACCTCTCCGTCGAGCTGGACGAGATCCAGCAGAAAATCGAGGAGACGGTCAAGAAGGGGAAAGCCGCGCAGACGACTGGCCCCGACCTACCCTATACCTCCCGCGCGAAGAAGGTGCTGGAGCTGGCGATGAGCGAAGCTCGCGAGCTCAGCCATTCGTACGTCGGGACCGAGCACCTGCTCCTGGGACTCCTTCGGGAAGAGAAGGGGATCGCCGCGCAGGTGCTCACGGACGCGGGCGTCAATCTCGAGGCCGCCCGCGCCGAGACGCTCCGTATTCTTGGCACGGAGATGCCCCAGCAGCAGGCGCAGGCCTCGGCCGGCTCGCAGCCAACACCGGCCGCCCCCAAGGGGGAGAAGAAGTCGAAGACCCCGGCGCTCGACCATTTCTGTCGCGACCTCACCCAGCTCGCCGCCGAAGGACAGCTCGATCCGACGATCGGCCGCGCCAAGGAAATCGAGCGGGTGATGGAGGTCCTCACGCGCCGGAAAAAGAACAATCCGGTGCTCATCGGCGAGCCGGGCGTCGGCAAGACGGCGATCGTCGAGGGGCTCGCGAAGCTCATCGCCAACGGCGAGTGCCCGGAGTCGCTCCGCGACAACCGCGTGCTCTCGCTGGACATGGCGGCCGTCATCGCCGGCACGAAGTACCGCGGCCAGTTCGAGGAGCGGCTCAAGGCGGTGATGAACGAGATCGCCCAGAACAAGAACATCATCCTCTTCATCGACGAGCTGCACACGCTGGTCGGTGCGGGGGCGGCGGAAGGCGCCATCGACGCGAGCAACATGCTGAAGCCGGCGCTGGCACGCGGCGAGCTCCAGTGCGTCGGCGCGAGCACTCTCAACGAGTACCGCAAGTACATCGAGAAGGACGGCGCCCTCGAGCGCCGCTTCCAGACGGTCGTCGTCGATCCGCCCTCCATCGAGGAGACGGTCGAGATCCTGAAGGGACTGCGCAAGAAGTACGAGGATCACCACAAGGTGACGATCCCCGACTCGACGCTGCTGCTCGCGGCCAAGCAGTCGGAGCGCTACATCACCGACCGGTTCCTGCCCGACAAGGCCATTGATGTGATCGACGAGGCCGGCGCGCGCGCCCGGCTCGCCGCCCAGGCGCCGCCGCCGGAAGTGGCCGCGCTCAAGGCGGATCTGGAGAAGGTGAACACGGACAAGGAAGCCGCCGTCCGGGATCAGAACTTCGAGAAGGCCGCCTCGCTCCGGGACAAGGAGCGGGAGATCCAGGGCGACATCCGGAAGAAGCAGGAAGAGTGGGAGCAGCGCCGGCAGTCCCATCGCCCGGTGCTGGGAGAGGAGGAGATCGCTTTCATCGTCTCCCGCTGGACGGGCATTCCGGTGACACGCCTTCAGGAAGCCGAAACATCGCGGCTGTTGCGGATGGAGGACGAGCTGCACCGCACCGTGATCGGGCAGGACGAGGCCATCAAGGCCATCAGCCGCTCGATCCGGCGCAGCCGCGCGGGGTTGAAGGACCCCAACCGGCCGATCGGCTCGTTCATCTTCAGCGGACCGACGGGCGTGGGCAAGACGGAGCTGGCGCGCTCGCTCGCCAAGTTCCTGTTCGCCGACGCGTCCGCCCTCATCCGAGTGGACATGAGCGAGTACATGGAGAAGTTCTCCGTGTCACGCCTCATCGGCGCGCCGCCGGGCTATGTCGGGTACGAGGACTCGGGCACGTTGACCAAGGCGATCCGGCGAAAGCCGTACTCGGTCATCCTGCTCGACGAGATCGAGAAGGCGCATCCGGACGTGTTCAACATCCTGCTCCAGGTGCTCGACGAGGGTCACCTCACCGACAACTACGGCCGGCAGATCGACTTCAAGAACACGGTCGTGATCATGACGTCGAACGTCGGGGCGCGGGACATCACCAAGGGGAAGGGGCTCGGCTTCACCACCGGGGACAACGTCCAGTCGTTCGAGCGGATGCAGGAGAAGGTGAAGGAAGAGCTGAAGGTCGTGTTCAACCCGGAGTTCCTCAACCGGCTCGACGACGTCATCGTCTTCCACCCGCTCAACCGCGAGCACATCACGCAGATCGTCTCGATCCTGCTCAAGGACGTGCGGAAGCGGTTGGCTGAGGACGAGCTGACGATCAAGCTCACGGATGCGGCCACCGAGCTGCTCGTGAAGAACGGGTACGACGAGGCATACGGGGCGCGTCCGCTGAAGCGCTCGATCCAGAAGTTCATCGAGGATCCGCTCTCGGAGAAGATTCTCCTGGGCGAGTTCACGAAGGGGGACGAGATCGAGGTTGATGCGGCGGCCGACGGGAGCAAGCTGGATTTCAAGGTGCTGTCGAGCGCGTCGAAGGCGTAGTTTCAACGGCAGGGAAACCTGTGGCAGGCCGGCGGGGTCCAAGGCAGGGGGACCCCGTCGGCCTTTTTCCGTGTATATTGTCGTGATGACTCGCCTATTTTGTATTGCCGTCGCCCTGCTCTGTGTGGGGGCGACGGCGCGCGCGCAGGACGCCGCCACCGCGGGGCGCTGCGCCACCCCCGACACCATCGTCTTCCGCGGCGCCACGCGCACGCCGGACGCGACACTTCGCGCCGAGGTGGCGGTGGCGCCGGGCGCGCTGAACTATCGCCTCGTCGACCGCGCCATCAAGTCGCTGTATGCGCTCGGACAGTTCGAGGACGTCCAGGCCGTGTGCGAGCTGGAGCCCGGGGGGAATCGCGCTCGACTCGTCTTCGTCCTGCGCGAGCGGCCGCTGCTGAACGCCGTGGACGTGACCGGCACGGACCGCATCTCCCGGAACGACGTGCGCGATCGCGTGGACCTGCTCATCGGCCGGCCGCTGGATCCCGCCCAGGTCGCGCGCGCCGTCCAGCGCATCGATTCGCTGTACCAGGCAGAAGGATACTACCTGGCCCGCGTGAAGCCCGAGACGACGATGGTCAATGGCCAGGTCGATCTCCTCTTCCGCGTCGACGAGGGGCGGCGTCTCGCCGTCTCCGGGGTCGCGATCCAGGGCAATCAGGGGGTGTCGGACAAGGCGGTCGTCGGGGCGATGGCGACCAAGCCCGAGGGCTTCCTCTTCACGAAGAAGGGTGAGCTCGACGCGGACAAGTTCGCGTCCGACGTGAGCGAGAAGATTCCCGGCCTGTACGCGTCGAAGGGGTACATCGACGCCCAGGTGCTGAAGGACACGATCAAGGTGGACCGCGCCAAGGGCAAGGCGCTCGTGGACATCACGGTTGCGGAGGGGCCGCGCTACAAGATCGGCACCTTCGAGGTGACGGGCAGCCGGCACTTCTCCGCCGAGGACATCGCGCGGTTCTATCCGTTTGGCGATCGACCGTCGACGATCACCGGCGCGGTGAAGGGGCTGATCCGCACCGGCCGGAAGAACGACGACGAGCAGTATTTCGACCAGGCGCGGTGGGACGAGGCGACGCGCAGCGTGGGCGAGGCCTACGCGAACGATGGCTACATCTACGCCAACGTGCGGCCGGTGGTGCAGCGCACCGTCGGCCCCGACGGCACGCCCGCGGTCAACCTCCGCTGGGAGGTGGACGAACGCCAGCCGGCGATCGTGAACCGCGTCGAGGTGCTCGGCAACGACATCACGTCGGAGTCGTGCATCCGGAACCAGATCTTCGTCGTGCCAGGTGACGTGTTCCGTCGCGACGCCCTCATCCGCAGCTACCAGAGCATCGGCAACCTCGGCTTTTTCGAGACCCCGTTGCCGCCACCCGATACCAAGACGGCGAACGACAACGGCGACGTCGACGTCATCTTCCGCGTGAAGGAGAAGAGGACCGGCAACGTCAACTTCGGCGCGTCGGTCGGGCAGGGCGCTGGCGTCGGTGGCTTCATCGGCTTCGACCAGCCCAACCTGTTCGGGCTCTGCAAGCGTGGCTCGCTGAACTGGCAGTTCGGGCAGTACATCAACGACTTCAGCCTCAGCTACACCGATCCGTTCATCAAGGAGTCGCAGATCTCCGGGACGGTCACGGCGTATCACTCGCAGACGAAGTACTATGTGGCCGACGTCGGCCAGCAGACGCGTGTCGGCGGCCAGCTCCAGATCGGCTTCCCCGTCATGGGCTCGCGCTTCTCGCGGCTGTTCCTGTCGTACGGCGCGGAGCGAGTGAACTACGGGGCCACGGGGCTGGTCAGCACGA
>Ga0193699_10000622_pt1 | contig 15002 bp, 17 predicted proteins | sample L3c2metaG_FD_160095 | JGI IMG/M metagenome (GOLD analysis project Ga0193699, IMG submission 160095) | Soil microbial communities from a riparian zone of the East river system, Colorado, United States - L3c2 | ecosystem: Environmental > Terrestrial > Soil > Riparian zone | place: USA: East... | reverse complement strand
GTATGCGGCACCACGTTGGGGTAGGAAATCGCGGTGGTGATGAAGAATGGCGTTTTAGAGGACATTTGTCGCTTTATTGGAGACGGGGGCCGATGCGGCCTGGCCATGACGAGTCAGGGATTTAGGTAACAATCGCAGGCGGCGGCGGCAAGCGAGGCAATTTGGAAGCCCTGAAAGACGCCGGCTGGAATGGTCAGCGAAGCTTGAATTCAGCGCGCCCTACCCCGCCATCATCTCCACCAGTTTCCCGACCGTGTTGATATTGCGCACCGTGACCACACCCAAATCCTTCGGCAGCTTGAGTTTCGAGCGGCCCATTCCATTCGGATAATAGACGTAGATCGCGCGCTTGCCGGGGCGGACGTCCTCGCCGCCGGGCGCAACGAGATCGTCCAAGGCGCGGCGGGGCGTCGCGCCCGATAGAAACGCGACCGCGACTTTGGCGCCCTCTTTGTCCGGAAATGGATTGGCTTTCAGAATGGCGCGCATTTCGGCGGCGGTGCGCACAACGAGATCGGCCGGCTTGCCCATCCTCTTGGTCAGCGCCTTTGCCAAGGCATCGTGCACCGCTTTTTCCGTGCGGCGGCTTTCGAACACCACGTTGCCGCTCTGGATATAGGTGCGCACGTTGTCGAAGCCGCAGCCGCCGCACAGCGCGGCAAACTGCTTCATCGGCAACTTCCCGGTGCCGCCCACATTGACGGCGCGCAACAGCGCCACGAATTTTGTCATCGGACGATGATAGCTGAAATAAGGCGGCCGGTCGCGGACGGCGCGAGTCTGGTGCGACCAAATGGCATCGTCGGTTCCGGGAAAAACTTAGGAACGAAATGGAGTCAGCGGCGTTCTTAGTTCTGCCTTCACCAAAAATGAGTGCCCGATGACGTCACGAGAATATCTGCTGAGCCAAGCCGAACATTGCCGCCGGACCGCCGACGAAAGCGTCGACCGTTTTGTGGCGCAGGAACTCAAGCGCCTGGCGCAGGAATTCGAGAAAAAGGCGCACAACACGGGCATTGGCACGCCGGCAGCCGTCGAAGCGGTCTAGCAGCAGGCAGGCGCCCCTATCCGACTATCGATCTCTTTAGTCTACCACATGCGGTCGCCGTGGACCGGCACCGCGTCGTTGGCCGCATAGCGCCCGCCCTGCCCGCGGCGCTCGCGCACGACGAGGGCAAGCTTGGTGCCGCCGTCAGGCACCACGACCAGGCGATCGATCTCGCCCTTCAAGAAGGCCTGCAGGAACTTGTCGTAGTCCTTGAACGACACGCAGCCGTTCGATTGGCCGTTCGGACCTAGCATATACGTATGCGCCAGCATGCCGTCGCGGCCGAACATCTTGCGCTCGTCGACCGGGTTCAGGCGAATGGCGCGCACGCCGTGGAAGAGTTGCGCGCGCAAGGTGAGATCATAGACATTCGGCGGCGTGGCGCCGCGCATCCTGACGTGGACGTATTTGGGATCGTCTATCTTGTCATACAGGCCCGAATGCGCTTCCAGCTTTTGGCCGCTGGGCAAAAACACCGTGCGCGCGGAGATGTCATAGATAGCGGTGCGGCTGTCGAGTTCGGGATACGCCGGCGACGCGGCACGTTTCTCGGGCGTGGACGGTGCGGGCGTGAGCATCGCGAGTTGCGGCGCGGCTTTGGGCGCGGGCTGCGACGCGATCTGTGGCGCGACAGGTTGCGGCGTGAACTTCTCGATCGGCGGGCCGAAGGGTTCTAGCTGCGCCAGTTGCGCGACCTGTGGCCGCGCCGGAGGCAGTGGGATGCTGGCGGGTGCGGCGATCAGTCTGGCAACATGCGTCGCCGCGGGAGCCTTCTCAATGAAAGGTTTGGCGATGAGAGGCTTTGCCGGACTCTTGGCCGGGTCATCCGTGGTCTGCGCCGCCATCAGCGGCATGCCGCCGGTCGAGGCGCGCGCCCATTTGGATTCGAAGCTGGTATCGGCGGTCTTGATCAAAGGCGGCGCGCCGATGGCCAGCATCAGCGCCCCCGGCCCCACCAAGGCCCTTGCCTGCATTTCCGGTTTGGTGACGAGCGCGCTGTTGACGATCCAGGCAGCCGCCACGGTCACGGTGACGATGAGCGCACCGAGGGCGGCCACGGCGCCGACGCCGCGGAGAACATTGCCGCCAATCGTGCGGGCAAAATGGCGAGCATGTTGGCGAGCTTGTGCATTCGGAAAAGAGCGACCGCCAACAGGGGGGACGACATCAATCGTCGCGGCCGTATCCGACATATCACTCGTACTCGACAAATTACGCGTGGCTGCCCGCGAAAGCGGCAACCGGCCTGAATTGTTTGGTGAACAACAATGCAGTGATTAAAGTTAAACACTTGTAAAAATGGCCCGATCTCGACCCGATCATGGCGCTCAGCGGGCACCGACTGGCGGCCGCACGGGCCTGCCCTGTCGCTCAAAATTGAGGAACTTGCGGCCGCCACCCCTGATGCAAGGCCTGTTATTTGCCCGTCATAGGTGTATGCTTACCGTGTCACATTCAGACGTGGGGAGGCTCCAAATGTCTTCGAATTCGCTTGTGCGTGGATCGGCGTGCGTGGCTTTGCTTTGCGGCCTTGCCTTTGCCAGCGGCCCGGCCGCGGCGCAGCAGGTTACCAGCGTGCCGCTGATCCTCCAGGATTTCTCCGACTGCTCCAATGGCAACGTCACCGATCCGAACGGTCTGCTGACGAAAGGCACCGCTTGGATCGTCAAGAACGCCGACGGCTCCTTGAACATAAAGGTCGGCTTCACCCTGGTGCCGAATACCACCTATCATTTCTTCCTGAAATGCGTGCGCCTGCTCGGCGACATCACGACCGGCGACGAAGGCACCGGCGAAGGGATTTACACGGTTCCCGCCGACACCGTCGGTAACGTGTTCGCCTTCGACAGCTATCCGGAGGGGGCGCCGGCCGGCAATAAGATGCAAAGCATGACGGTGCGGCTGCCATAGGCCTGGCACCGCTTCCTGGGGACGAAAAGCGAGGTTTGGCGCGTTTTGCGGGCGGTTTCGCCCGCGGCGCGGCCGTATAAACCCGTGAATCCGGCGGGCGCGATGTTGCAGTTCGCGCTGCTCCGCGCCATATACCCACGATACGGAATCCCCCTCAGGAGTATGAATGAGCAACTTTCGAACACCCGACGTACTTGAACGTCGGAATAGTGCCGCGGCCGTCAAAAAGGCGTTGTTGGAAAAATTCCGTGCTGCGGCGCAGGACCCTGCCCTCGAAGAGGCGCGCCTGAAGCGGGCCGCGATCAACGAGGCGCGTGAAGTCCGGGCAGCCGAGCGTGAGGCCGCGCGCAAAGTGCGCGAAGCCGAACTCGCCATTGAAACCGCGCGCCAGGCGGAACTCGCCGCCAAGGCCAAGCGCGAACAGGAAGAACTCGAGGCGCTGGCGCTAGCGGAGGCCGCCGAGAAAGCAGAGGCGCTGGAAGCCGAGAAAAAGGCCGAGCGCGACGCCCGCTACGCGGCCCGTAAGGCCGCCAAGAAGGTCCGCCGGCGCGGGTACTGAGATCAGATTGCGATTGAGTTGGAACGGCGTGGGCATAACCCGCGCCGTTTTCTTTTAGATGCGACGCGCGTGCGTCACTTCTTGGCACAGAGCTTGTCGAGGCCCTCGAGCACGCCGCCGACGTCCTTGCCCTCTTTGGACTCCGGGTCCAGCTCCTGCAGGCCGTCCATCAGCGCGATATATTCGGGCCCGATCTTTTCGCCCATCTCGTCCGCCTTCTGCGACAGTTCGTCGAGTTTCTTTTCGTCTTTCTTCTGCGCGGCGTCGTCGATCTGATCGCTAAGCGCGGCGATGTCGCAATACAGCTTGGTCTTCGCCTTATCCTTGCTGATGATCTGGACGACCTTTTGCGCCGCGGCCTTGGTCGGCTTCGGCGCCGCCGGCGGTTGCTGCTGCGGCTGGGCCGGCGCCTGTTTCGGCTGCGCTGGCGCCTGGGCTTGAGCGGAAATCGGCAGCGCGGCGATCGCCACTGCGGCCAGGATGGACTTCAGATTCATGCCGGGCTCCTGTTCGGGTGCGCCAGCATCATACACATCGACGCGGGCGAAATCACTGCGCCTGGGCGCCGATATTGGCGCCCTTGATGATCGGCCACCATTTGTCGATTTCGGCCTGCTGGAATTTGGCCAGTCCTTCCGGCGTCTGTTGCGCCCGCGGCCCGACGTCGAGACCCAACTCGGTGAAGCGCGCCACCACCGCCGGATCGGCCAGCGCCTCTGTCATCGCGGCATTGAGCGTGGCGACGATGTCCTTCGGCGTTCCCTTCGGCGCCCAGAAGCCGAACCAGCCCGCCATATAGAGACCCGGCACGCCGCTTTCGTCGGCGGTCGGAATATCCGGCATCGCCGCCGAGCGTTGCGGCGACAGATTGGCGAGCGCCTTGACCTTGCCGCCGCGGATCTGCGCCAAAGCAATGGCGCCCTGCACCACCAGCAGATCGACCTGGCCCGAGATCAGGTCGGTCATCGCCGGTCCGGCGCCGCGATAGGGAATGAACTGCACCTTCTGCCCGGTGAGATTCTCAAACAGCACGCCGCTGACATTGCCGGCGGCATTCTGGTTGACGAAATTGATCTTGCCCGGATTGGCTTTCATCCAGGCGACCAGGCCTTTGAGATCGTCGGCCGGCAAATCCTTGCGCGCGACCATCAACTGCGGATTGACCGTGATCAGGCCGATCGGCTCGAAATCTTTCTGCAGGTCGTAATCGAGATTGTAGATGATGCTGCCGACATGGGTGTCCCACTGCCCGATGTCGATGGTGTAGCCGTCAGGCGTGCCGCGCGCGACGCGGCGCACGCCGATGCTGCCGCCGGCGCCGCCGACATTTTCCACGATCACCGACTGCCCGAGCTTTACGCGCATGCGCTCGGCCATGATGCGCGCCGCGATATCGGTCGAGCCACCCGGCGGGAATGGCACGATCAGCGTGATCTGGCGTGATGGATAATTCTGCGCTTGCGAGATTTGCGCGCAGGCAAACAGTACAAGCGCCGCAACGACGATTTTTTTCATGGTGCCCTCCCCGAATGGCGTCATGCGCGCCAATTGCAGCGATGATAGTCCGCAACCGTGGCGCAGCGATAGGGGTGTGGCGCGGTCTCGGCGAAGGGCGCTAGTGTCCCGGCGAAATCAGCCGGGGACCGCGATGCTTACACTGTACAACGCCGCCCACTCGACCTGCAGCCAGAAGGTCCGGATTTGTCTCGCCGAAAAGGGGCTCGCCTTCGAAGACATCCGGCTCGATCTCGGCAAGGCCAAGGATCACCTCAAGCCGGACTATCTGAAGATCAATCCCAACGGCGTGGTGCCGACGCTGGTCGATGACGGCAACATCATTATGGATTCGAGCGTCATCTGCGAATATCTGGATGAGCGGTATCCGCAAGTGCGCCTGACGCCCGATGATCTGGTCGAGCGCGCGCGCATGCGCGCCTGGATGCGGTTCCTGGAGGAAGTGCCGACCGCCGCGGTGCGCGTGCCCTCGTTCAACATGGGCTTCCTGCCGCGCTTCGAAGGTCTGGACCGCAAGCAATTCGAAGCCGAGCAGGCGGACGTACGGCCGATCCGCAAACAGTTCTATCGGCGCATGGGGACCACGGGCTTCAAGAAGGAAGACGTCGAGGCGTCGTTCGAGCAACTCGGCAACACCTGCCGGCGCATGGAGGCGGCGCTCGAGAGCGGTCCGTGGCTGCTCGGCGCGCAGTACAGTTTGGCGGACATTGTTGTCGCGCCATTGATCGACCGCGTGGCCGATCTTGGCTTTTCCGAAATTTGGGATCCTGAATATCCGCGCGTCGCCGATTGGTACGCGCGTATGAGGGCCCGCCCGGCATTTCAACAGACGTTCTATCCGGGCGCGCGGATGTCGGAATTCCTGCCGCTTCGACCCGCCGTTGCCGGCGACGCATGACAAATTGCGCCGGCAAGGCTGGGGACGACGAGCGGCTCACGCAGCGTTTCGCGTGTCGCTGTTGTGGCTGACTGCCGGCATGCGCGCGCGCACGCTATCGAGCACGAACAGCCGGATCGCGGATGACAGGTTGCCCTGCTGCCGCTTGGTGTCGATGTCACCGACCATGGTCGACAACGTCAAGTGCTGGCCGTGTGCGATCTCTTTCAAGCTGAGCCAGAACGGCTCTTCAAGGCTGACACTGGTTTTGTGTCCGCCGATGACGATTGAGCGTTTCACCACGAGTGACTTCATAACCCGTCCTCCCTTGGCCGAAACAAGAGGCTGCCCGCTTACCGTGATACCCTTGCCGGCGGCTTATTTTCATGTCGTCAAATATGTACCTCTCGTAAAACTTTTGCTGTTCAATATTGCTCAATCAGCAATGCCTTTTTGTGAGGTAGCAAAATTGCAGCTTTGAGAACGCCAAAAGGCGGCGGTCCAGCGGTAATATAGGGTGGCTTACGCGCGCGCCGCTTGCGCCAGCAAACCGAACACCGCGAACACCAGCGGCTTGCGTTCGAGATTATAAATCTCGACATCGCGTGCGGCGCGGTTCACTTTTTCCCAGGCCTGCGCGACATCCGCCATGCGCGACGCTTGCGTCATGTCGCGATCGAGCTGCGCGGACAGCCAACCGTTCACGAGATCCATGAACGCGGCGAGCGTTTGCGGCTCGCTGCCGCCGAGCGCGTCGCCGAGCGCATGCAGCGCGCGCGGATCGGGATTGGGCAATTGCGCGAACAGATCGAGCACGCGCTGGCGCAACGCCAAAGCCTTTTCGTCGAGAAAGCGCAGCGCGCGGCCGACGCTGCCGCCGGCGGCGCTAACGGCGGCTCGCACATCGGCATCTTCCGCGTCGCGGCCCGTCGCATGCGCGACGGCGCGCGCCACATCCTCCTCGGCGAGCGGTCGCAACAGGAGACGGCGGCAGCGCGACCGTATCGTCGCGAGTTCGCGTCCCGGCGAATGGCTGAGCAGCAGCAGCAGCGTCCGCGCCGGCGGTTCCTCGAGGACTTTCAGCAGCGCGTTGGCGCCTTCGCGCTGCAGGTCGTCGACCGCATCGACAATGGCAATACGCCAACCACCCTCGCCCGCGGTCGAACCGAAGAACCCGACCGAGCGGCGCACGTCATCGACGCGGATCACGGTATAGAGCTTGCCCGTGGTTTCGTTGATGGTGCGCTCCAGCACCAGCAGATCGCCCTGCGCCTGCGCGGCGATGCGGCGCGCGACGAGATTGTCCTCGTCAACCGCAAGCGACGTCGCCGTTTGCACAGCCGGCGCTTTCGGATCAGGATGCGCGAGCACGAAGCGCGCCAGCCGGTAGGCCAGCGTCGCCTTGCCAATGCCGGGCGGACCGCCGATCAGCCAGGCGTGCGGAATTCGCGTGCTCTGATAGCTCGCGAGCAGCGTCTGCTCGGCTTCGCAATGTCCGAACAGCGCGAAGTTTTCACGCGGCAGCAGGACGTCGCGATCGTCGGGTTCGTCCGTGCTCACGGCGCCGCCGACTCGACCGCGCGCGCCACTGGTATGCCCAGCAAGCGCTCGCTGACCGCCGCCCAAATGCGATCCGCCACCACGTCGCGCGGAGCGCGGCCATCGACGACGATGCAGCGTTTTGACTCGAGCTTGGCGAGCGCCAAAAAAGCCTGCCGCAGATGCTCATGATATTCGACCGATTCCTCCTCGAAGCGGTCGGCCACGCCGGCTCCGCGGCGGCTTTTGGCGCGGGCGAGCCCAATCGTCGCCGGCACGTCGAGAATGAAAGTTAGTTCGGGCATCGCGGCGCCGACCGTGACGCGCTCGAGCCCACGGATCAACTTGCCGTCGACCTTGCCGAGGATGCCCTGATAGACACGGGTGGAATCGATAAAGCGGTCGCTGATCACCCATCGCCCGGCCTGGAGCGCCGGCACAATTGTGCTGCGCACATGGTCATCACGCGCGGCGGCGAACAGGATGGTCTCGGTTTCAGCGCCCAGCGGCTTGGCGATGCCCGAGAGGATAATGTGACGGATGATTTCGGCGCCGGGGGAGCCGCCCGGCTCGCGCGTCAGCACGATGTCGATGCCGGCCTCCTTGAGGCGCTGCGCCAAGGTCGCCGCGTGGGTGGATTTGCCGCTGCCTTCGCCGCCTTCGAAGGTGATGAAATGTCCGCGCATCTAGTCCTGTCTCGGCGGCGTCCGCTTTGCCCTGTCAGCGGGGCCCGGCGCGAAAAAGATCATAGCCGCTCGGCACCGGCGCGGAACAGGCCAATCATCAATTCACTCACAGCATCGAAGGCGCGCTGCGACAGGTTGCCCCGGCCGACGCTTTCGGCGGCCTTGAGCGGCATCTCCAGGATGACGCTGTCATTGCGCCAGACCTTGAGGACGCCGACGCGCTGGCCCTGTTCGACCGGCGCCGGTACCGGGCCGGTATAGACGATGCGCGCCACCAGTTTGTCGTTGCCGTTTTTGGGCATCATGACGCGCACCTGGCCGGCCGCCGCCAGCGACACCTTGCTGTCCGCGCCGCCAAAGACTTTAGCGGTCCCGATATTCTGGCCCTCGGCAAAGAGAATGCGTTGTTCAAAATTGCGGAAACCCCATTCCAGCAATTTCTTGCCTTCGTCGGCGCGCTCCTTGGCGCTCCCCAATCCGTTGACGACGGCGACGAGGCGCAAGCCGTTCTGCACGGCGGAACCGACCAGGCCGTAGCCGGCCTCTTTGGTGAAGCCGGTCTTCATGCCGTCGGCGCCGTCGAGCGTGCCGAGCAGCGGGTTGCGGTTCTGCTGGCGAATTTTATTCCAGGTGAACTCGCGCTGGCCGTAGATTTTATAATACTCCGGGTACTCGCGGATGATGTAGCGGGCCAACAGGCCGAGTTCACGGGTCGTCACTTGCGTGCCGGGATCCGGCAGTCCGTTTGAATTGGCGAAGGTCGATTTGCTCAGGCCGATCTCTCGCGCGCGCTGCGTCAGCTTGGCGGCGAACTCGGCTTCGTTGCCGGCGAGCGCCTCGGCCAGCACGATGCAGGCATCGTTGCCGGAATGAATGATGACGCCGTGCAGCAGGTCGTCGACGGAGACTTTGCTGTGGATCGCGGCGTACATAGTCGAGCCGCCCGACGGCGCGCCGCCTTTGCGCCAGGCGTTTTCGCTGACGACATATTCGTCGGTCAGCTTGATGCGGCCCTCTTTCAACTCGTGGAAGACGTATTCCGCGGTCATCAGCTTGGCGAGGCTGGCCGGGAAAATCAGTTTGTCGGGATCGCGCTCGAACAGAATCGCGCCGTTCTCGCCGTCGATCAGAATGGCGTGCGGCGCCGAGATCGGCGGCTCGTCTTTCTTGTTGGCTTCTTTCTTTGGCGCGTCTTTTTTCGCCGCGAGCCCGGAAGCCGGTTGATGCTTGGGCGTGGCGGCATAGGCCAAATCCCCACAAGCCATGGCACCGAGGCCCAGTGCAAAGGCCGTCAGCAAGGCACCGATTTGAATGGTCCGGCCGATCATGGGTACGTTTCGCAATTAAGCCGCGAACGCGGGAATTCCTGCGTCTTTTCGGCCAGTGAGCGGGAAATTACGGCTCAGTAAAGGCCGCGGCCGCTCATGAAGCCCGGCGCCTGATCATAGCGGGTCGGGGCATAGGCGGAAACTGGCGAAACCGAGGGTTCGGCCGGGGCCTCGGCGGTGACGGCGGATTGCGGACGGGCGGCAAATTCGGTGGTCGGAGTGCGCAGGTTGGCCTTGGCCACGGTCCTGGCGCCCATCGGCGGCGCAACGTCGCCGGCGCCCTCGCCCAGCCGCCGTTCGGTCGGCGCCTCAACCCGTGATTTGGCGGGCGCTTCAGTCATCGGCCGGGAATCGAAGAAAGTCGGGGTGAAATCATGGGCCGAGGCGACCTTGACCGGCGCCGGCGCCTCTTCCGCATCATCGTCAGCTGGGGCGGTATTGCGCGCCGTCTGGCGGACCGAGGCGGCGTCGTTCTGGGCCAGCGTCGTCGCCGGCCTGTCGCCCTCGCGTAGGGTCGCCAGAAGCTTGCGGTCGTCGGAGCCTGTCAGCGGCGCGCGGCCGACATAGTCGACCTTCACCTTGGCCAAGCCGCGGCCGTGGAAGCCGAGGAGATGCGCCGTCTTGTACGACAGGTCGATCACCCGGTCCTGAGCGAACGGCCCGCGGTCGTTCACCCGCACCACGATGGAGCGCTTGTTGGCGAGGTTGGTGACACGGACATAAGACGGCAGCGGCAGTGTCTTATGCGCGGCCGAGATCGAATTCATGTCGTAGATTTCGCCGTTCGACGTGAACCGTCCGTGGAAATCGTCGCCGTACCAGGACGCAATGCCGGTGGCGCTGTAATTGGTGTCTTCTTCGGGGATATAGACGCGGCCGGCGACCGTATAGGGCTTGCCGACGCGGTAGACGCCGCCGCCCTTGGGCACCGGTTCGCCCGGCTGCACCACGCGGGTGCTGGCGGAGACGCCGTATTTTGAGTCGACTTTGGATCCGCCCGAACAATTGGCCAAGGCCAGACAGCCTGCGCCAAGCCCAACAAGGCGCGCAAAGCCGCAGAATGATCCCCCGAAGCCCCTCATTCTGCTAAATCGTCCCCGATTGCGAAGCCTGAAGATACCCTGTTGCGGCTGTTACGGGAACCGCGCGCGGGGGTCGTGGTAAATGATTGGTTCCACGACGATTTGGCGATTTTGTGGCAAGCCTTGATGTCGCCATACCGTAGACCCCGGCGCGCTTGCAAGCGGGGCCAACCTTGGCCATTGGACTAGCGCGCGGGCGATCATACAAAGCGGACGTTACGGAAGGGTGGACGGCTTGTTCGCCGTACGTCGATTGTCCGGCTAACATGTGCCTGTACACTGCGACCGTAACCCCAAGCTCGGTTTTTCCGAGTTTTGAAATTGGGAACCGAGCGGTTCTCGTCAATTCGATTCCTACCTAGGCTCGCGATCTGGCGGATCAGTCTGGAGCAGTTGCCGAGGTTGGTCGGCGCGGTCACGGCAGCGCCGAGCGGCTTTCGGCGCGGTTGGGTTATCTGGGACTTCCCGAGGGGAAGCAGGGGCAGGGAGAAGCTCGACATGGGATCGACTTGGACGCGGCGCCGGTTCGTCGCGAGCAGCGCGGGCGTAGTTGCCGGCGCCGGTCTCGGATTGCAACGCACGAACGTGTTGGCGCAGGCGGTGGACAACACCACGGTCCGGCTCGCCTACCAGCCGGATCTGCTCGGCAGCATTGCAATGGTTGCCCTCAAGGAGAAGGTCTTCGAATCGGTAGGTTCGAAAGTCGAGGCCCGCCGGATGGTGACGGGCCGCCAGATCCGCGATGCGAGCATTGCCGGGCACATCGACCTCGGCAATTATGGCGGCCCCACCTTCGTCATCGGCGCGGCCAAGGGAGATCTGATCGCGGTAGCGGTCTTTGCCCACGCCGGGCGAAGCTTTCACATCATCGTCCCCAAGGACGCACCGACGAAGACGGTCGCCGATCTGAAGGGGAAAAAGGTCGGTGGCATCCTTGGCGGGTCGGTCTACCCGATCTTCAAGAACCGGATCGCACCGAAGTTTGGTCTGACCGACAAGGACTACGAGGCAATCAACATCGACGGTCCCGACCAGATTTCGGCACTTGCAACGAAACAGGTCAACGCGATCGCAGCCGTGGAGCCATTCGTCTCGATCGGCGAGCAACAGGGAATTGCACGCTCGATCGTTGACTTCTCGCCGTACGACCTGAGCCCCATCATTCTATGCGCACGGCCCGAATTCGTGAGCGCGCATCCTGGGCCAATGGTCACCTTCCTCAAGGGCTGGATCAAGGCAGCAGACATCCTCAAGAATGAGCCAGTTCGGGCGGCAAAGATCGTCGAACAAGTCTACCGCGATCAGGGATACACACTTGGGGACGGCGTGATCGCCAAGGCGCTCGGCCGGTTCGACATTCGGGTCAATTTCTCTCCGGAGCTACAGGAGTATCTCCAGGTTACCGCGCAGGATCAGATCCGAGACAAGGCAATCACGAAAGCGCCCGACTGGTCGAAAGTGCTTCGGACGGAATTCCTCGAGAAAGCCCTGGCGAGCTAGCGGGAACCACCAATGGAAAGCCTAGTCACTGTCGCCCTGGCCCAGATGGGTCCGGCGGACGCCGATATGGACACTCAGCTCGCACGCCTAAGCGCAATTGCCGAAAAGGCTGCGCGCGCGGGCGCGCAGCTCTGCTGCTTCCCCGAGTTGGCGCCCACCGACTATTTTCCGGCGACCCGAGTAAAAGAGCCTTTAGGCCGGGGGCTTCGCCTGGATGACCCACGGCTCGCGCCGCTCAGGCGACAGGCGGCAGACGCCGGGATGGGACTCGTCCTCGGATACGGCGAGACCGACGGCGTCGTCCTGCGAAACACGGCGGCGGTTTTCCGCGGCGACGGTGAACTCCTTGGGCAATACCGGAAGATGCACCTCCCCGCGAACTTCTTCGGTGCATCTGGAGACGTCTCGAACTTCGAGAAGTTTTATTTTCAGCCCGGCGATCTCGGCTTTCCCGTTTTCGACATGGGCTGGGGGCGCCTCGGCGTACAGATCTGCTACGACCGAAACTTCCCCGAGGGCTTTCGCTGTCTCGCGCTCGCCGGTGCCGAGATAATCGTCATCCCAACCTGCGCGCCGACCTTCGGCGTGCCGTGGGGGGTGGAGATGTGGGAGATGCTTTGCCGGGTCCGCGCCTATGAGAACGGCTGCTTCGTACTCGGCGTCAATAAGGTCGGGCGCGAGGGCGACAGCGAGTTCTTCGGCCACAGCCTCGTCGCCTCGCCCTTCGGCGGGCCGCCGGTCGCGGTCGCGCAAGGAAGTGGCGACGAGGCGCTGATCGTCACTATCGATCTCGCCGATGTCCGCGCCGCCCGCACCCGACGCCCATTCATGCGCGACCGTCGACCCGAATTCTATCGGCCCATTTCTGGAACCTGAGCGCATGGCTGTCCCCCGATCCGGTGCCGAACCGCGCTGGCGTTCCCTCGTCCGCAGCCTGCTCGACACGCTGATCCCGCTGATCATCCTCGCCGCGATCTGGCAGGGAAGCGTCTGGATCGCTGGGCTGCCGCCGAAACTCTTCCCCCCAGTCGAGGCTATCGTCGAGCGCGGCTTTGCGCTCGCCGCCAATGGCGTCTTGTGGATGCATGTCAGCGCCACCCTCGCCCGTCTGCTATTCGGCTTCCTTCTCGCCGCAGTGATCGGCGTCGTGATGGGGTTGGCGATGGGCCGCTCGCGCCGGGTGGAGGCGTTCTGCCTGCCGCTGCTTAGCGTGCTGATGCCGATCCCGCCGCTGGCCTGGGTGCCGCTGTTTATCCTCTGGTTCGGCCTCGGCAATATGCCGACCATCCTTCTCGTCGCCTTCGCCGCCTCGGTGCCAATCGCCTCCACGGTCTGGACCGGGGTGCGCAGCGTCAACGAGGTTTGGATCCGTGCAGCGGCGATCATGGGCGTCGAGGGACGCGAGGCGTTCTGGAAAGTGGTGCTGCCGGGGTCGATGCCGTCCGTCCTTTCCGGTCTGCGGCTCGGCATGGGCCGCGCCTGGCCGGCGGTCGTGGCAGGCGAGATGATCGCCGGCACGGAATCCGGGCTCGGCTGGATGATCTTCGCCTCGCGCGAATTCCTCAGCACCGACGTCATGTTCGTCGGCATCGGCATGGTCGGGCTGGTCGGGCTATTCCTCGAGCGGGTCGTCTTCCAGACGCTCGAAACACGGACGCTGAAGCGCTGGGGCCTGGTGAGCGAGGGCGCGTCGTGAGCAAATTCGCCTGGAAGGTGCTGCGCGCTCTCTTCCCGTTCATGGTGGTCGGCCTCGCCTACGAGATATTCGCCCGCAGCGGCTTCATGAAGCCGGTTCTGGCGCCGAGCCTGCTCGACGTTGCGGCCACCTTCGAGCGGATGGTCATGAGCGGCGAGTTGCCCCGGCATGCTGCGGCGACGCTTTTGCGGATGGGGATCGGCTTCTTCCTCGCCGCGGCGGCCGGCATTCTGCTCGGAACGTTGATGGCTCGCATTCGGCTCGTCGACCGGTTGCTCACGCCGGTGGTCGGCATAGGCCTGCCTATCCCGGGGCTCGCCTGGGTGCCGCTGTTCGTCCTCTGGTTCGGCCTCGGCGAGAAGGCGACGATCCTCCTGGTGGCCTTCTCGGCGACCTTCCCGATCATCGTGAACGCACGCATGGGCGTGATGGCGATCAACCCGATCTGGATCCGTGCCGCGCGGATCATGGAAACGCCACCCTCGATGCTGTTTTGGAAAGTGATGTTGCCGGGGGCGCTGCCGCTGATCCTCTCAGGGTTGAGAGTCGGTCTTGCCCGCGCCTGGCGAGCTGTCATCGCCGGCGAGATGATCGCCGCCACTTCATTGGGCCTTGGCTGGGCCATTTTCAACGCGATGGAGGTCCTCAACACGGACGTCGTCATCGCGGTCATCATTGGTATCGGTATCACCGGCTACTTAGTCGAGACGCTCCTCTTCAGCATGATCGAGCGCCGCTACTTGGTCCGTTGGGGGATGATGCGGGGGACTCGCGAGTGAAGAACGTAACAAGCGGAATTACGATCGCCGATCTGACGGTCGAGTACGAGACGCCCGCGGGCACGGTGCACGCGCTCGACGCGGTGAGCCTGAACGTTCAGCCCGGAGAGTTCGTTTGCCTGGTGGGCCCGAGCGGATGCGGCAAGACGACCCTGCTCAACGTCGTCGCTGGCTTCGTACAGCCGACCGGAGGCCAGGTCGCGGTGGGAGGCAAAGGCGGCGGCGAGCGGGGGGCGGCGGCCCGGGGCATGGTTTTCCAGGATTATTCACAACTCTTCCCTTGGCGGACGGCCCGCCTCAATGTCGAGTTCGGCCTCGAGGCGCGTGCGATCGGATCGGCCGAGCGGCGCAAGGAGGCGCTTCGTCATCTCGCAATGGTCAAACTCGAGCGGTTCGCCGATACGTATCCGCATCAGCTTTCGGGTGGCATGCAGCAGCGGGTCGCAATCGCCCGCGCGCTTGCCTACAATCCGACCTTGCTC
>Ga0193699_10000621_pt1 | contig 15012 bp, 17 predicted proteins | sample L3c2metaG_FD_160095 | JGI IMG/M metagenome (GOLD analysis project Ga0193699, IMG submission 160095) | Soil microbial communities from a riparian zone of the East river system, Colorado, United States - L3c2 | ecosystem: Environmental > Terrestrial > Soil > Riparian zone | place: USA: East... | reverse complement strand
CAAACCGCGCGGAAGATTCCGCTGCGGAGAGTGAACCTCGGCTGCCGCAAAGGTCACGTTGTTCCACGCATCGCTCGCGAAGAGAGAGCCCACGAGCGCCGACCCGAACGCGATCACGAAAGCGGGCGCGAACGCCACTGGATTGAAATTCCCGTTCGAGAAGTTCGCGGTGATCGCTTCGGCATGTCGGCCGATCGTGAGCCCAAGCAGAATCAACGCGATGAGGGCGCCGGTCTTGACGACGGTCAGCGTCGTCTGAACGATCTTCCCTTCCTTGATGCCGCGCAGATTGACCCACGTGAGAATCCAAATCGTGATTATGGCAATCAGCCGTTGAGGCGACAATCCGAGCTGCACTGGGGCGCCCGAGAGCGTGAAATCCATCTGCGGGAACCAGCCGTAGCGGTCCGCAGTAATGCTCGGCCACAACACACCGAGGAATTTTCCGAACCCAACGGCGACGGCAGCGATGGTGCCGGTCTGGATTACGACGAACAGGGTCCAACCATAAAGAAAGCCCATGAGGTGGCCCATGGACTCCCGAAGAAACACGTATTGGCCGCCCGCTCGGGGATACATCGCCGCGAGCTCCCCATAAGCGAGCGCGCCAAAGATGGTGACGACGCCGGAGACGACCCACGCCATCAGCAGCCAGAAAGGGGAATTCACCGTTCTCGAGATCTCGGCGGACACAATGAAGATTCCGGACCCGATCATCGAGCCCGCGACGAGCATGGTCGCGTCGGTGAGCGTCAGCGCCTTGATGAACTCGCGCGACGATGGAGCTGTACCCGCCGTGGTTGCCTGGGTTGTCAACGCTCTCCCCCCGGTACTCGGTTTCTAGTCGGTGTTTCCTCCTGGTACAGCGGGCGGAAGTTATCGGCGAACCGGCTTTTTTGCTAGGGAAAGGACCGCGAACAGTTATCTCTAGAAGATGAAATGCACATCGACGGTATCCCTCATCGGCGTCCCATCAGCATGCACGCCAGGCCGAAACCGCAGCGACCGCAGCACTTCCGTCAGCCTGCGATTGTATCCGCCGTCACGCGACGGATTGAACGAGATGAGAGCGGCGTTCCCTTTTTCGTCGACGTCGAACCAGGCAATGAGATGGTATGGCTTGATTCGATCCGGCGCGGGAAGCGGCGGGATGAATAGATCTCTGAGAGTCGGCGGATAATCCTTCCCTGGTCCGCCACCCGTGCCCGGCCCGACACTGCTGCCGCGACCGGGCCCCACTCCCGAGCCGACTCCGCCGCCGCTGCCGGGACCCGCGCCCACTGTGCCGGTGTTGCCGCTTGTTTCGCCGCTGGTCGTCGTCGTCACGGGTGAAGTGCTCACAGGTGGCGCGGGAATCACCGGCGACTCAACCTGCGGTTTTGGCTCCGGCGGTTTTACTGGCGGAACCGTGAGCGGTTTTGGCTTCGGCATCACCGTCGGATCCGATCTCACCCGCACGAACTCGAGATGCTCTTCTCTCGACCCACTGGCATTCATTCCTCCGCCACCCCCGCCCGCGGGACCCGCGCCCCCGCCGCCGAGCACGGCGTCATGGGTGAAATCGGAAGACCCGACGATTGGTGCCAGAATGAGAAAAAGGATCACCGCGTGCACGAGTAGCGACGCAATGACCCCTTTCCAATCTCGATCCTTCCGCCGCGGCATCTGGAGCCGCGGGAGCTGACGCGTAGCTATTTCACATCCTTCGGCGTTGCGGCGATAACCTTGACACCCGCGCCCCGCGCCACGTCCATCGCCGTAATTACATCCGAATACTTCACGGCTGGATCACCCTTCACGAAGATGATCTTGTCGGGGCGCGGATCGTAGATCTCCTTGAGCTTGCGCGCCAGGTCGGCCTGCGGCACCGGCTGAGAGTTGATTTTGAAAGTATTTCCGGGCAGCACCTCGAGAACGATCTGCGAGGGCGGCGGTCCGGAATTCGTATCGTCCGGCGTCGGGTCAGGCAGCTGCAAGTCGATTGCCTTTCGCGACATCGGAATCACCATCATGAAGATGATCAGCAGCACCAGCAACACGTCGATCATCGGCGTGACGTTGATCTCGTTGGTGAGATGGTCGGTTCCTCCTCCTGACATCGCCATTATTTCTTCCCTCCGGCCGGTGCAGGCGCATTGAAGAGGTTGTCACCTTGAATGCCGGAGATAGTTCCCGGGCGCTGATCGGTGATCATACCGGTCACACGGACGTCGTTGTGAGCCGCGATGTCCAGCGCGTCGAGCACCTTTCCGTATTGCAGATCCTTATGCGCCTTGATGTAGAGCAGCTTGTCTTCCGTACGGCTTTCAAAGATCTGCTTGAGCTGAGCGCCGAGCGTTGCGTTTGGAATCGCCTTCTTGTTCAGGTAGTACTGACCGTTCGCATCGATGCCAAGCACCTGATCCTGGTCTTCCTCAGGATGCGGCTTGAGATTGACGCCCGTCGGCGGGATCGCCTGGAACCCGGCGGTGATCGCCGGGATGACGAGCATGAAGATGATCAGGAGAACGAGCATGACGTCGATCATCGGCGTCACATTCGGTGACGCCTTCACGCCCCCCGTACCTGCAGACATTGCCATAGATCAACCCTCCCCGGGTTACTGCGAGATTGGAGCTTGGCCCGCGGTAGCCGTGGTGTTGAACTCACGGGTGAAGCGCGAGCGGCCGAACTCACCGGTGCCGGTGACGTTCTTGATCATGTAGTCGATCATCTCCTTCGAGGTGTACGTCATCTCGGCGATGAGATTGTCGATCTTGATCTGGAAGTAGTTGAAGAGCCACACCGCCGGAATCGCGACGATGAGACCGAACGCCGTGGTGATGAGGGCTTCGGACACACCGGAGGAAATCGACGCTAGTCCGCCGGATCCGGAAGCGGCCATTGCGGCGAATGAGTTAACGATTCCCATCGTGGTGCCCAGCAGTCCGACGAAGGGTGCCGTTGCACCAACGGTCGCCAGAACGCCGAGGCCCCGCTTGAGGTCCGTGATCGTCATCAGCATCTCGCGCTCGACCGCGCGCTCAGCGGAGTTGATGTCGCCCACCGTCACGGATCCATCCTGAATCAACGGCCGGATTTCGGTGAGGGCGCCGCCAAGGACGCGGGCGACGTGGGACTTCTTGTACTTGTCGGCCAACGTGACTGCTTCGGCCAGGTTGTCCTCTTCGAGGAACTGCGAGAACTCGGGGGCGAACTTGCGGGTCTCACCTTGCGCCTGGCGCAGATCCCACCACTTCTTGATGGCGATCGAGAGGGACCAGATCGACATGAGGGCAAGGACAAACACGATGCCCTTCGCGAAGTTGCCCATCTGGTTGTAAATGTCGAGTAGTGACAGCTGCATTGTTTACTCCGTGAAGGGTGGATTACCGGGGAACGGCAAACTGGAACGATTGCTGGACCAGCTGGTTGACCGGCTTGCCGCCGATCATCGCGGGACTGAATCTCATCCGCGGCAGAACGTTCTTTACGGCCTGCGTGAACAGCTCATTCGTCGACTTGAGCACCTTGAACGAATCCATGTCGGCTTTGCCGGACATATTCACCACAAACTGTGCCTGTACCTCTCCGGCTATGCCTGAGCTCTCCAAAACCGACGGGTATTTCGGCTTCGGACTGTCCGACAGCATCTCCGCGGGCTTCTCGACCTGGAATTCGAAGTAGGTCTGGTTGGTGTTTGCAATTCCACCGACGACGCCGGAGCCTGTTCCGCCCTTCACGCCTTTGCCGCTGAAGTCGCTTTCGTTCGTGACGGCCTTCGAGAGATCGATCTCGGGAATCTTGATGTCGATCCTCAGCGGCGCGCGAAGGACCTGGAACCCCTTCGGCGGAGGCGGCTTGACGACGACCTCCTTGGGCGGCGGCGGCTTGTCCGGCACCTTCGGCGGCTCCTTCTTCATCTCGACGAACTGAATCTTCTCAGCCTTCGTCTTTTCGTCCTTGACGCCCGCGCGTGCCGTTGCGTACACGGCGCCGGCGATCAGGACGGTGTGGAGCACGATGCTGAACACCGTGCCGCCCGCCATCTTTTCTTTCTTAGGCTTTGACTCAAGAAGTTGGTTAAACATTCCTCACCCAGTGGGAAGTCGTGAAGGAAAACTGTTCGCTTATGAGATCGTGCGGAATACCCACAAGATTAAGAATTAATGAAATAGTATTAGCGAAGCCCTAACTACCGCGAGAGAGTAAACAGAAAGGGCAACTGCACCAGCTGCCGCACTTTCCTTCCGCCAATCTCCGCTGGAGCGAAATGCATGCGACCGAGCGCGCTCTTTACTGCCTCGTCGAAGCGCGGATTGTCCGAACGGAGGATCCTTATGCTTCCTTCCTCCACAGCGCCCCGCTCGCTGACAACAAATAACGCCACCACTCGGCCTTCTACGCCCGCCGCTCTCAGAGCTTCGGGATAACGTGGCGGCTTGGTTCCCGGATCGAGGGAAACCTGCTTCTCTACCTGGTCCGTGAGGAATGGAGCATTGTCGCCGCCTGCCGAATTCCGGTGAACCGGTCCGTCTATAGTTGGGCCGAAGGCGGCTCCAGAGTTGAAATCACTCGGCCGACTGAGAGTCGTGGGAATCTCGACCGCGGGCACTGCGATATCGATGTTCGGCGGAACGAATCGAAGCGGCGAGACGCGTGAGCGAGCGCTGTTGCTCGCCAACGGTTGAGAATGAGCCGCGTGTACTGCCGGCGGGAAATAGAGCGGACGGACCATTTCAGTCGGTTTGGACAGCTCCGGCCGCGCTTGTGCCGTTGCGTAAAGCGCGGCACCGATGAGCACGCTGTGAACGCCGACGCTTAGCGCAACACCTGCCTTCGACCGTTCCCTTTTCGCCTTAGACTCGAGTAGCGTGCCGAGCATCAGATCTCCGTTTGGCGGGTGATCCCAACCTCTCGGAGTCGTACACGCTATCCAATAGCGTGATCGTTAGGAGTAAATGAAAGGCGGCTAACGCGTGGATTAGGGGAGCGTTAAGCCCCTGGTGTCTCGTTGGCGATTGGGAGCGTGACGGTGAAGAGGCTCCCACGCCCAAGTCGCGACGATGCCGTGAGCGTTCCTCCGTGCGCCTGCGCGATCCACTGGCTGATCGCGAGTCCAAGGCCGAATCCTCCGCGCTCAGACATCCGCGACCGCACCCTGTCCGCGCGCCAGAAGCGCTCGAAGACGTGCGGAAAATCAGCCGCTGATATTCCGATTCCAGTGTCGCGCACGGCAAAGGTCACGTTGTCGGGGTGGCGGCCCACTCCGAGCTCGACTTTCCCCCCGGTCGGCGTGTACTTGATCGCGTTCGTTACGAGATTGAGGAAGAGCTGCCTTAGTCGCGTTCTATCGCCCATAACCACGACATCCGCCGTGAAGGGAAGATTCACCGTCACACCCTGCGCTTCGCCCAGTATGAGCGCAGTCTCGTACACTTCCTGAATGAGCGGCGCCAGATCGATCGGCTCGCGGTGCAGATCGAAGCGGCCTTCGTCGGCGCGCGCGAGCGTGAGCAGGCTCTCCACCAGATCAGACATTCTCCTGACCTCCTGGAGAGCTTCCTCGAGCGCGATCATGCGCTCGTTCTGGCTCGACGTCTCCATCATCGCTCTCTCGACGTCGGCACGAAGCACCGCCAGCGGCGTCTTCAGCTCGTGGCTCGCATCCGCGGTAAAACGTCGCAGGCCTCCGAACGATGTTTCGAGGCGCGAGATCATGGCATTGAGCGTGGTGACCAGATCGGCGAAGTCGGTAGTATCCTCACTCAGGGCCAGACGACGGTGCAAACTCCGCCCGTCGGTGATCGCTGCAACCTCGGTCGTGATCTCGGTGAGCTGGCGCTGCGTGCGCCCGAGAAACAGAAACGCTCCGACTCCAGCGGCAACGATGATCATTGGGACGATGATGAGAGCGTCGAGCATGTACTCGCGCGGAACAGTGCTGGCCCGAGTCGCAAGTGCGCCGGAAGCTATTCGACTCAGTCCGCCAAGACCGACAGGAAGCGAGTGCGAGACGAAAAGCACCTTTTCCTGCAGCGAGTCGAGCGAGAAGATGAGCGCCTCTCCCGACTTGGGAAGATCGGCGAGCTGTGTCTGAAGCGCTGCCATGTCGGAGCCCTGGAGCCGCATGACATCGGGGGATCGGTACACTGCGCGCCCCGTCGAGTCGACGACGACCAGATAGCCGGGCACAGCCTGCAGCCGGTCGACGACTTTGGGTGAGAGCTTTGCGATGAGGGCCGTGTCGCTGGTCGCGAACACACTCGAGTCGGACTGAGCGGCGTCGAGTATGACGCGCGCGGCAAGGTCTCCCTGGGCGGCGGCGTACTGCGCGATGTCGTGGTACACGGCATTGTTGCGGGCAGCGAGCACGGCCAGGAAGAGCGTCCCCGTGACCGCGATCAGTCCGAGGACGAAAGCCACGGTCAGCTTCACCCGCGTGGAGAGCATCGGGCTAGGGCCCCTTCCCTGCGGCGCTCTCCTCCCGAATCACGTAACCGACGCCGCGGATCGTGTGAATCAGCTTGTGCGGATTCGACGCGTCGATCTTCTTCCGCAGGTGGTTGATCACGACGTCCACAATGTTGGTCCCGGGATCGAAGTGATAGCCCCACGCGTACTCGGTAATGAGCGTACGGCTCATGACGCGGCCGGCGTGGCGCATCAGATACTCGAGCACCGTATATTCCTTGGGCGTCAGCTCGATGGCGGGCCCGCCGCGCGCTACCTCGCGCGTATCCAGATTCAGCGTCAGGTCGGCCACCTTGAGCACCGGAGAGATGCGCGCCCGCGGCCGGCGTGACAGCGCCTCCACCCGCGCCAGAAGCTCCTCGAACGCGAACGGCTTGGTGACGTAGTCGTCGGCACCGGCGCGCAATGTCTCTACCTTGGAATCGATGGCATCCTGCGCGGTGAGGATCAGGACGGGCCGGTCGAAACCCCTCGCCCGCAGATCGTGTAGCACCTGAGCGCCAGATTTCCCGGGCAGGCGCATGTCGAGAATGACGACGTCGTACTCCTCGGCTATGGCCCGCGCTTCTCCATCGTCGCCGTTGGCGACCAGATCCACGCCCCAGCGCTGCTCCTCAAAGCCCCGTTTGACGAATTGTCCGACGGTGGGATCGTCTTCTATTACGAGGATTTTCATGCGGGCGGGATTGACTTCGTTCGCTGAACGAAAAAGGCGGAAAGGCATTTCCGCCTTTCCGCCTAAGTTACATCTGGGTCATCCGTCGTTCAACGAGACTGGACGACGATCAAGTCAGCGAATGAATCCGCGATCGGGTCTTGGGACGGGCCGCTCCTTCTCTTTCTTGGCGAGCAGCGCCATCGCTGTCGAATCGGTGCGAGCCCGGAGAATCGTTTCGTCCGAGCTGTCGCCGGTTACCAGAGTGTCCTTGCAGTTACGCGTTGCGAGGCCGACGGTGGTCGCACACCCTGAGCGCAGCAGCTTCGATGGACCACCTTCTCCCGTCCGAAGCGAGGTGCACTTGGCCGACGAGGCATTCCTGCCCACGCACTCGGTCTTGTCACCAACAGTCGGGCGCCGAGAGACTGAGTACATGAGAGCAGCCAACGAAGATACAGCAACAGCAAGCAGCAGAAGCGCGACGAGCAGCTCGCCGATTACGAACCCGCGATTGCCCCGTTTCCCGGGGCGATGATCAGCAAGCACTAGTATTCCACCCAGTTGTCGACCCACGTGTTACGGAGTGTGACGAGAGCTCCCAGTGGGGTGGTCGCCCGCGCAACCTCGCAGGAGTTGTAGCTATACATCTTGGTACCATTCGCCAATGATTCGTCGACGTTCATCCCGAGCTTCTCATTCAGGCCGCTGATAACCGCGCCCTGAACTCCGCCGCCGATAATGTCGTTGTTACCGTTCGAGGTGAGCACTCCACCCGCGAGTATCACGCCTCTCCATCCCTTGTTTCCGCTGATGGTGAGGTTGCCGGTCACGATGAGCATGCCGGTTCCCGACGACAGAAGATCGAAGTCACCGTTGACGCGGATGACCGGGTAATACTTGATACTCGTGTCGTTATACGAGTTCTGCAGCGCGGTCGTCGGCCAGACGGCGCCGGGAAGCGTAAATGTTGCCTCGATTAGGCCGTGGTTGACGATACCGTCCCAGTCGATCTCCACTGAGTCAGGAGCGGGAATACTGTCAATCGGTGGATTACCCACTGCTACCATCTTGCCCTGGTACCCAGGGTAAGCGGGAACTATTACGCCAGCCACCGCGGCATTCTCGCCGCACATATCGATTCCGCCGAGCGTACCAGCGGCGCCGTTTTTCTGAAGACCCGAAAGCGCAGTCCAGCCCGCCAGGACCTGCATCGGAGCAGGCTCCCACAAAACGTACTGGGCAACGGTACGCACACCCTGCGGAGTTCCCGCGAAAGCGCCGGCGGTCTCCGTACCCTTTGAACGAACGACGTAGAGTCCAGACTGCGATCCTCTCGGCGGGCGGAGGCGCGTGAGCGACACGTCCGCGTATCCACCGGTCATCGTGATCCGGACGCTGTCCTTTGCGCCAGGAACCTTGGTGTAGTTCGGCGTACCGGCCAACAGCGAGTCGCGGCGAATCAGGTAGATCTCGAGTCCCTGCTCAGCGATTCTGAAGGCATTGATCTGAGATTTCTGGTCGGCCACCGATCTGCGCTCAGCGCTGACGATAGAGAAGCCACCCGCGATCATGATCGTAAGAACCGCGATCACGAGCAGTGCGATCGGAATGGCGAATCCACGACGTTCGGTATTGGTCATCATATGGGTAAGCCTTGCGGGCTAGTTAGTGCGGTTCTTGAAGAACACCGCGGTTGTGAAGGGTGCGTTTTCATAGGATGTCAGACCTGCAGCGATGTATTCACTGGTACCATCGAGGTGGAGCTCCAGTCCGCGGAGAGTACTGAGGTCTGCGGGTGGATTGTCCTGCGGAGTATTGGTGTCGGAGAGGACGAAGAATCTCCATCTCGCGGTAGCCGCGAATGGCGCGACGAGCTCTTCGGTCGTCTCGTTGCCGTTTGGAGCAATCTGAGTTCGATAGAGTCCGACCTTGCCAGGAACGGCAAGAGACGCCTTGAACTCGTAGCGAACTTTTGCATACAGGAAGATTGGTGCGCCGAGGCCAGCGCCAAGAGGTGCGGACGGGGTAATCGCAACGACCTTTCCGGGTGGCACCGTTGTCAGATTCTGTGCAACGCAGACGGCTGGATTGCCAGCCGCTTCGCTGGAGGGATTCTCGACGTAGGTGTACGCGCCTGTCGTGAAGTTTCTCCAGGCATATCCGTAATAACCGGCGTTCGCATAGGTGGTCGAGTCTACGGGGAGCAGGCTGACCACCGTAGTGGCGGCGTCAGCCCCGCATACCACACCAATCGCGAACGGAATTCTGATGGTGAGCGACTTGGACGTTGCCGCAACAACGCCGCCGGTGGCCTCGATCATTCGAAAATCCGAGACGACTCGGTTGAGCGAAGCGCGCGAGACGTTACGGGCGGCATTGGACATGCCCTGCCTGTCGAAGTACCTGCCCTGAATCGTCAACAGCTTGGTGAACGCGGCGCCGATTATGGCGAAAAGCACCACGCCGACCAGCAGCTCGATGAGCGTGAAGCCGCGGCGCATAGAGGTCCCCTGGGATGTATTGATCATTGGCAAGTCTTGCAGAGCACCTTGGACGTGCGGGCCAGGGTCCTCGTGAACGAGACACTATCAGGCTTGTATTTCGGATTGGTAGGCGAGATCACGACCTTGACGGCCTTGACGTTGGCAGCGAGCGCGGTCACGGTGATGGCGCGGGAATGCGGATACACCCCCGAGCTTACGCTGAAGCTTCCGGTCGACACCGAGTCATAAGGGATACTTTCGAGGCGGTTGACCTCCTGCATCAGGACCGCATTCTTGTAGGCGTCACCGGTCGTCCTGATGCCGCTCCGCGACACGGACCAGACCAGAGCGGCCAACGAGGTAATCGCGACGCCGAGAAGTACCATCGCCACGATGACCTCAACGATCACGAAACCCTTGCGGGCTCCGCGCTTTTCTGTAGTCGCTACGCCAGCGGCGCGCGAGGAGTTACGAAGAGAGATTCTCATCGGGGGAGTGTCCTTATGAAGCCCGCCGTGCTGGCGGTGACTTGTCGTGTGTAATCGCCGTTGGCGAGATCGACGACCAGAGCTGCTGAAGAAACGCCGCTCGGGAAGACGTCGATCGTGCTGGGCGTAAAGGTCAAGCGCGTCAGACGATACTCCGACGTATCACCATAGAACGTTCTGATGCGTAGTATCGCTCCCGTCTTTCGGTCGACGAACACATAGCTTCGGGTGTTGGCGTCGGCCTGAATCCGGACTGGTTCGCGCTGGCGTGCGGCGACAGCAAAGGCGTTCTGAAGGTCAGCGGCGATCAAGGTCGCGGAGCGGTTCACGCGGTTATGGCGTACGACGCGCGACATCGCGGGGCCCACCATTGCGGACAGGACCCCGAGAATCACGATAACCACGAGCATCTCCATCATGGAGAACCCATGGCGCGTATATTTGTGACTATTGAACGTCATTCGCGTACCCCAATTCCTTCCTGGTGGGTAGACACTCGTTCCGTTAAGAGATGGACGCCCACGGTAAAAGGCGGTCACCGAGAATTCACGCAAAATCGGAGTTACGGGCCTCCAGGCAGGCCTAACCCCAAAAGTGCTAGCTCAGCAGTTTGATCGCGGCAAGGATCTCCGAGTTCTCCCGACGCTGCCCGTTGCTGGCCTCGACGTGGGACCAGCGGACCCGGCCCTCCTTGTCGATCAGGAAGTAGGCGCGATTCGAGTAAAACCGCTCCTCATTAAGGACCCCATAAGCGCGCGAAATGTCACGCTTGAAGTCACTGAGCAGCTCCGTTTTCATCTGCAGCTTGTTCTTGAACTCGCGGAGCGATGCGGTCGAGTCGACGGAGATTGGAAGAATCTCGACACCCTTCCCCGCGAACTGATCGAAGTCTTCCGTAAAGCAGACCAGCTCCTTCGTGCACGTTCCAGTGAACGCCAAAGGGAAGAATGCGAGCAGGACGTTGCGCGTCCCGCGAAAGGAAGAGAGTGAGACGTCGCTCCCCGACGTCGATGCTGCGGTAAATTCGGGAGCGGTGTCGCCTACCTGCGGCGAATATTGCAGTTGCGTGCTGGTCATCGCAGAAACTTAATAACTCCTGAGGATCTGATGGAGACTGAAGCAGAACCGATCACCAAGAAGTTGACGGTGCGTTGCCAATTCTGCGATACCTGGAATAGGATAGAGGCCGGCAAGGTTACGGCGGGTCCGAAATGCGGAAAGTGCGGCAAACCGATCCTTCTCGAGCGACCGGTCCTGCTGAACGATGAAACGTTCTCGCGGACGATCAACGAGACCGATCTTCCAGTCGCAGTCGATTTCTACGCGGACTGGTGCGGGCCCTGCCGAATGATGGCCCCCGCGGTAGACGCGCTAGCCGCCCACCTCCAGGGGAAGGCACTAATAGCGAAGCTGAATACCGATGATTCTCAGAGAACAGCGAGCGGGTTCAACATCCGCGGCATACCCACCACGATAGTGTTCAAGGGAGGAAAGGAAGTGGCGCGGGCGTCCGGGGCGCTCCCGCTTGAGAGTCTGAAGCAGCTCGTTGGGAAGGCCGGCGTGGCAGTCTGACCTGCGCGGCCGCCTGCGTTCCTACGCCGGCGCAGGTCCTTTGAGGACTGCCTCCACCGCCGCCGCCAGCTCCTTGCCCGAGAACGGCTTGTTGAGAAAGTTGGCGCCGGGCGGCACCCCCGATCTCGAATCCTGTTCGGCGTATCCGGACATGAACAACACACGGAGGCCTGGTCGTTTTGGAGCCAAAGCCTTTGCGACCTCGGGACCCCGAAGGCCGGGCATGTACATGTCGCTGATAAGAAGATCGATTGGATCGGGGTGGGACTCGGAGATCCGAAGCGCGGCCTCGCCATTTTCGGCTTCCAGAACCCTGTAGTTCGCGCGTCGGAGAATCTTTACGACGATCGCGCGCACCGACTGCTCGTCGTCGACGAGCAATATGGTTGGGGCCTTGGAATTATCTGGCGCGGTCATCAGGCGAGATTCTGGGCGGGTGGAAGCAGAAGCAAACTATCCTGGCTTCGGGCATTGTCGCCAGAAGCGTTTTCTCTCCGTGACGATCGAATCCTCTGTCCTCCGGCGCCCAAGAAAGAACGAAGAAAAGAAAAGAAGAAAGAAGGGGGTGCGACTCCGGCCGCACCCCCTTCTGACACCGTAAAGGCGGCTGCAACTACCTATTGTTATGGCAGGCGGCCGGTTCCCACTTTCAGATTGTCGATGAACATCGATTGGTCGATAGGCGATCCATCACCGATATACGGTGCGATCAGAAACTGGTTGAGCTGCAAAGTTGGATGCGCGCCAGTGCGGAAGAGTATGTCGTGCCGATCGAGGATCAGCGCTCCGTTGTACCAATACTGCATCACTCCGTCCTTCTGCCCGATTCCATTCACGATCGTGTTCAGCTGAAAGTACGCTTCCACGAAGTTCCAGTCGCTCTTGTAGCCCGCACCCGGGTTTGGTTGGAACACCACAGGACCCTCGAGCTGTTTCGAGTTGTACCAGTAGGTTCCAAAGTTGAAGCATTCCGTGTAGATGTTGCTCTCAGCCGTGCCGTTGCAGCCCGCGGTTGAACGGTTCTCTGTTATTGCTATGAGATTATTCGGCAAAGCTCCGTAGCTGTAATTGACCGATTTGTTGTCTTGCATCGACATGATCGGTCTGCCGCCGTTCTGATAGTTGTGCTCGAGATAGAGCGTCAGGAAATTCTGTGACGGACCGTCGTAATCACCGTCCAGGGTGCTGAGCACGTAGATCTGGTGCGGGTGATACGGCTTGGTTGAGCCCACCCAGTTCGTGCTGTACTTCATATAGAAGCTGATGTAGAGCGAGTTCGAAGGTGTGAATTTGTGGCGCTGTGAGCCACCATTGGTTGGACTCGTCGCTCCCGCAAGGAACCGGTACTCCGCGGAGCCGGTGCTGCCCGCAACGTGTTCAGACGTGTTCAGCAGCACATTGGTGTTGTCGTACCAACCGCGAGACGCCATGTTGGCATTCTCGAAATCCTCCTGGAACAGCAGCGTTCCACCCGGTGGGGGTGGTGCAGCAGTCACTGTAATGGCTGACGTGCCGCTTTTCCCTGAGCTCGTCGCGGTGATGGTCGCCGATCCCGCTGCTACTCCCGTCACGACGCCGGCCAAGCTCACAGTCGCGACCCCCGCGTTGTCGGTGGACCAAGTGACACTCTGTCCACTCATCACGTTGCCCTGAGCATCCTTCACCGTTGCTTGAAGCGTCACGGTAGCCCCTGCTGCTATCGAAGCAGACGCGGGTGCAACCGTCACGGTCGTCACGACGGGGGGAGGCGGAGGTGAAGAAGTCACGGTCACAGTGGAGGTACCAGACTTTCCTGCGCACGTCGCAGTGATCGTCGCAGATCCTGTTCCAGCGCCGGTGACCATACCGCTCGTACTCACTGTCGCAACACTAGAGTTGCTGGTTGACCAGCTGATGTTTCGACCCGTAATGACATTGCCCTGCGCATCCTTGACGACCGCGGACAGACTCACCGCTGCGCCGACAGCTATCGATGCTGATGCAGGAGCTACTGTGACCGAAGTCACACGGGCTTTGGTGGACCCACGGGCAATATTCGAGGGGCTGCCAAAAACCGCGTCGGCATTGAGCGTTCCACGGAAAGCAGTCACCTGAAAGTCGTAGCTCGTCGATTCCGAAAGACCGAAGACGTCGCACGTGATGGTACCGCTCACTCCTGTTCCCGCTACGGGCGTGGCGCAACTGCCACTGGCTGCGGAAGCCGCCGAACTCCAAGAGATCGTGCCCGCAGTGTAGCGCACATCATACTTGGCCGGCTGCCCGGTACCATCGTCAACCTGGGTGAACGAGAGAGTGACTGCCGTGTCAGCAGCGGCCGCGATGGCGAGGTCGGATATGGTGCCAGGCGTCGGCATGGTACCAGTCGATTTGCTTCCTGAACACACGACCAGTGCCGGGAGTAGCGTGAGCAGTGCTGCTTTATTTGCGATGCGCTTGGCGACGGCGAATATGGATGACATGAGAGCGTGCTCCTTTCTCTTGGCTTGCGGCAAAGTGGCTGCCGGGCGAGAAAAAACCGCCGCGGCACCGATCGATTGTCGGATTCGCTGGCGGCTCGGCTGGCATGGCGATAATCGCTATAGCCCCGTGGCTCTGCGCCGCCGCCTTTCGACGGCTTTGCTCTGAGCAGCGCTGTTGCTGGTACTCACGTCACGCTGATCTGCTGCGTGCTCGTCCTGCTGTATAGGTCCGACGCTTAGAGTCCGCTAACGGTCACGTGCGACCGAGCTGACTGCCCCTACCGCGGGTGTTACCCCCCGAGAAGGGCTTGTTCCGAAAATACTCGCTTCCGTTGGTGGCCGCAGTCCTCCATTCACCGTCATTTGCCTGGTGTGGCGCGCGCGCAACAGTTGTGTGGCTTCCCAGGGTTGGCCGAGGCGGACGCGCTCTTACGAAGGATGTTCCTCGCGCCTGGACGCGCTTAACTCGCCTGCGCTGACGCACGCCGAGTGCGGAAGAGTTCGAAACTGCCTATTGGCCGAGTTGCGCCGCTTTACTAGGTTTTGTCGCCCTCGATCACGAAGCTTCGCGCAGTAGAGTTATCCACACCGCACACAATACCGGAGATTCAATGGCCACTGTTCTGGCACGAAGGGATTTCCGAATTGCCTCAGACACACCCTCCCCCTACAGCCCAGTCACCGAAAAGATGCGCGCGTTGATCGTGGAAGATGACCGGACGCTTCGTGAGGGGTGCGCAAGCGTGCTCCGGGCTGAAGGAATCAATGTCGAAGTTACGGGACGCGGTGAAGAAGCGATCCAGATGATCCATCGAGCGCGCTTCGACATCATGTTCGTCGATGTCTACCTCGAGCCCGTGTCCGGGATCGATGTGCTAAAGGCTGTGATGGCTACCGCT
>Ga0193699_10000620_pt1 | contig 15021 bp, 12 predicted proteins | sample L3c2metaG_FD_160095 | JGI IMG/M metagenome (GOLD analysis project Ga0193699, IMG submission 160095) | Soil microbial communities from a riparian zone of the East river system, Colorado, United States - L3c2 | ecosystem: Environmental > Terrestrial > Soil > Riparian zone | place: USA: East... | reverse complement strand
GTTCGCTATGTCGGCTATCCGCTCGAGGTTTCGACCTACCAGAAGCAGCTCCAGCGACGGCGTGATGGTTTTTGGATCGGCCATCATGTGTGTAAGGAGCACGCGGAACACCGAGTCGTGGAGCGAGTCGACGACATCATCTTCGCGGCAGACCTTTCTCCCGAGCACGCCGTCCGCGCGAATGAAGGCGTCGAGCGAATCACTGAGCATCTTCCGCGCGCGCCGGGCCATCACCTCGATCTCTGGAATCTTGATGTTGGCCTTGGGCTTTTCGGCCAGCCGGATCGCGGACTCGGCGATATTGACCGCGTGATCTCCCACGCGCTCGAGGTCGTTCGAAACCTTGATCGCTCCGATGATGAAGCGAAGGTCGCGCGCCATCGGCTGCTGTAGCGCCAACAACTCGACCGCGGCCTGCTCGACTTCCACCTCCAGTCGATTGAGATCGGCATCACCGACGATTACGAGGTTGGCTTTTTCTTTGTCCCGTGCGAGCAAGGCTTCCACCGAGAGCTCGGTACGCTCTTCGGCAATCGCCGACATTGCCAGCAGCTGCTCCTTCAATGAGGACAGCTGGTCGTGAAAATGGCGGAACCCCGTAACGCTGGCTGCAGTTGCTTCAGGCGTCATCCAAACCTCCCAGTGATATATGCCTCTGTGCGCTCCTCGCGGGGCCGAGTGAACATTTCCTCCGTCGGCCCGAACTCGACGAGCTCGCCCAGGAAGAAGAATGCGGTGTGATCGGAGGCGCGCGCGGCTTGTTGAAGATTGTGTGTCACGATGATGATCGTCAGCTCCTGTTTGAGCTCGTACACCAGCTCCTCGATTTTCTGCGTCGAGCTCGGGTCGAGAGCGCTCGCGGGCTCGTCGAGGAGCAAGGCTTCCGGCTGATTCGCCAGTGCCCGGGCAATGCACACCCTCTGCTGTTGTCCACCCGATAGTCCGAGGGCGCTCGTACGCAATCTATCCTTGACCTCGTCCCAAATGGCGGCTCGACGCAGCGACTTCTCGACGATCTCATCCAGCGTTCCCTCGCTGGCGATGCCGTTGATGCGTGGCCCGTAGGCGACGTTCTCGTAGATCGACTTGGGAAAGGGATTCCATCTCTGGAACACCATGCCGACCCGCTGGCGGAGCGCGACGACATCCATCCCCTTGTCGAAGATGCTCCGGTCGTCGAGGCACAGGTCGCCCTCGTGGCGGATGCCGGGAATGAGGTCGTTGAGCCGGTTGATCGAGCGCAGGAACGTGGATTTCCCGCAACCGGACGGGCCGATCAGGGCGGTTACTGCGCGCGGAGGAACCGCCAGGCTGATTCGCTTGAGCGCCTGCTTCTTCCCATACCAGAAGGAGAAATCCCGGGCCGCGATCGCACCGGTGTGAAGCGCCGTGTCGGTGAGCTGCTCTCGTGTGGCGATCGCGGTCATCCGAACCGACCCGTGATGTAGGCTTCCGTACGCGGATCTTTCGGTGCAGTGAATAGCTGGTTCGTCCGCTCGAATTCGATCAGCTCTCCGGCGAGCAGAAACGCGGTCCGGTCGGACACTCTTGCGGCCTGCTGCATGTTGTGGGTGACGATGACGACCGTCATGGTTTCGCGGAGCTGATAGACCAGCTCCTCCACCTTCTGGCTGCTGAGCGGATCGAGCGATGCTGTCGGCTCGTCGAGAAGAAGTACGCGTGGACGGGTCGCCAGCGCGCGCGCGATGCAAAGTCGCTGCTGCTGGCCACCGGAAAGCCCCATCGCGCTCTCAGTGAGCCGGTCCTTCACCTCGTCCCAGAGTCCCGCGCGATGAAGCGCTTCCTCGACGATCTCGTGCTCTTTCTGATCCGCTTTCCTCTGTATCGAGTCGACACGCAGGCCAGCCGCTACATTTGCCTCGATCGACATTGTCGGGAACGGCGTGGGTCGCTGGAACACCATGCCGACGTGCCGCCTGACCGCGGTGGCGTTCGTGCCTTCACCGTAGATCGAGCTGCCGAGTATCTCGACGTCGCCGTCGACGCGAGCATTGGGCACTGTCTCGTGCATTCGGTTCAGGCACCGCAGGAGAGTGGACTTTCCGCAGCCCGACGGCCCGATGATCGCCGTCACTGCCAACTGCGGAATCACAGTGGAGATGTCCTTGATCGCCGGCGTCTCGCCAAAGTACGCGGTAAGGTGACGCGTCACGATGCACGCCTTTTCCGGCTGCGCCGACTCACGCGTCTCAGTCGCGGCCGGCCGAGGCGTAACCACGTGCGGCATCATGCGCGCTCCCCGCGCGACTTCAATCGACTGGAGCACCGAATCTGGACCGGGTGACGAAGCGCGCGGCGAGGCTGATCACGAGTACGATCGAGATCAGCACGAGCGCGCCCGCCCATGCCTGTGCGTGCCATTCGTCGTAGGGGCTGATGGCGTAAGTGAAGATCTGAAGCGGGAGAGCGGCGATGGGCTGCCGCAGCGAGGTCGACCAAAACTGGTTGCCGAATGCAGTGAAGAGAAGCGGTGCGGTTTCCCCCGCCACTCTTGCCACCGCAACGAGCGCTCCTGTGGCGATGCCCGCGAGCGCGGTGCGAAGGACTACCGAAATCGATGTTCGCCATCTCGGATAGCCCAGCGCGAGAGCGGCTTCGCGCAGCGAAACAGGAACCACGCGCAGCATCTCCTCGGTGGTTCGCGTAACGAGCGGGATCATCATCGCGCCGAGCGCCGCACCGCCGGCCAGAGCGGAGAAATGTCCGGCAGGACGCACGAGAAACTCCCAGGCGAATATCCCCATCACGATCGATGGGAGTCCGTTCAAAACATCGGACAGGAACCTCACCGCATGTGCAATCGGCGTGATGCGCTTCTCGGCGAGATAGATCCCGGCACCGACGCCGATGGGAAGCCCGATCATGCATGCAATTCCAATCAGCGTAAGCGTGCCCACAATGGCGTTCGCCATGCCCCCGCCCGCTTCGCCAACGGGTTTCGGCATGTTGGTAAAAAAGGCGAGAGACACAGAAGTGGCGCCCTTTTTCAGCAGGTGCCAGAGAATGAGGATTAGCGGCAGCGTAGCGAGCACGGCCGCGAGATACGTGAGCCCAATCATCGCTCCGCTGGTCATGTGGCGCGCGCGTAGTGTCTTCACGAGACGCGTCCTCGTGAAACCTGCCAAACGAGCCAGCGAGCGACGGCGTTGACGATGAGGGTGATGATGAACAGAATCGCTCCCACCGCCATCAGCGCCGAGAGATGGAGATCGTTCGTCGCCTCGCTGAATTCGTTGGCGATGAGCGACGCCATCGTGTAGCCCGGGGCGAACAGAGATGCGGAGATCTCGGGGCGATTACCGATGACCATCGTCACCGCCATGGTCTCGCCAAGCGCCCTGCCGAGGCCGAGCATGATCCCGCCGACGATACCCGACTTGGCGTAGGGAACGACGGCGTCTCGGATCATCTCCCACCGGGTCGCTCCCAATGCCAGCGCCGCCTCTCGCTGCGATCTCGGCACTGCCATCAACACTTCGCGGGACACGGCCGAGATGTAGGGCAGTGCCATGATCGCGAGAACGACTCCGGCTGCGAGCATGCTGGGCCCGTAAGCCGGCCCCGAGAAGAATGGAGTTGCTCCGAGATGCAGCCGGTCGCGCAAGAAAGGCATGACGTATTCGCGCAGCATTGGCACCAGCACGAAAATTCCCCACAGTCCGTAGACGACGCTGGGAACAGCGGCGAGAAGATCGACCAGAAAGCCGATCGGCTGTCGCAGCCACGTAGGAGAGAATTCGGACAGAAAAATCGCGACGCCTATCGCGAGCGGGGTAGCAATGATGAGCGCGACGGCGGACGAAACGAGTGTGCCGAAGAGTGCCGGCGCCGCGCCGAAATGGCCGTTGGCGACATCCCAATCGCTCGATGTGACTATCGAAAGCCCCAGCTTCGCGAACGCCGGCCACGCTGCGGCGAAAATCGCGATTGCGATCGCGATCACAAGCGCGGGTACGACAAGCGCGCACCCGGTTGTGACTATCTCATAAATGCGATCGCCGATCTCCGCGCCGTGAACGCGAAGACGGCGGCGATCTTTCTGTAATACGTCCGCTGGTACTGCGGTCACTTCGTGCCGGCGATGTCGATGGTCTTCAGTCTTGCGCGGACGTTGGCAGCCATGTCACTCGGCAACGGCGCGTAATCCAGTGGAGGCGCCAGCGCCTGCCCATCGGTCAAACCCCAGTTCAGAAAGTCGACCAGCTTCTTGCCTTTGACCGCGTCCGTCTGGTGCTGATAGACGAGTATCCAGGTGAAAGACGAGATCGGATAAGAATCCGCGCCCGGCCCGTCGACGATGGAGATTCGGTAATCAGTATTCGCGGGCAAAGCCGCCGCTGCCGCGGCAGCAGCAGCGGTAACGGCTGCAACCGATGGGATGACGAACTGGCCCGCCTTGTTCCTCACGGCGGCCGTCGGGAGGCTGTTCTGCTTCGCGTAGGCGAGCTCGATGTAGCCGATGGTGCCTGGCGTCTGCTTCACCTGACCGGCTACGCCCTCGTTCCCCTTGGCGCCAAGTCCGACCGGCCACTTAACCTCTTTCCCCTTTCCGACGCCCGCCTTCCAGGCAGCATTCGCCGTCGTCAGGTAATCCGTGAAGATGTACGTCGTGCCGCTGCCGTCCGACCGGTGGACAACGAGGATGTCCTGGTTCGGCAATGCGACACCAGCGTTGAGCGAGGTGAGCCGGCTGTCGTTCCATTTCTTTATGCGTCCCATGAAGATTCCCGCGATGACCTCCGGGGTGATCTTCAGAGGGGCGGTCACTCCTGGGAGGTTGTACGTGACGACATCGGCCCCAAGAGTTGTGGGGATGTGAAGAATCGGCCCGCCCTTCGCCTTGCCCATCTCTTCGTCGGACATTGGACCGTCCGAAGCGCCGAAGTCGACTGTTCCTTCGGAGAGCTGTCTGATCCCGCCGCCGGATCCGATCGACTGATAGTTGATCTTTACCCCATTAAGCCGGGCGTACTCGGAGAACCACTTCGAGTAGAGCGGATAGGGAAATGTCGCCCCAGCTCCGGTGAGATCCACCGACCCTCCCGAGGAGGTGGAAGTGGAGGACGACGTCGCGGATTGGTTCCCGTTTTCCTTCGCGCACGCCGCTGCGAGCATGATGAGGGCAGCAACTTTGAGGGCTCTCACTCTATCGCTCCTTGGTTTTCTGTTTTTCGGGCACTTGCTGAGCAGTATGGAAAAATAGAACCGCCCCCGGTGGGTCCGGACGAACGTCTGGTAACGACATCGTCACAAACCTCCGGAGGCGGCCGGGCCGACGGCCCTTTGACCCGCTGCCAAGCGTTTAGAAGTTCGCCACCAGGTGCAGGAAGTACGTCTTCGTCGCGGCGATTACAGCCCCGGAATGAGGAACCTGCTCCTGATAATCGAGGGAGATCGCAGTCTTCTTGTTGAGGTCCCACGTCGCGCCACCGATCACCGTATTGATGTATCCCGGTAGATCAGTGTTCGGCTTGAACCTGTCCCACCGGCCGACGAGCCCCAGCGGGAAGGTGGATTTGTCGTTCAATAGCTGGAACGGCTTCGCCGTGACGAACCCCGCGATGAGCCGGCCGGTGCTGTCAATCTCAGTGCGTGGCGATACGATCGTGTTGAGTCCCGCTTCCCGCGCGTCCTTCCGGGTTGCCCAATCGAAACCGGCAGTAAGCCGAGGATCACGAACGCCCAGGAAGACTCCGGCTCGCGTGCGCGGCATTGAAGAGCCGATCGGACCGATCTGCCCGACACCGCCGGCGGAGAACTGGCTGCCGACTGCGCCAATGTATGTCCATCCAGTGAGCGCAAAAGTCTTGATGATTTTGTTGTCCGAGCCCGACAGCGGCGTAAGGGAGAGCCGCGCAGCGTAGTCCTTGAAGCGATCGGTTTCGCGGGACGTGTACCCCGTACCGTTCACTATAGTGGCGTAGAACTCGCCGAACTTATTCGGGAGAGTCAACAGTGTAGCGACACCGGCATCCGCTGAGGAGAAGAAGCCGTTGCGCTCAATTGGCGTCTGGGAGATCCAGCGCGGCCAGAACTGCTCGACGTGGTCGATGACGACGTTGTGGAGCAATCCACCGCGCACGAGTCCGTTCCACCCACCGCTCTTGAGATAGTCGTACTGGAGATAGGCGTACTTGGCGCGAACCACCCAGCCTCTATAGAACACATCGTTGGGCGGCGTTGCCTGCTGAAAGACGTCCGCAGTGATGCGGATGCTGGCGCGGTCACCGGCCGGCATCCTGAACGTCAGATAGGCGCGCTCGACGTCGAACTTGTTCGTCGATTTATTCGGGCCGGCGTCGCCACGGTACTGGAAATTCGCGTACAGAACACCGGAGAAATCGACCGGAATCGATACGGCGGCCGGTGGCGGTGGCGGCGGAGCGGGCTTGGTCGTGTCAGCGGGCTGCTGCGCGAGAAGCGCTGCGGGTACCAACAGGGCTGCGGCGAAAACGGGCAGTGTCCGCTTCATCGTGTGGCTCCGACGTTGGTGGCGCCGTTGACGTTAATGGTTTTCAATCTGTTTTGAAGAGCCGCGACCATTGGAGCTGGAAGCGGAGCGTAGTCGAGCGCTGATGCCGTTTTCTCCCCGTCCTTGTAGGCCCAGCGGAGGAAGTTCACGAGCTTCGCGCCTTTGACTCGATCGAGCTGATTCTGGTAGACGAGAATCCAGGTCATGGACGAGATCGGATACGAATCCTTGCCCGGCGCGTTGACAATCGAAACGCGATAGTCGGTGGTCTTGGGGAGCTTCATGCTTGCGGCCGCGGCGGTCACCGACGCGATCGAAGGCGTGACGAAGCGTCCGGCAACGTTGCGCACGTTGGCGTACGCCAGCTTGTTCTGCTTCGCATATGCAAGCTCAACGTAGCCAACGGAGCCGGCCATCTGCTTTACCTGGCCCGCGACACCTTCGTTGCCCTTTCCGCCCAACCCAACGGGCCACTTGATCTCCTTACCCTTGCCGAGCGAGCTCGCCCAGGATCGACTCACCGAATTCAGGTAGTCGCTGAAGATGTAGGTGGTGCCGCTGCCATCGGACCGATGAACGACGAGAATGTCAGAATTGGGAAGAGTCACCACTCGGTTCTGTGCGACAATCCGCGCATCATTCCACTTGGTGATCTTCCCTGAAAAGATGTCCGCGATCACATCGCCGCTCAGATTCAGCGGACGGTTGAGACCGGGCACGTTGTACGTGATTACGACCGCGCCCATTACCGTCGGGAAGTGGAGCACCGGTCCGCCCTTGGCATTGGCGAGCTCCTGGTCGCTCATTGGGCCGTCTGACGCGCCGAAATCGACGGTCTGTTCCGACAGCTGCCTGATTCCGCCGCCCGAGCCGATCGACTGGTAATTGATCTTGACTCCGGTACGCTCTGCGTAGTCAGAGAACCACTTTGAATAAATAGGATATGGGAACGTCGCGCCGGCTCCGGTGAGGTCCACCGACTGTGCGGAAGCGGCACCTGCGAAGAGCGCTGCCGCCGAGAGGGCGACAGCAATGCTGCGAACGGTTTTGATCACTTATGACTCCGTGAGGGGAAGTTTGTCGCACACGAAGCTCTCCCCCCTTTGTCACGGATGGTCACACCGAACGTAAAGGGACTGTCACGACTGGATGGCTGGTGGCCCGGCCGGAAAGAAAATTGTGATCGTGGCGCCCGCTCCCAACACGCTGTCGGCTCGCACGGTTCCGCCATGCGCCTCGACCATGTGCTTCACGATCGCGAGGCCGAGGCCCGTACCTCCGGACTCGCGAGACCGTCCACTGTCGGCGCGGTAGAAGCGCTCGAAGATGCGCGGCAGGTGCTCGGGCGGGATCCCGCTGCCGGTGTCGCGAACGATTACGTTAACTCCGTTATGAACGGGCGCCGTCTCGATTATGATGTGGCCGGCTTCGGGCGTATGGCGAAGAGCATTCTCCACAAGATTGAGCAGGATCTGCTCGAGAGCAGTTCGATCCGCATAAACCACATCGCCGCCGGATCCGATGTTGGTCTCCAGCGCGATCCCCTTTGATTTTGCCGTCGCCGCCACCCGGCCGAACACTTCGCGGGCAGCGTCTGCGATGCGGAACGACTGCGGCCTCGGCGTCCAGTGTCCTGATTCGATTCGCGAAAGATCGAGAAGCTCGTCCACGATTCGCTGCATGCGCTGAGTGTTGGTGAAGATCGCCCTCGCGAATTCCGCTCGCTTGTTGGCCGGGACATCCGGGTCCTGGAGCGTTTCCGCGAATCCGCCGACAATGGTCAGCGGCGTTCGCAGCTCATGGGATACGTTCGCGACGAAATCGCGGCGGACTGCCTCGAGCTTCCGAATGGGAGTGAGGTCGAACAGCGCGACGACAGCACCACCATCGACGAGCGGACGTGCGGTGAGCGAAACCGTACTGTCGCCGATGACTACTTCCTCCGGCTCGGTCTCAGTTCCGTTCAACGCTCTCGAGATTGCGTTCCGGAGCATCCCCTCGCGCGGAAGAAAATCCATCGCGAACGGCGCGGGTCGATCGATGGAGAGCAAGCGCCGGCCCGTGTCGTTGATGCGGACGACTTCGTGCCCTGGAGAGATTGCAACGACGCCTTCATTGAGCGTCTCCACCAACGCCGACAGTATCGACTGCTCTGCCGCGAGCGCCGATAGCCGCGCCTCGAGCTGCTCGGCGAGCCGATAGATCGCATCGGCGAGATCTCCGACCTCGCCCGGCGCCGCGAGCGCGGGGTGCCGCCTGTGCTCGCCGGCGGCAATCGAGCGCGCGACATCTCTCAGCTCAGTGATCGGGCGCGAGACGGCGCGAGAAAACAGGACTGCGAGCACAGCGGCGAGAAGAAACGAGATCAGACCGGCGGTCATGACACCGCTCCGGCCCCGCGAGAAAATCTCCTCGATCGTTTTTGTCGTGACCGAGACCCGGGCAACGCCACTCGGTGCCTTGACCGCCACGTAGAGTTGCTCTTCTCCGGTAGAGGGACTCACACGGCGGGCCGATCCAAGGCCGTTGGCTCGCGCCTGAACTACTTCCGGGCGGGTGCTGTGATTCTCCAGGCTCTGGAGCGCTGGGCCGTCGAACTCGGAATCACCTACGACGCGTCCAGTCGAATCGATGAGCGTGACGCGGTGACCTGTCGCAACACCTGCTTCATCAGCCAGCACGTCAGGGTCTACTCCTGGGCGCCACTCGGCCGCAAGGAGTCTTGCCTCGCCTGCCAGGTCGTGGGTGGTCTGTTCGGTAATGCTGGAGTGGATCTGGTTGTCAATGATGACTACGACTGACACGACCATGACTGCAACGATCGCGAGCGACTGGAGAAGAAGCCGTTGGGCGAGCCTCACGATCGTTCGCTGACGTTGCGAATGCGGTAGCCGAAACCGCGAACGGTCTCGATGAGATCTCCGGCGTCTCCCAACTTCGCTCGGAGACGCTGCACGTGCATGTCGACGGTTCGAGTCTGAATGTCGGGGGCGGCTTCCCACACGATCTCGAGCAGCAGATTGCGCGGTTGAACTCGTCCTTTGCGCTCTGCGAGCAGGAGCAGAAGCTTGAACTCCGTCGGTGTCAGATCGATTTCGCGACCGTCAACGGTCACACGGTGGGCCGTAGTATCTATTCGCAGCAGCCCAATCTGTTTGACATCCGCGGACTCTTCGCGTCCCGCCTTTACACGGCGCAGAATCGCGCCAACACGAAGTACCAGCTCCTGTGGGCTGAAGGGCTTCGTCAAGTAGTCGTCGGCGCCGAGCGTGAGGCCTTTGATGCGGTCGCTTTCCTCGCGGCGCGCGGTCAGCATCAACACTGCGATGCTCGAGGTCGAGCTATCGCCGCGCAGCTCCTCCATGACCTCGAGCCCGGACAAACCGGGAAGCATGAGATCGAGCACGATGATGGATGGCTTGTCGCGCCGAGCTACAGCGAGACCCTCGGGCCCGCTGGTTGCCGTGGATACCGTATAGCCGGATCTGGCGAGGTGATAGGCGACCAGTGCCACTATATCCGGCTCATCATCGACGACGAGCACGCGTTCGGCAACAGCGGTCGTTTCAGGCACGTCTTGAACTTGCCTGAGTCCGCGACGCCGAGTCAACTCGCAGTCTGTCACGAATACGTGACGTTATCGTTGCACTCCCTCGCCGAAGTTGAGGCCGCTAGCTTTGCAATTCACCCAAGAGACAATGGTCGCTAGGAAGAAAATGAAATCTGCCGTCCTCTCCGTCTTTTCATTGCTTTCGATTGCGTGCGCGCCATCACAACTTCCGCGACCGATCGGACCGATCGATCTGGTCATTGCCACCACAACAGATGTGCACGGACGACTGCGGGCGTGGGACTACTACGCGAACAAGGCCGAGGCCGTGCGTGGCCTGACACGGGCGGCCACGATTGTGGATTCGGTGAGGGCCGCGAATCCTGGACGCGTCATCCTGCTCGACGCGGGGGACTTGTTGCAGGGGAATCCGCTGGCCTACGTCGCGGCGAGGGTCTCCAGCGATAGGACCAATCCGATTATCGCGGCGATGAACGCGATGCAGTACGACGCCGCGGCGATCGGGAATCACGAGTACAACTATGGTGTTCCGTATCTCGACAGCGCGATTAACCAGGCGAAGTTTCCATTCCTGTCGGCGAATACATATCGTGTGGATCCCGAAGGAGTCCACGCTTACAAGGCGTGGACGATCGTCGAGCGTGCAGGCCTGAAGGTCGGCATCGTCGGTGCTACGACGCCGGGCGTTATGGTGTGGGATGCTACGAACATCCGCGGTTGGCTACGGTTCGGGGATATCGTTCTCGCGGTGCGGCTGGCTGTGCAGGAGGTTCGCGCCGCTGGCGCGGACGTGGTTCTGGTGACGGTTCATTCCGGGCTCAACGAGCCCGCGAGCTACGACACGGTGTCTACCGGGGTGCCGAGCGAGAATGTCGCGGGCCGCATCGCCGCTGAGGTACCAGGGATCGACCTCGTGCTTTACGGGCATTCCCACAAGGAAGTGCGCGGGACGACGATCGGATCGACGCTGCTCATTCAGCCAAAGAACTGGGCGACGAGCGTCAATGTCGCGCATTTGGTCGTCTCGCGAGCTGGCGTTATCGCTGTGGCGGATGGGACTGTCGCGCGAACTATGACGAATGGTTACCTGGTCGTTGAAAAGCGAAGCGATCTCGTTCAATCGGCGGGACATGCTGAGAATGCCGCGGTTCTCGCGGCGACTGATGCAGTGCACCGAGAGACGGTGTCGTACGTAACCACACCGATCGGCACGACTCCCGAGCGTTGGAGCGCCGATTCCGCGCGCGTGAAGGACACGCCGCTGATCGATTTCATCCTCGAAACAGAGCGGAAAGCCGCGGGCTCCGACCTCGCCTCCACCGCGGCGTTCTCTACTGATCTCGTGATGGCGCCCGGTCCGATCACGATCGCCCAGGTCGCGCAGCTCTATCCGTACGACAACACCCTGCGAGCTGTGCGCATCACAGGCAAGCAGCTTCGGGACTACCTGGAGTTCAGCAGCCGGTACTATCGCACCGTTGCTTCGCCTACTGGTCCGCTCGAGACGGATCCACAGATTCCCGGCTACAACTTCGACGTCGTCTCCGGAGTCGACTACGCCATCGATGTCTCGAAGCCAATCGGATCGCGCGTGACGCGGCTCGATCGCAAAGGCGCGCCGGTGCGGGACACCGACACGTTCACGATGGCGCTCAACAATTACCGGCAAACCGGTGGGGGCGGCTACGCGATGCTGAGCGGTGCTCCCGTCGTGTACGACAAGCAGCAGGAGATCAGGCAGCTCCTGATCGACGAAGTGAAGCAGCGGGGCGTGATCAGACAAGCGGACTACTTCACGCCCAACTGGAGTCTCGTCCGCGGTTCCGGAGTGGGGCCCAGTTCCGGGGGAGCAAGCACGCAACCGCCGTTTCCCTCGGGCACGCGTATTCTCCGCATCATCGCCACCAACGATTTTCATGGCGCGCTGGAGCCGAGGCCGGACGCGAACGGCGTGCAGCGCGGCGGCGCGGCCTACGTCGGCGCGGCGATCGATCGAGCGCGAAAGGAATGCGCGCCGCGCTGCGAGACGCTGCTTTTGGACGCCGGCGACCTGTTTCAGGGCACCCTTGCCTCGAACCTCTCATTCGGCCGGCCGGTTGTCGACTACTACAATAGAATGGGCTACGCTGCGTCCGCCCTGGGCAATCACGAATTCGATTGGGGGATCGACACGCTCCGCGCCCGGATGCGCCAGGCGAAATTCGAAGTCCTCGGCGCCAACGTCCGCTACACGGATGGCCGCGATGTAAAGTGGATCAGAAATGACACCATCGTCACACGCGGCCGCACGAAGGTCGGAATCATCGGCCTCTCGACGGTGGCCACCCCGACGACAACGCGCTCGGCGAACGTAGTCGGCCTCCGGTTCGACGATCCCGCGCCGATTGTGGACAGCATTGGACCTTCACTACGGAAGAGGGGTGCGAACTTCGTTGTCGTAATCGCACACGCCGGCGCGTTCTGCGACCGAGGCCCGGACTCGACCTGCAACGGAGAGATCATCGATCTGGCGCGGAAGGTCACCACCAAGGTAGACGCGATCGTGAGCGGCCACACCCACAGTCTCGTCAACACAGTGGTGAATGGAATCCCCATCGTGCAGGCGCGCTCGAGTGGCCGCGCGATCGACGTGGTCGATCTGCCTCTCGTCCCCGACGTTGGGCAGGTGAGGCACGAGGTGCGAGAGCTCGCGTCTGATACAATCAAACCGCTCGCTTCCATCGATTCGATCGTTCAGCGAGCTGTTGCCCGGGTCGGGCCACTAATCAATCGCCACATCGCTACAATTCCAGTCGCGCTCGCGCGGCAGGGCAACCAGTACCCGCTCGGGAATCTCATCGCCGATGCACAGCGTTGGGCAGCCAAGGGCGACGTCGCGATCATGAACAACGGCGGCATCAGAACCGATTTGCGCGCCGGCGATGCGACCTACGGATCGTTGTTCGAGCTTCAGCCGTTCGGCAACACGCTCTATTCACTGACGATGACAGGCGCGCAGCTCCGCGGTCTCCTCGAAGCGATGCTCAGCAAGTCACCGAATGATCACATCAGCGGCCTCGCGATCAAATACGATCCATCGCGCCCCGCTGGATCACGCCTCGTCTCCGTGAACATGGCCGATGGGACTTCGCTGTCTGACAGCCGTACCTACAGCGTGATCATGAATGATTTTCTTGCCACCGGCGGGGAAGGGTACAACGCAGCCGGTCGCGCTACGGCATCGAAGCCGCTCAACATCGTCGACCTCGACGCCCTGATCGACTATCTGAAGTCGCTCCCCGCGCCGATCAGCGCGCCAACCGAAGTTCGAATCCAGCCGGTCGCGCAATGAGCGAGATCGTTCGCGTCTATATCAACGCGCGACCAATCGAAGTCGACGCTTCTGCCACCGCGCTCCAGGCGATCGAGGCACTCGATCCCGCGCAGGCCGAAGCCGTACGAAACGGTGACCGCATGATCACCGACAGTCGCGGCATCGCCACGGCCAGCGACACCCCCGTGCAAAACGGAGCAATCTTTCGCATCGTTCGCGCTCGGCAAATCGACACCGGCGAATCAGACCTCAACCCATCGTAATGCCTCTCTCGATCTTCTCCAGCAAGCTCCGCCAGCTTCCGAAAGCGGAGCTGCACTGCCATCTCGATGGCTCGGTTCGACCCGCGACTCTCCTGGACCTTGCGCACGAGGCGCGCGTCCAAATGCCGAAGCACACGCCGGAGGAGCTGGCCGAGTTCATGAGAGTGGACGACGCGCAGACTCTGGAGGATTACCTGAAGCGGTTCGACGTGACCATTTCGGTGATGCAGTCGGAGGAAGCGCTCGAGCGAATCGCGTACGAGCTGGCGGAAGACGCAGCAGAAGATGGCGTCCGCTACATCGAGGTGAGGAACGCGCCAATTCTGAACGTCGTACAGGGACTCACGCTGGTGCAGGCCGTCGAAGCTCCGTTGCGCGGCCTGCGTCGCGCGGAAAAGGACTTCGGAGTCACCGGAAGATTCATCATCTGCGCTCTCCGGAATTTTTCACCGGAGGATTCGCTCGAGATGGCCCAGCTGGCGGTCGAATTCAAGAACGACGGTGTAGTCGCATTCGACCTGGCTGGCCCAGAGAAGGGCAATCCGAACGCACGTCACGTGGCCGCTTTCAACTACGCGCGCGAGCACAACCTCGCCGTAACCGTGCACGCGGGCGAAGGCGATGGAGCGGAGTCCGTGCGGCAGGCAGTGCACGTCTGCGGCGCGAACCGCATCGGGCACGGCACGAGGTTGATCGAGGATCCCGAGTTGACGCAGTACGTGAACGACCGGCGTATCGCACTCGAGGTCTGCCTGACCAGCAACGTCCAGACGAGGGTCGCGGACTCGTACGAAACGCATCCGTTGCGGGAGTACTTCGACCGCGGGCTGAACGTGACGCTCAACACGGACAACCGGCTGATGAGCGGCACGACACTTACGGACGAATACGTTCACGCGGCGGAAAAACTGGGCTTCACGGTGGACGAGCTCGCGGGGATTGCGCTCAATGGATTCGAAAGCGCATTTCTTCCCTGGGAGGAACGCGTGATGTTGATCGAGGAAGCGTCGGACAAGATCGAGGAGCTCATCGGATCAGACGAATGAACACCGATTATTCGACTGAAGCAGCCGTCAAAGCCGCCAAAGCCATTCGCAAGCGCGCCTCATCGCAGCAGCCGGCGATCGGGATAGTGCTTGGCTCCGGACTGGGCGGATTATCCAAAGCAATTGGGGATGCTGTGCGCATCCCGTTCCGCGACGTTCCAGGCTTCCCCGACGCGAGGGTGGCTGGACACGAAGGCGCCGTGATAGTAGGGTCCCTGGGCGGACGCGAGATCGTGGCCCTGAGCGGGCGATTTCACATGTACGAAGGCCATCCCGCTGCGCTCGCGGCGTTTCCGGTCCGCGTGTTTCACGCGCTTGGCGCGCGCGACCTGTTC
>Ga0193699_10000619_pt1 | contig 15044 bp, 12 predicted proteins | sample L3c2metaG_FD_160095 | JGI IMG/M metagenome (GOLD analysis project Ga0193699, IMG submission 160095) | Soil microbial communities from a riparian zone of the East river system, Colorado, United States - L3c2 | ecosystem: Environmental > Terrestrial > Soil > Riparian zone | place: USA: East... | reverse complement strand
CGCTATCCCGAGAAGCTGGCGCGCTACGACACGCTCTCCAAGTCCGGCGTCGAAATCGTGCCGAAGCGCTGCTTCCAGAAGACACTCGGGAAGTCGTGGACCGCGCCGCAGCTCGTCGAGGAGAAGTTCGCGCCGGTCAATAAGAAGAGAAAAATCGGCTAGCTGCTCGTCCTACCGCTCGACAATATCCTGTAGCGCCTGACGAATCACCGGGTCCGTATTGCGTGACAATGCGGAAATCGCCCGGCGTTTGAGCGTGGGGTTCTGCTCGTTCCGCGCGATCCAAACCAGTTTGTCCGTCGCAGCCTTGTCGGCGAGGCGGGAGTAAACACCGATCAGCGCCTGGCGCATCTCGGTGTCAGTGATCGGATCGTACAGCGCCAGCAACGCCGGAGTCGTAGCGCCCGCTCGCGTGAGATACTGAAGAGCGCGCCTCCGAGCTTCCGGAGCGAGCTTCTCGTCCCGCACGAGGCCCACGATCCACTGCACGTTGTCGCTTCCGCCAAGCTCAGAGAGCGAAGCGAGCACCGCATCCTGTGAGCGCTGGCCGGTGAGCCGCGGATAGATCGATCTCAGAAGTGCGGCATCCTGGCCGGTCACGTACTCTCGACCCAATCCCCTCAATGCGACTGCCTGCACTTCGTCGGGCAGATCGGTTCGCTGCGCCGTGGAACGAAGGAATTGCCGAGCGCGTGGATCGCCGGAACGTGCGAGCACCGTCATTGCCTCGCGTCCGACCCACGATGTGAGGTTCGCGCCGGCAAGCTGGACCAGTGGCTGGATTCCCGCGCCATGATCGAGTCGCGACAGTGCAGAGAGTGCGGCAGTGCGTACGCCTTGCGCGTCGCTTTCGTTCGTCGCGATCTGCACGAGCGCCGGTCCGATTCTATCGAGCTGTCTCGAATCGCTGCGCACAAGTCCGGACAATGCCGCGCGTCTCGTCTCGAGCGGACGATTCTGATCCCGGCCGATGTCGAGCAGGCGCGGGGTGACATCCACGTTCTCGCCGAGCAAGGCGGCGAAGATCGCATCGCGTCCCACTCTGCCGTCCGCGCGCGCAGCGACCCCCATCAGATAGTCCGCTGCTTCGGCTGAAGTGACTGTTCCCAGATTCGTGACTCCAGTCTCCACCGTCGCAGCTCCGCCCACGTACGTCCGGAGAGCGATGACGTTCCGGTCGGCCAGATCGGCTAACACTCGCACGGGTCCGGTGAGACACTGGTCAGCGGAATTGGTCGAGAACGATCCGTAAAAGTTTCCCGAGCCGGTCGAGATGTAAGTGCGTCCGTCGCCGCAGACGCCGGGCCGAACGGGATAGGTGAATTGAACCGAGCGATCGGGAGCTGCGGCAATCCTGGCGGCGAGTGTCTGCGCAAATGCGAGGGGCGCGGACGTGACGGCCGCGAGCACCAGCCCGATCGCCGGGAGCGAGAAGCGCTTCTTCATTTGTCGATGATCTCCAGTAGAAGCTGTTTCGTACGCGGATCGTTTTTGCGCGACAGTGCCGAGATGGCCATGCGCCGCATGTCCGGATCTGTTCCTTTCTTGGCGATCTCGAGAAGCTTGTCAGTCGCTTCTGGATTGTTCCGCTGCGAGTAGAGCTGGATCAGCCGCATGCGAAGCGGACGGTCACCCGTGACGTCGTACATGCGCACCAGGTCGCCAATGGCGATGGTCGACATTCCAGCGTAGCTCAGAGCCATGCTGCGAACCTCGACCGGCTCGTTCTGGTTGGCAACGAGGCTCAACAGAAACTTCTCGTTGTCACTGCCGCCGATTCGCGTAATGGCGCGAAGCGCCGCCTGCTTGAGACGGGAAGTCTCGAGTCGCGGGTAGAGCGCCCTGATGTAAGCGCCATTATCGGCGGTGCGATCAGCATCGATGCTCGACAGCGCGGTCACCCGCAGACTCTCACTCAGATCGGGGCGCTCGATGATCGCGCGAAGGCTTTGGCGCGCACGGGGGCTGTCGCTTCGGCCGAGCGCCGAAATCGCCGCGCGCTGCAGAGGCTCATTACCCGGAGTGCGCGCAATCTCTTCGATCGTCGCGATCGCCTGGTCGTTCGGCATTGCGGCGAGGAACCGCAAAGCTTCGGATCTGACTCTTACATCCGAATCGCTGCGCGCCGCCGTGATGACGAGGTTCATCGCCTCGGGGTCCTTTCTTCTTCCCAGCAGGTAGATCGCGGCACGGCGAAGACCCACGGAGCAATCGTCCCGGCGCGCCAGAAGCCGGCGAAGGATTGGAGTGGTCGCTTGCGGATCGGTCTGTCCGAGAGAGTTGAGCGCTTCGATTCTGACGGCGAGATCCTCGCGGTCACATGGATCCACTGACGTTGCCGCCGTGCGACTGACCATCGCCGCCGACGTTTGATCGCCCTGCGCCGCGAGCGCGCCGCGAATGCGCGTCGTGAGCTCGGCCGCATCGGCCTGGAGCGAAGCCTGGCGATAGCCGGGACCGGCGTCCTGGAGCGCGCGCAGTGCATCACGCAGCTCGCTCATTCCACCGATCCGATAGAGAGCGAACGCCCGCCAATACCGCGCGTCAGCCGCGTACACGGAGTTGGGAAACTTCTGACCGATGTCGCTGAACAGCTGCGCCGCTCGGCGATACTCGCCGCGATTGAGGGTCTCGCGGGCGAGACGGTAGAGAGAGTCAGCTGGATCAGATTTGTCCCACGGCTTTGGTGGATCGTTAGCGATCCCACCGAACTGACGCTCGAACGGAGACGCGCCCTGGATGCGGTCGATCGCCGATGCGGCGCGACTGAGCGCCAGCGGTGTCCTCGCTGTCCTAGGTGTCATCAGTGTCATTGGCGCTATTTGCATCCGCTCCATCATCATCGGCTCAATTGCCATTGGAGCGAGGGGAGCCATCGGAGTCATTGGCGGGATCGCGGGCATCGCGAGATCGAAGTCGAAATCCATCTCCGGCATCGGAGGCATGCGGAGATCCATCTGCATGTCCATCAGCCCTTCAAGACGGCCGGCGAGTGCGGGCATGTCAGGCATATCGGGCATGTCAGGCATATCGGGCATGTCAGGCATGTCAGGCATGTCAGGCATGTCAGGCATGTCAGGCATGTCAGGCATGTCCCAGATCTCCGGCATGTCCGGCATCTCTGGCATTTCCGGTAGCTCGAGGAGCGGCCTGGCCTGCGGCGCCGGTGTCCATACCGGCTCGTTCGGAGTCGGTGGAGCAGGAGGCGCGGCTGGCGTCGCAGGGATTTGTGCGCTGCTCGATGCGGCGCAGACGCCGAATGCGACAGCGAAGAGAGTTGCTCTGATCATCCTTCCCTCATTCAGAGGATTGAGTGGTAACTACCGCGGAATTGAGACGGGACAGGACGTCTCCCTGCTCTACAGCCTGATGTATGAGATCCAGATCGCCCTTGTTTCTCTCGCCGCGCAGTCTCGCGATCTGCACCAGCACGAGCTCGAGATCATCGAGGAGAGAGCGGAGCTTGGGATCCTGCGCCGCCGGCGAATCCATGAGGAGGCGCGTTGTCACGAGAAGATCAGCCGCTTCGCCCGCGAAGGTCGCGTCAGCTTTGCCGCTCGCGTCATTGGCTGGAAGCGAGATGAGCAGAGCCGCGGCTTGCCCTAAGTAGTGGCTCGTTTGATCGCGGTAGGCGTCGGCGACCGCGGATGTGTCGGCGCCAGGCGGTAAGGCCTGGCTCGATGTGGAGGCCGAGGTCAAGCTCGGATTCGCTGCGGCCCTTTTTCCTGGCGGAAGGTAGCGCCCGATTCCAATACCGATCACGAGCGCTGCTGCCGCGGCGAGCCACGGCGCGCGCGGGATTATTCCACGCGGCCGGGCGATCGAAGCTGGCGCGTTGAAGTGCGCATCCTCGATGACGCCCCACATCTCGTCGAGCGGCGGCTCGGGTGGAGTGTTGAAGCTTTGCGGAAGATCGCGGATCACTTCGTCGAATCGATTCTCGTCCATCACCCTACTCCTTGAATGCAGCCAGCACTTCTCTCAGCTGCGCTCTTGCGGCGGAGAGCCGGCTCTTGCTCGTCCCCTCGGGGACGCCGAGTATGCCGGCGATTTCCGCGTGCGTATATCCCTCAATGTCGTGCATTATCAGCGTCGTCCTATAAGCTTCCGAAAGATTCTCCACCGCCCGCGCGATGCATTCCTTTAAATCTGGGTCCGCCTCCGGAGCCGAGACCTCGATCGAATGCGCCTCGTCGAGCGCGACTTCCCGTCCGAACCGGATTTCACTGCGTCTCGCGTTCGAGACGACGGTGACAACGATCCGGTGCAGCCAGGTCGAGAACGCAGCATCTCCCCGGAACTGGGAGAGTCTGGAGAACGCGCGGATGAAGGTGTCCTGCGTGAACTCTCGAGCCTTTTCCGCATCGCCCGTCAGTCGATAGGCGAGCGAGTAGACTCGGGACGCGTGCATGTCGTACAGCGCACGCCCGGCCAACCGATCCCCCGCGATGACCTGGGCGATTAGCTGTGTCTCGTTCACGCGGTAACTTTTCTACCGCCGATCACGGTCGCGACCATTTTGCTACAAGGTTCGACACGGGTATTGGCTGGATAGTTCGGTAAAGGAAGGGACTGCAACTGAGAACTGCCAAGCTGCGTGCTGCCTGCTGCCCGCTGCCTGCTGCCCGCTGCCTGCCATCAGCTTCACTACGTCGGAGTGTTGCTGGCGCGTTTCATTGTAGGGCAACTGCCCGTGCCATCGCGCCACTAGTGGCGTCCCCACGTTTGCAGCTCGCAGCTGGTAGCTGTCGGCTGGAAGCGGGCAGCTTGTCAGTTCGCAGTTGCGGTTCGCAGTTACTTGACCCCTCTCCGATCAACCAGCCCCGGCTCGAGCGCCATCCTTAGATCATAAGGAATGACGGGCACGGTAATGTCCGCGCTCCGGTTCCAGCCCAGTGAGCGCGCGTGGACTCGGATCATTGCCTCCTGCGCCTCCGCTGGATCACCGAAAGGAGTTTTTCTCCACCGGTAGCTCTCGCTCAGGATCTGCGATGTCACCCTCAGGCTCGCCATCGATGCGCTGGTGGTGAGAGTCACGAGTGCTCCACCACCCTCGCGCGCGGCGCGGGAGAGCCGCACCGTCTCGGTTCCCTCGGGCTCGATGCCGGCCACAACTACGAGGGCGAATCCTCCGCAGCGAAGCAGCTCCTCCGCTCCACGGAGTCCGTGCTTTCGATTGCGCGGTCGCACCAGGATCGGTCCCTCTTCCCAGAACGGACCAGCGACGGTGCCGAGGCCGTCGATCCAGACTGCTCTCTCGCCCTGGGCGACGGTGGTATTGCAAGCGGCCCTCAGAACCGCGGTCGCCCCGCCATGCGGCATCCAGACAGTGAGTCGTCCACGCGGAAGACCACGTCCGGGGAGAATTGCATCGAGCGTGTCGATGCCCGTTGCCACCGGCTCCGCGGTCCGGTGCGTGACCGGTGTCGCATCAGGAAATCGATGCTCGATGAGTGCCCGGATGGCGGCGTTTCGGTCGGACATGACCCTGCAACGATAGCCCGAACATATCCCGAAAGCAAGAAGAGTACCTCGCGATCATCTGCGGAAGGATCATAAGGATGCGGCCTGGTTTATGACTTAGCTCCCTCCGGAATCCCAGACCCAAAAATCACAACTCTTCAGTCGAGCTGATGCAATCTTTACGTCTATATTCGTCCATGCTCCTCCTCAACCTTCTGGTAATCGGCCTGTTCGGTTGCGCGGCCAGCAAGGACACGCGCCCAATGCCGGGCGCCCAACAGATCCCGCCCGCGGAAACAACGGGCGCGGTCGCGACCCAAGGTGTCCAGGCGGTTCCCGCGGTCGCCGTCCCCGTCTCATCCACTGCACCCGGAGCCTCGAGCACCGGCAAGAGTGGCGGTAAAGACTCGACCGCCAAGGATCCTCCGGTCACTGTTCCTTCAGTAAAAGGCCGAACCAGGAAGGACAGCCTCGCCCTCGTGAAGGCAGTGAGGGCTGGACTGGAAAACACGGCCTGGCCGGTGAAGACCGCGACTCAACTTCCGGGCGCGATTCTGCCAGGCCATCGGATCGTCGCGTTCTACGGCAACCCGCTGTCGAAGAGGATGGGAATCCTCGGGGAGCTGCCCCCGGATCAGATGCTCGCCCGATTCGACAAGGAAATCGCCGCCTGGCGGCGCGCGGATCCTTCCACGCCAGTGATGCCGGCATTGCATCTCATCGCCGTCGTCGCGCAAGGAGCGCCGGGCCGGGACGGCAAATACCGGATGCGCATGACCGACAGCCTGGTCGAGATGGTCTCGTCGTGGGCGGCTAAACGGGATGCTCTGCTCTTTCTCGACGTCCAGGTCGGCAAGAGCACGGTGCAGGAAGAGCTGCCGCGACTCGTTCCCTTTCTCAAACGGCCGAACGTACACCTTGCGATCGATCCGGAATTCTCGATGAAACCCAGGAAGGATCGGAAGGAAGGCGGCATGGTCACCGACAAGCCGGGCGCGCGAATTGGCACGATGAGCTCCGACGACGTGAACTACGCCATCGGGATGCTGTCGGAAATCGTGAAGCAGAACAACCTGCCTCCCAAGGTTCTGGTCGTTCACCGCTTCACGCACAGCATGCTCACCGGAGCGAGCAAGATTCGGCTCGACCCACGCGTTCAGGTGGTGATCGACATGGACGGGTGGGGTCAGCCGTGGCTCAAATACGATTCGTACCGGGCTTACGTCGAAGCCGAGCCGGTGCAGTTCACCGGATTCAAGCTCTTTTACAAGAACGACACCAAGAAAGGGGATCCGCTGCTCACTCCCGGAGAGGTGCTGCTCCTCAATCCGAAGCCACTCTACATCCAGTACCAGTAGAGGGGCGTTGGGCGCGGAGGACGCGCCTCGGTCATATTATTGAGCGGTCGCTGGAGTCAACGGCGACCGCTCTTCTCTTTGCCGGACCGGAGGCGGAATGACGACGAGACGGGAATTCCTCTCGAGCATGGCCGTGGCTGGACTCGCGTCACAGCCTGTGTTTCGCGAGCACGCAATCAGGACGCTGTTCCGCGCCAATGCCATTGCCGGCGACCGTCCCCCTGACGCTGTCGCCGACGACGAGTCGTACTGGGCGGAGATCCAGCGCGCTTTCGACTCCGATCGCACGATGATCAACCTGAACAACGGTGGCTGCAGTCCGACACCGAGTCACGTGCTCGAGGCGATGATCCGGGACCTGAGATTCTCCAACGAACTCCCGGTCGAGCACATGTGGCGCGTGCTGGAGCCTCGCGTCGAGAGCGTCCGGCGGGATCTCGCCAGCGAATTCGGCTGTGATCCGGAGGAGATGGCGATCACGCGCAACGCTTCCGAAGCCAACGAGATCATGATCTTCGGGCTCGACCTCAAGCCCGGCGACGAAGTAGTCGTGACGAACCAGAATTACGGCCGCATGATTACGTCGTGGCAGCAGAGAGCGCGTCGGGAAGGGATCGTCCTGAAACAGATCTCGTTCAAGGTTCCGCCGCCGTCGGACAACTACCTCGTCGACCAATTCGTGTCCGCGATCACGCCGCGAACGAAAGTCATCGAAATCACCCACATAACCAACCTCACCGGCCAGATCATGCCGGTGCGCCGGATAGTGGAGATGGCTCGGCCGCTGGGCATCGAGGTTTTCGTCGACGGCGCCCACGCATTCGCGCATTTCCCGTTCAACAGGGACGATCTGAAGTGCGATTACTACGGAACGAGTCTTCACAAATGGCTGCTCGCTCCAGTCGGGACCGGCTTCCTTTATGTGCGTAAGGACAAGCAAAAGAACCTCTGGCCACTCATGGCCGCGGCAGCCACCCAGGACAACGACATCCGGAAGTACGAGGAGATCGGCACTCATCCTGCCGCGAATCACAACGCGATTTCGGCGGCTCTCGCGTTTCACCGCGGCATCGGCGTGGAAAGGAAGGCCGCGCGTCTCCGCTACCTGCGCGACCGCTGGGCAAAGCGGCTGCTCGCGGCCAGCTCGCGTGTGAAGGTCCTCACTCCGCTTGACAACAAACAAGCGGGGGCAATCGCGCTGTTCCAAGTCGATGGTCTCGACAACGTCAAGCTCGGCGCCTGGCTCCTCAATCAACACCGCATCGTGAACACTCCGATCGTCCACCCGGAGTTCAAGGGAATTCGAATCACCCCGAACGTGTACACGACACTCGACGAGATAGACGTCTTCGCCGACAAGGTGCTGGATGCGGTGAAGAAGGGAATTCCAGCCTAGAGGCGACAATGCGTCGACGCACCTTCATGCAAAAGGCAGTTCTGGGTGGACTCGGATTCGGCGTACTCAAAAACCTCGAGGCGTGTGCGCCAAGTGCGATCGGCACCGGCAGAGGCACAGGCAGCTCATTCGCCTCTCTTCGCGACCGGTACTTTCTCTACCAGCTCGATCGCAATCCCGTAACGTCGACCTACCTCGGCGGCGATGCGTACGATGCGTCGCTACGCGACATCAGCTCGAAGCTGCGCGACTACAGCCCCGCCGCGCTCGACGCGGAGCTTCGCTACTACTCCGAGACGCGCAGAGTGTTGTCGGCAATTGATCCGGGTACTCTGACCGCCGTAGAAGCAGTGGATCGTGCGCTGATGGATGCGCAGCTCGGGTTTCTAATTCACCAGCTCTCCGGCCGCTATCAGGAGAAATCGCTCGACAGCTACGTCGCCGAGCCGTTTCGCGGAGTCGACTGGCAGATCCAGGCGATGACGGACGCCGGCGGTGGGTTGCTGGGCACCGAAGAGGAGTGGCGGCAAGTCCTGAGTCGAACGCTTGCAACGAGTGCGTATCTGGACGTCGCGCGCGCGAACCTCCTCGCCGGCAAGCGCTCCGGGAACACGCCCGACAAGCGCATGGTTCAGCGTGACGGCATCGACGGGAGCACCGCTAATGCGCAGTACTTCCGGGCAACACTCCAGGGTACGGCCGGCGGCTTTATCGGGGCTCGCGCGTTCGGGCAGGAAATGATAGCGCGCATAGCCGTGGCGGGTGAGGCCGCCGCCGAGGCGTGGGAAAGTTTTGCAAAATTCCTCGCGGCAAACTTCGATGTCAACGAGCCCGTCGATCGCTTTGCTGCGGGAGAGGCCGAGTACGAGTGGCGAGTGCACAACGTGCTTCGCGATCCGCGGAGCAACGCGCAGCTCTTTCAGTACGGGCACGACCAGGTGGATCTCTATACGAACAAGATTTATGAGATCGCCCGGGTCGTTGCCAACGATGCCAAGCTGGGCCTGAGCTTCGATGCGGCGCAACGCAATGCATCCGTGCGGGCCGTGATGGATCATCTGTCTAAGGATTCGCCGCGCAACGACGACGAGCTGTTTCAGTGGTACCGGGACGTGGGCAACCGAGCCGTTTCGTATGGGCGCCAGTACGACTTGTTCGATATTCCCGCGACCTACAAGCTCGATGTAGTTCCGACGCCGCCGGTGCTGCGCAGCACGATCGACGCCGCGTACTACCCTGCTCCTCCGTTCAAGAAGACCGGAGTAGGACGCTTCTATCTGACGCCAACTGGGAACGATCCAGCGGCACTCAAGGCGAACAACCGCGCATCAGTCGCCGACACCGCCGTTCACGAAGGATTCCCCGGTCACGACTGGCACTACAAGTACATGACGGCGCACGCGGATCAGATCTCCAACATCCGCTGGCTGACGCCGGGGGCAGTCGAGGATTCATCGTCGATGTGGAGCGATTCGATGGCCGCCGAAGGGTGGGCGCTCTACTGCGAAGAGCTCATGTCGGACCCGCGACCCGGCCATCCGTACGGATTCTACGACGCCGGCGAATACATGTACGAGCTTCAGGGGCAGCTGCTGCGCGCGGTGCGCATCGTCGTCGACGTGGGGATCCACACCAACCGAATGACGTTCGATCAAGCGGTGGACTACTTCACCGAGCACGTCGATTTCTTTCCTGGTGCGCGCCAGCGCGCGGCGACGGATCCCGCGGCGCGCGCCGCGGCAGATGTCGCGCAGCGGGCGATCTACCGCTACTCGAAGTGGCCAACGCAGGCCATCACCTACAACCTGGGCAAGAACGCGATCGTCGATCTTCGAGAAGCCTATCGCGCCAAAGCCGGGCCGTCTTATTCGGCGAAGTATTTCCACCAGAAGTTCATGGGGATGGGAACGATTCCGGTGGCTTATTTCAGGACGATATTCCTCGCCACTCCCTGAGCGCGCACTTCATCAACACTTATCCGCGAGCTGAAAAAACGTGATCCTCTTTATCGCTATCGGCCTCGCCGCCGGAGTTCTGGCCGGCCTGTTCGGGATCGGCGGCGGCATCGTGATTGGGCCGGCCCTCATCCTGCTCGCGAAGTTCCAGCCACAGACGGCAACCGGAACTTCGCTCGGTGCATTACTGCTCCCCGTTGGAGCGCTCGGCGCCTGGGAGTACTACCGGCGCGGGCACCTGAACGTCACGGCGTCTCTCTGGATCGCGCTGGGTCTTCTCTTCGGAGCGTGGGCCGGTGCCAGGCTCGCGCAGACTCTGTCGGGTCCGCAGCTGCAAAAGGCCTTCGCGATTTTCCTGGTCCTGATCGCCATCAGAGTCTGGATCAAGGCTTAGTCAGGTCTCAACTCGCACCTCAAACAGCCCTGATTTCGGGGTACTTCGAGAACGCCCAGATCGAGTAGGCGAGCATCACGACGCCACCGCTGAAAATCGCCCACTGCACGCCGACAAAACGCGCCACGACGCCCGCGATGAACGAGCCGAAGGGCGTGAACCCGACGTACACGAAAACGTAGGTCGCCATCACGCGCCCGCGCAACTCGTCCGGGACGACGGATTGAAGGATTCCGTTCGCGAGCGCGCCGTTGATCAACATCGTTAGCCCGAGGAAGAGGAGCACGAACGCGGCGAGGTGAACGGATCGCACTAGCGAGAAGAGAATCGTTAGTCCGGCGAACGCGTACGCAGTCGCGTTGAACAGGCGCCCGCGTTTGATCCGCCCTCCGAGACCAGCGAGCGCGAGCGCGCCGGTCAGTGCGCCGATTCCTACGAACGTCAGCAGTAGTCCATAACCGCTTGCTCCCGTGTGCAGCACATCACGAGCAACGACCGGCATCATCGTCAGGTACTGGAATCCGAAGATCGAGTAGATCGCGATCACCCCCATCAACCCCGACACGGATCGCGAGCTGCGGATGTAGTTCAGACCCTGCTTGAGCTGCGCATACGGGGAGACGAGATACTGAACCGGCATCCAGGGTGGCAGCTTGATCAGCGACAGACTGGCGAGCACCGCGAAATAGCTCAGGGCGTTGATCCCGAAACACCACGCGAGCCCGTATTTGGCGAGGATTATCGCGGCGATCGATGGGCCGACGATGCGCGCCAGATTGAAGCCGCCGGAGTTGAGCGCTATTGCATCGACGAGATCTTCGCGGGCCACCAGCTCCACTGTCATAGCCTGTCGCGCCGGAATCTCGAACGCCGAGATCACACCGCCTATGGTGGTCAGCGCCAGCAGCCAGCCGAAGTTCATTCGGCCCGACCAGGTGAACCACCACAGCGCCGCCGCCTCGAGCAGCAGCAATGTCTGACAGACGATGACGATGCGGAGCTTGCTGCGCCTGTCGGCGACCACTCCGCCGTAGAGTGAGAGAAGGAGGACCGGGAAGCTTCCAGCCGCGGCTACTAGACCAACGAGAAACGCGCTGTTGGTGAGCTCGAGCGCGAGCCAGCCCTGCCCCACCTGCTGCATCCAGGTCCCAATGAGCGAGACAGTCTGTCCGGTCCAGAAGAGCCTGAAATTCCGGTGGACTTGAAGCGTCCGGAACGGATTGATCGATCGTCTCTGGGGTCGCGCCGGAGTTGGATGGGGGTCGGCCATTCCTCAGGATTATACACGTCTAATGCCCCCGCTGTATCTTAGAGAAATGCGCTTCCACACCTACTCGAAGTTCAGCCCGGAAGCGGCTGATGCCGTCGATCTTCAGGGACTGCTCGACAAGCTCGCTGATTTTCTGCTGCAGTCGGGATTTGCGAGCGGTCAGAGCTTCAATCCGTATTTCGACGATTTCGACTCGGAGCCGGACCGTTCGGTCGAAGCGCTACGCCAGGCGATTCTCGACGCCTTGATCGAGAGCGGCCAGTTCACGCCCGAGCTTCTGCAGGCGCTTCGTGGCGACGGCGACAAGGAATCGCAGGAAAAGCTCAGCGAGCTGCTGGACAGTCTCATTCAGAAACTGGCCGCCGAAGGTTATCTGAATCTGCAGGCGCCTCCGCAGGTGCCGGCCGGCCATCAACAGGTGGAAGGTCGCGGTGGACTCGCGCATGGCGCGTCGAAAAGCGTCCAGTTCAACCTGACCGACAAGGGAATCGACTTTCTCGGCTACAAGAGCCTTCGGCACATACTGAGCTCACTAGGGAAATCGAGCTTCGGCTCGCACGACACGCCGCACCTCGCGACGGGCATCGAAGCCGATGGTTACAGCAAGGAGTACGAGTTCGGCGACGTGCTCAACATCGATGTGAACGAGACGCTCAAGAACTCGCTCGCGCGAACGGGCTCGATCGAAGTCCCGATGGATCTCGATTACTCAGACCTGATGGTGCGCCAGGCCGAGTATCGCTCGTCGTGCGCGACGGTGCTGATGCTCGACACCTCGCACTCGATGATTCTTTACGGAGAGGACCGCTTCACCCCTGCGAAGAAGGTTGCGCTCGCGCTCACTCATCTCATCCGAACCCAGTTTCCCGGCGACACTCTCCAGGTCGTACTGTTCCACGACTCCGCCGAGGAAATCCCGCTCTCGACGCTGCCGCAGGCGCAGGTTGGCCCGTATCACACCAATACCGCGGAAGGTCTCAAGCTCGCGCGGCGGTTGCTGATGGCGCAGAAGAAGGACATGCGACAGATCGTGATGATCACCGACGGGAAGCCGAGCGCGATGACGATGCCGAACGGGCAGATCTACAAGAATTCAATGGGCCTCGACAGCACGGTCATCGCCACGACGCTGAGGGAGGTCGCCAACTGCCGGCGGGCGGGGATTCTGATCAACACCTTCATGCTCGCGCGCGACCGGGCGCTTGTCGAGTTCGTCAAGCGCGTCTCGGAAATCAGCAAGGGGAAAGCGTACTTTACCAATACGATGACTTTGGGTCAGTTCATCCTCATGGACTTTCTGAGGAAGAAGACGCAGAAGATTTCATAACCGCGCTGAACTGCAACTGAAGACTACCTGCCAGGGGCTGTGGGCGGGCCAGCTCGGGGCCACGGGCACAAACAACAACAAACAACTCCACAACAACTACGAATGCGAATCACCAGGGTTATCTCCGCTCTCGCGATCACAATCACCGCGGCTTGCGCATCGGTTCCCCGTGGACCCGCATCAACGCGCTACGATGTGCTCATCACCAACGCACGGGTTGTAGACGGAACCGGCAATCCCTGGTACCGAGGCAGCGTTGCGACGATTGGGGACCGGATTGCTTACGTCGGCCCGTCGATTCCCGGCCTGAATGCGCGACGCGTGATCGATGCGCGCGACCAGGTCGTTGCGCCCGGCTTCATCGACATGCTCGGCCACTCTGAGTTCGCGATTCTGCGGGGGCCGCACGCGGTCTCAAAGATCACGCAGGGAATCACGAGCGAGATCACTGGGGAAGTCAGCTCCGCGTGGCCGAACCTCGCGCTCGGTGAGCAGCCCGATCCCAGATTCCCGTGGCGTTCGCTTGGACAGTACTTCGACTACATCGAGAGCAAAGGAATCGCGATCAATCTCGGCACCTACGTCGGGACGAGCTCGGTACGCGAGGCCGTGATGGGCGAAGTCACTCGCCATCCCACCGACGTCGAGATGAAGCAGATGGGCGCGCTCATCGATTCGGCGATGCGTGACGGGGCGATGGGCGTGGGAACCGGACTCATCTATTTGCCGAGCACTTTCTTCTCGACGGAGGAGCTCATCGCGCTGACGAAGTACGCGACGCCTTACAAAGGCGGGTACGCCGCGCACATTCGAAGCGAGGGGACCGGACTTCTAGACGCCATCCGCGAGACGATTCGCATCGCGGCCGAAGCGGGGACGTGGGCGGAAATAAGACACATCAAGTCGCGCTCACTGGAGCAGATGACGCAGGCGATCGCCTTGATCGATTCGGCGCGCAGAGCGGGAATCGACATCACGGCGGATCAGTACCCGTACATCGCCAGCGGAACGGGATTGGCCGCGATGCTCAATACCTGGGTGCAGGAGGGTGGTCAGGACTCGCTGGTGATGCGGCTCAAGGATCCAGCGGTCCGCGCGCGCCTCAAGGCGGAGCTCGGAGCGGACAGTGCGCAGGGCATTCGAACCGCCGCGCGCACGATGGTGAACGAGGTAGGGGCGGACTCGCTCAAGATCTACCAAGGGAAGCTGCTGACCGACATTGCGGCGATGCGCGGGCAGAACGCATACGACGCGGCATTCGATATCCTGGTCGGCGACCGCGGCCGCACCAGCGCGATCTACTTCTCGTTCAACGAGGATGCGCTCCGCTACGCGATGAAGCAGCCGTGGGTCTCGGTCGGACAAGATGCAGGCGCTGTCAGCCCCGATTCGACCGGCAAGTGGCGAGAGCGCGGCCATCCGCGCGGCTTCGGCACGTTCCCGCGGATACTTGGCCTGTACGTCAGACAGGATTCGGTGATCCCGCTCGAGTTTGCAATCCGGAAAATGACATCGCTCGCGGCGCAGCGCGTGGGACTCAACGAGCGCGGATTGTTGAAGCCGGGGATGTACGCGGACATCACCGTGTTTGATCCGGCCACAATCATCGATCGCTCCACATTCGAGCAACCTTCGCAGCTCGCGACGGGAGTGAGCTACGTTCTCGTAAATGGTGTTCCAGTCGTGGACGGCGGACAGGTCACGGCTGCTTTACCCGGCCGCGCGCTCAGAGGACCCGGATATCGCTCTAGTCGGTGAAGCAGATTGACGTTAGTGATCTGCCGATTCCCAGAAAGATCGTCGGTTTCCATCAGGACGACGAACGGCATTGGGTAGCCGAGCTCGAGTGCGGTCACACGCAGCACGTCCGACACGACCCAC
>Ga0193699_10000618_pt1 | contig 15062 bp, 16 predicted proteins | sample L3c2metaG_FD_160095 | JGI IMG/M metagenome (GOLD analysis project Ga0193699, IMG submission 160095) | Soil microbial communities from a riparian zone of the East river system, Colorado, United States - L3c2 | ecosystem: Environmental > Terrestrial > Soil > Riparian zone | place: USA: East... | reverse complement strand
AAGGCGTGCTGCAGGACGTACATTGGTGTCTCGGCATGTTCGGTTATTTTCCAACCTATACGCTGGGCAGCCTCTATTCCGCGCAGCTGGCGGAATCCTATGAACGGCAACACGCTCTTTCTGAAGAAATTCGCCACGGCCATTTCGAAGGCCTGTTGCGTTGGTTGCGCGAGAATATCCACCAGCTCGGCCATCGTTATTCCGCCGAGGAGACGATCAGGCGCGCGACCGGAAAGGGTCTCGACACCGCGGCATTCTTCCGCCACCTCGAAGCGCGCATCCCTTCATAGCTTCGCCGAACCTGACCATCACCAATTCTACTTACGCCAGACGCTGGCCAGCCACGGTTGCTGTTCACGCGGCAGGCCCTCAGGGCGGTAGTAGTGAGTCAGCTCGACAAATCCTGCCTCCAGCATGAACCGGCGCCACGTTTCGAGATCGTGATACGCCCCATAGCGCCCCCCGCTCCAGCCTTCCTCGTTATGGCCGTGCGGGTTCGAGCTAAACAGGATGCCGCGCGGTTTCAGCGCAGCGCGCAATTCCAGGAGGACGCGTGGCAATTCTTGGCTGGGCACATGAAACAATGACGCGTTGGCAAACACGCCGTCGAACCGGTTTTCCGGTAAATGAAGCTCCAAGAAGTTCTGCTCCCACACGTCGTAGCCGCGGGCGCGAGCCATTGCCGCGAAACGCGCAGACCCTTCCAGGCCGACGGCAAAATGACCAAGATCGTCGAATGTCTTCAGATCGCGCCCCGGCCCGCAGCCCAGATCGAGGATCGCGTAGGGTACCTCACCTTCGATATATTGCAGAAGCGTCGTGATGTTCTGGCTGACGTCGTGCTTGCGCGCAGCCTTCCAAAAGTCGTCGGCCCGTTCGTCATAGTGTTGCAGCGTTAAGCCTGCGACACTTTCCAGGTCGTGCGTATTCAGTTTCATCGGTCCACGTGTCAGAGACGATTCAGCATCCCTTGCGCCGGGACAACCTGATCATATCAGGGCGCGACGACCAAGACCTCAAAGGAGCCGGCCAGCCGAGGTGCCCCGCCGCCGCCCGGGGGCGGAACGGCCGCCGGATCGGGCTTGGACGCCATGACATAGAGTCGGCCGGTGCTGGGATCGACCATTCCGGTGCGTGATCCCGCTTGCGTGGCAATGTGCTGGACGACGGAAATATGCGCCGGGTCGGCGACCGAGATGACTTCGATCACACCATCGCCCCCGCACGTGATGAAGGCCAGTTTTCGCACGGGGTCGTAGATCACGGCGTCCGGTCCGCGCCCGATGGGCAGCGATGCGACTTCCTTGCCGGTGTCCGACTGTAGGACTTTTGCCATGCCGTTGCGGCAGGAAGAGATCAAGAGCTTCGCGCCCGGCACGAAGGCGAGCCCGCTGGGGCCCATGCAGCCTTCCATCTTGTAGCGGCCGGTCATTTTCAGCGTCTTGACGTCGATCACCGCGATGTCGCCGACCGATTCATCATTGGCAAAGACCTTGCCGGCGCCGTCGGAGACGGTGAACTCGATCGAGCCGCCGATCGGAATCGTCGCAACCACCTTGCGCGCAATCGGATCGACCACAGTCGCCTCGGCGCTTTCGCGATTCATCACGAACACATATTTCGTTACGGGATCGTAGGTCGCCCCGTCGGGATTCTTGCCGCCCGGAAGCTCCGCCAGCATCATGTCCGTGGCCCCATCGACGATGCGGATGGTGCCCCGGCGTTGCGGCAGAAGGATAAGCGTCGTGCCCGGGATCGGCAGCGCCATATGCCCGAGTGCGGCGCTGGAGAGCTGAGACAATTGCCCAGTCTTGGTGTCGATCACTGTCGTGAAATCGGTCCGCGCCATGAGGATGCGCCCTCTGGGTGCATCGAATGTTGCATAGTCGAAGCCGCCGTCCGGGACCTTGATGCGATCCACGATCTTGTAAGCAGGTTCTGCGGCGAGCGCCGGAGCAGTCAACGCGACGGAAAGGACGAGACCAAATAAGGACAGTGTCTTCATAGCGATACTCCCATGGGCTCAAAAGTCCGGCTTGTCCGCCGTCGGCGTCGGATGGAGCTTGTCTTTAAACATCTTACTGTGCGCCAGCGAAGATTGTGGCCGGATTACCGATGTGTTGGGATTTGGTAATTTTCGCGAGCATGCATTCCACGCACGAGGCATTTCCTCGAGGGGCTGTTTCCCATTCCTCGAACGGATAAAATCCCCATCGCTTGAAGCCCTTTTCCCGCTGCCCTGTCCCGGAGGCCAAGATGAATATTCGCGCAAATTCGATCCTTGTCGCTGGAGCTCTGTTCGTCGCGATAGGATTTTCGCCGGCGTCCTATGGGCAAGCGACAGAGAGCCAAGGCATATGGGCCGTCGCAGGGACGATGACGACGGATCGGACAGAAGTCGCGAGCGCCGAAGTCAACGGGAAACTTTACGTGCTCGGCGGCAGCGCGTTGGGCCGCGAAGATTCGCCGCTCAATCAAGAATTCGATCCCGCGACCGGACGCTGGCGTGATCGCGCACCGATGCCGCGAGGGGCTTCGCATGTCGGCGTGGCCGCGATGAACGGTAAGATCTATGTGGCGGGGGGATTTACTGCCAACACACATAAGAATCCGCTCGACCAGTTCGCCGAGTACGATCCTGCCACCGACAAATGGCGCGTTCTGGCGCCGATTGCGGCCCCGCTTGGCGCGGTGGGTTTGGTTGCTGCCGGGGGAAAGCTTCATGTCGTCGGCGGGAGGGATCCCCAAACCAAGACCGTCGCAACGCATCAGATCTACGATCCGGCCTCCGGCAAATGGAGCATGGCTGCGCCGCTGTCGGTGGCGCGCGATCATCTCGGTGTCGCTTCGGTCGGGGGCCGCGTCTATGTCTTTGGCGGGCGCACCGCCGCGGCGGTCGACAATGTGGCGCTGACTGAGATGTACGATCCGGCGACGGACAGCTGGAAAACCATGACGCCGATGCCGACGGCACGCAGCGCCGGCGCTCCGGTCGAGTATCGCGGGCTCATTCTGTGGGTGGGCGGTGAATGCCAAAACCCACAAACGCATGCGACCTTCACTGAGAACGAAGCCTATGACCCGAAGGCAAATCGCTGGATGACGTTGGCCAAGCATCCTACTGGGCTCCATGGTCATTCGGCTTCGGTGGTGGGCGGCAGCGTCTATTTCACGGGCGGCACGTCGGGATGCGGCGGTATCGACCCGAACAAATCGGTCTATAGCTTCCGTCTGCCCTGAGATGCAATTTCCGTGAATGGTGTTTCCCCAAGCGATGCCAGGGTCGCCCGAGAACCAAAACATGGCCGTAAGGCGGTTTTGCGGTGCGGAAAGCATTAACCGTGCCTTTGCCCCATTCGACAAGAGAGATGCACCCAACTGCCAAGCTAGCGCGTTTTATCTGTGAGGCGCCGCAACGAGGCGCCAAAACTCAGAGGCGGCAAACCATGCGCAAGAACCTTGCAATCGCTTTCACCAGCCTAGTGGTGCTTTTCGGAGCTTCGACTTTTCTCAGTGCTTGCAACACCGTACAGGGCGTCGGCCAGGATGTGTCCCATGCCGGTCGGGAAATCAGCGAAGAGGCCAAAGAACACAAATGAGCGCGGGTTCTCAGCCCGCTGTTCTTGGGTGACACGACGGGGCGCGCAGCCCCGTCGCCGTTGCTTTGGAACAAACGTCAATAAAGATATCTCTAGCAATCCTACGCAGACCGAGACCGTCTGATTTCCGATCAGCCGAAGCTGCGGCACAATGGAGGCCCTCCATACGCGCGATCACCGTTCTTGCACTTTGTGCGATCGTTGCGTCCTGCGCCTCTGTCCCGGATGTCGATAAAAATCTGGACGCGAGTTCCGGTCTGCAGGGGCCGGTGCGGATTATGGGTGCGCGCGGACCGCTCACCGCTCAGCAAAGCCGGGCGCTGCTCGACCGGATCGGAACAGAGGCCGGCGACGATCTCATGTTGCGGCGCCATGTTGCCATCGAAGAAGCTGTGGCGGAGAGCCCGCTGGTCGCAGGCAACCAGACACATCTGTTGGCCGATGGGGACGAAACGTTTCCCGCGATGTTCCGCGCAATCAAGGGCGCGAAGGATCACCTCAACCTCGAATATTATATCCTCGAGGATATCGAGAGCGACGGCGAAAAACTCAGCGACCTTCTGATCGCGAAACGGCAGGAAGGCGTCGCGGTCAATATCATCTACGACAGTTACGGCTCCGACAGCACGAAGGCGGACTTCTTCACCAAGTTGAAGGCCGCAGGGATCAATCTTGTCTCATTCAATCCGGTCAACCCACTGGACCCGCAATCCCTCAACAATCGCGATCATCGCAAGATACTTGTGGCCGATGGCGCCAAGGCGATCGTCGGCGGCATCAATCTCAGCACAACCTATCAGAGCTCGTCAGTCGGAAAATCGGCAGGCATCAAGGGCAAGCCGGACGCGCGCTGGCGCGACACGGATCTGGAGATCGAAGGGCCGGTCGTCGCGCAATTGCAGACCCTCTTTCTCGAGCATTGGAACGGTCAGAAAGGGACACCTCTCGACGTCCAGAACTTCTTCCCTGTCATCCCACCCAAGGGAACCGAGGTCGTGCGCATCATCGGCAGCACGCCGGATCATGCGATTCCTCGCTACTACGTGACGCTTCTGTCGGCGATCCGCAATGCCGAGAAGAGCATCTGGATCAGCGCCGCCTATTTCGTGCCGACCGACCAGGAGGAGGAGGACCTTATGGCTGCCGCGCGCCGCGGCGTCGACGTTCGCCTGCTGTTGCCCGGTGAAAGCGACTCCCCGCGGGCACTTGCCGTCGGCCATTCCCACTATTCCGACTTGTTGGAAGCCGGTGTAAAGATTTATGAAACTCAAAATCTGGTGCTCCATTCGAAGACCGCAGTCATCGATGGCGTATGGTCGGTCGTCGGTTCCTCGAATTTCGATCGGCGGAGCGTGTTGTTCAACGACGAGGTCGATGCCGTTGTGCTGGGGAGCGCGACCGCACAGGAACTGCAGGCGATGTTCGAGAACGACATCAAGAATGCGAAACAGATCGACCTCGCAGACTGGCGTCGCCGGTCCCTGATAGCGAGGATCAACGAGGTATACTCGACCGTTTGGCAGGACTGGCTCTGAATGTCAGGAAAGCCGCACCTCGCGACATATTGGAATGCCGTTGTGCAGACCATCGCGGTGTTTCTTGTGGTGAGTTCGGCGGCAATGGCCGCCATCTCCACGGGCGAGAAACCGCGCCCTCCCTGCGGCGTTGAGCCCTCTCCGAATTACCCCGCGCTGGACGCCCCGCCCGTCATTAAGCTGTGGACGCAAGCCGACCTCGCAAGCTGGAGTCCTCCGCTATGCACCGCGTGGGCGGGCGGTTCCGCAACGCTCGCCGTCGGGCTCGCCGGCCGTTTTCGCAGCGCGAGCGATGCCGACGCTATGCTCGCCCGGATCGGCGCAGTTTCCTCGCTGCGGGACGTGCGCTATTGGTCCATCACCGACAAACAATGGAACCCGATGTTCGTGCGCGCGACAGCGCTTGATGGACCCGATCCGAAGAAAGCGCGGGTCGATTTTTCGACTTCCGAGATGCGCGCTGGCAGTGACGTCTATTTCCTGGCCGCCGACAATCGTTCGCGGGACGAAGCCGTTTCACGCCTGCATGTAAGGGAGGCGGACAGTGGACACATCATCATCGAAACGGCGAATGTGACGCCGCTGCGTTGGATGTTCCTGTCCTTCGCCGCGCCGGGGAACATCCAGACTTGGTATTTCCTCGATCGCGAGGCGGGCGGATCGTGGCGTTTCTACAGCCTGACCCGCGTGCTGTACGGCTCGCCGTTTTTCGTTCGATTCGTTTCGGGCGAATCTTACGTGAACCGCGCGTTGGCCATGTATCGCCACCTCGCCGGAATTCCCACGGATAGGGATCCGCCGCCCGGGCCGTGAGTTATCGCGAACGCGGAAAGAATGCCCGCTGATTGGTGCGACTGCGCAGGGGCTGGTAGCTCCTGAGTTCATGGGCGTCGCAATAAGGACGGCCCGATTCCGGCCGCCGGCCGCAATAGTGGAAATTCCGATCTGTCGGATCACCGATCGGCCATTTGCAGGTGCGGCTGTTCAAGGTGAGGGTGGTTACGAAGTTTCCGTCCGCGCGCTTGAGGGCCGGAAGCTCGGGATCATGCAGCGCAGTCGGACCACGCGGTTCCACCGTCGCCGGCAGAACAATGCCCTGGCCGCTCGTGCTTTCTACTAAGGCTTGTTCGTCCAGAAACTCGGCCATAATTTTCTCCTTCGAATTCGTCAGGGTTTGCGCCAAACATTTGGCTGCGTGATTCATGTCCGTTTGCGGTTCAACCTGGGCGATGCATCGGCTCTGACCCGCAAGATGCGGAGCGACGCGGACCCTCGCGATTGGCACCGTTAAGCGAAGCTTACATCCAGTATCTCGTACGACCGCGCACCACCGGGCGCCGTAACTTCGATCACATCGCCTGCAACCCTGCCAATGAGGGCGCGAGCAATCGGCGAAGAAATCGAAACGCGGCCATGTTTCAGGTCCGCTTCAAGATCGCCGACGATCTGATATTTCACCCGCGAATCGTTTTCCGTTCCGCCCAGGGTGACGGTCGCTCCGAATGTCACGGTCTTCCCCGAAAGCTTGGAGAGATCGATGACTTGCGCGCGGGAGATTTTATCCTCCAAATCCATCATCCGGCCCTCGATGAAGGACTGACGGTCTTTGGCGGCGTGATATTCTGCGTTCTCCGAAAGATCGCCATGCGCGCGCGCCTCCGCGATCATCTTGATAACGGCGTGCCGCTCGACCGTCTTCAAATGCTGGAGTTCGTCCTCCAGGGCTTTGTGGCCGGCCATCGTCATCGGAATACGTTCCATCCGGTGCACCTCAGAATCCAAAAAACCACGCGAAAGCGGCGTGGTTTCCGCTCAAGTCCATTGCTTAAGCAGTGCGGTAAGCAATCATCATACAGGAAGTCGGCTGTTTCGTCCTAGCGCCCGCTCATGCGAGTCGAATGGGAACAGTGCGCTTCATCTGACGGGAACGCTGTCGCACCGTCTATATAGGCGTGTAGCGATCGCTTTACAATGCAAGCGTGCAACAACTCTCCCGTGACATTTTCACCGGCATGCGATTCACCGTGTAAATATTGACCCTTGACGGTTAATCGACGAACGGATCGGCGGGCGATGCCGCATCGAAATCGATCACGACGGTCTTCACTTCCGTGTAGTGATGAAGCGCCTCGAGTCCGTTCTCGCGACCCATGCCGCTCATCTTATAGCCGCCATAAGGCAGCATCCAATGCGTGGTACGGAACGTGTTGACGGTGACGAGGCCCGCTTCGATCTCCGCCGCGACGCGATGAGCACGAGAGACATCGGACGTCCATAGGCCTGCGACGAGCCCGTACTCCACGTCGTTCGCCAAGCGAATGGCTTCTTCTTCTGTGTCGAACGGCATGACGGCGAGAACAGGGCCGAAAATCTCCTCCTGTGCCAGCCGCGAGCGATTGTCGACATCTGCGAAAACCGTTGGCTCGACGAAATAGCCTCGGGCAAAGCCTTTGGGCCGATTTCCGCCGGCGACCAGACGCGCACCCTCCTGCTTGCCGAGCGCGATATAATGTTCGGTCTTGGCGAGCTGTTCGGCGGAGGTCTGCGGCCCGATATGCGTCGCGCGGTCGAGCGGCATGCCGATGCGAATGGCGCGTGCGCGTGACGCGATTCTGTCGAGGAATGAATCATAGATCGGCCGCTGGACGAAAAGGCGGGAGCCAAGGGAACAGGATTGGCCGGTCGACCGGAAGGCGGACTGCGTCGCGACCACCAGAGCGCGCTCGATATCCGCATCGGCGAAAATGACGTGAGGCGATTTCCCGCCGCACTCGAAGGTGCAGCGTTTCAGATTGCCGGATGCGAGCTGCATGATCTTGCGCGCGGTCGCGTGGCTGCCGGTGAAGGAGATCTTGTTGACGCCGCGATGCGCCGCAAGCGCCGCCCCTGCGGTGGCTCCAAAACCCGGAACGACATTGAAGACTCCCGCCGGGAAGCCTGCCTCCTCGACGAGCTTGGCAATTTCCATGGCTGTCACTGGAGTCTGTTCGGCAGGCTTGAGGACCATGGCATTGCCGGCCGCCAAGGCTGGTCCCATCTTCCAGGAATAGAGCAGGATCGGTGAATTCCACGGCAGAACCGCACCGACCACGCCGACAGGCTCCCGACGCGTATAAGCGAGCGCGTTGGCCCGGATGGGAATCTGATCGCCTTGGATCTTGTCGGCGGCGCCTGCGAAATAGGTCAACCAATCGACGGCGCGCTGGACCTCACCGATCGTGTCGCGCAGCGGCTTGCCATTGTCGCGGCTCTCCAACTCTGCGAGCTTGGCGGCGTCGCGGCGCACCAGTTCGGCAAGCTTTAAGAGGAGCGCGCCGCGCTGGCTGGCGGTGATCTTGGTCTTCCATGGGCCCTGCATGGCAGATTTTGCGGCCTCGACGGCTTTGTCGATGTCCTTCTCGTCCGCCTCGGCGACTTGCGCCCAGACGGCCTCCGTCGAAGGATCGATCGATGCGATAGCCCGGCCTGAATGCGGGACCACCCAATCACCGCCGATAAAAAGACGGTCATAGATTCGCTCGGACAATGTCGTTTCCTCGTGAAATTCGGCCGTCGCTTTGCCGCTGGGACATGCCGCCCGCGCCTTCCGCAGGCGTTTCAACTCACCGGCTGCTTGTTACGGGCTTTACAGCCGTCATAATGGGAACGAAAATTGTTGAGAATTTCGGCGCCCAAGTCAAATCGCCTCGTCCCACGGCGTCGGGTGGCCGCTAACAAGCAAATTTTCGGAGCAGTCGATTGCCTATCCCCGCCTGGCACGAGGCCGTCATTCAAGCCTTCAAAGACAACAATGTCCGGCTGGTCGTCTATGTCCCGGACAATGTCCTGCGGCCGCTGATCGATGCTGTCACAGCAGATGACTTCTTCACCGCCTTCGCCGCGACGCGCGAGGAGGAGGCCGTCGGGATCGTCTGCGGCGCTGCAATGGCCGGCTTGCGCGGTATCGTGCTGATGCAGACGAGCGGTTTTGCGACGCTTGCCAATGTGCTGGCATCCCTCGCGGTCGCCGCGCAGATCCCGGCGCTGCTGATGATCTCCGAGCGCGGCACGCTCGGAGACTTCCAGATCGCACAGGCGATCGTCTGCCGCACGATGCGTCCTGTCCTGGAATCGCTGGGTATGGAGCACCACACCATGACGCGTCTCGACGAAGCGCATTTCATCGTCGATCGCACCATCAAGCAGGCTTACAAGACGCAGGCGCCCGCCGCGCTCATCCTCTCGCCCCTGCTCACCGCACAAAGGACGAGCCCATGAGCCCTGCCCCGGCGAAGCGGAACACCAAGATGATGAACCGTTTCGCGTTGACCACCCGCCTCGTTTCGAAGCTGGAGAACGAGGAAGCGGTCATCGGAGGAATCGGCAATTCCAATTTCGACCTCTGGAATGCCGGAAGGCGGCCCCAGAATTTTTACATGCTGGGGAGCATGGGCCTCGCCGCGCCGATCGCTTTGGGCGTCGCGCTGGCGCAGCCACAGCGTCGGGTCTTCGCTCTGGAAGGCGACGGCTCGATTCTGATGCAGCTGGGATCGTTGGCGACCGTCGCGGCGCTTCGCCCGCGAAATCTCACGATCATCGTGTGGGACAACGGGCTATATCAAATCACGGGCTCACAGCCGACGGCGACATCGGCGGCCGCCGATGTGGTGGAGATCGCACGCGGGGCGGGAATCGTACAGAGCGACTGGGCCAGCGACGAAGAAGACTTTGAGCGGCTGGTCGAGCGGGCGCTCAACGAGGACGGCCCGTGGTTCATCGCGGCGCGCATCGACGGCAAGGCGCCGGCAGCTCAAACCCCGCGCGAACCGGTGAGCATCAAGGATGCGTTCATGCGTGGCATCGGGATGAAGCCGATTTTGTGACGGCAGCCCTGGCGGTGCCGTCCACCTTGGGCGTACTGGCGTTTTCTTTCGGGTATCGCAGTGCTAGCCTTCGCCGCGCCACACAAAGTGCGGCGTTGGGGCGACGCAGATGGCGTTAAGCGAGCAAAGCGCTGTAAGCGAGCTGGGTGCCGCCGCCGGAGTGCAAGCCGCTCCGGCGCAACGCGAGATCATCTACCGGCACACGGTGGTCGTGCGTGTGACGCATTGGATCAATGTGCTGTGCCTCACGCTGCTCTTGATGAGTGGTCTCAAGCTTTTCAACGTTCACCCTGCCCTCTATTGGGGCAATTACGGCTATCGGGGTGCGCCGACCTTCCTCGCAATCGACGGCATGATCGATCCTGAGACGGGACAGCCGGTCGGACTGACCCGCATCGGCGACCACATCTTCGATACCACCGGTATTCTGGGCGTGACTTACGATTCCGACGGACGGCCAAGGCGCGGCGCGTTCCCCGTCGGGGTGACACTGGGAGCCGACCTCGCGCTCGCGCGCGACTGGCATTTCCTGATGGCATGGGCGCTGGTCATCAACGGCGCGGTCTACCTGTTGTTCGGCCTGTTCTCCGGCCATTTCCGACGCGATCTCGCACCGGCAGGCGAACAGCTTCGCCCGCGCCACATCCTCAGCGACATCTGGAATCATGTTCGGCTGCGCCGTCCGCGCGGCGAGGCCGCCAAGCGCTACAATGTGCTGCAAAAGTTCACCTACCTTGCGGTGATTTTCGTGCTGCTGCCGGGGATGGTGCTGACCGGGCTGACCATGTCGCCAGCGGTCACCGCGGTGTTTCCGTTCCTGTTCGACCTGTTCGGCGGGCGTCAGTCGGCACGCACGATCCACTTCCTCAGCGCCAATCTTCTGGTGATCTTCGTGCTGGTCCACGTCATCGAGGTCGCGCTGTCCGGCGTCGTCAACCTCATGCGCTCGATGATCACCGGACGCTATGTGATCAAGCCGGAGCGCACATCATGAGCGGCAACATCATCACTCGCCGAGGACTGCTGGCCGCCGGCGCGGCGACCGTCGGCAGCACCCTGCTGACCGGCTGCGATCCGCTGTTCGAAGGGCAGTCGATGCGCCCGCTCCTCGATTTCGGCCAGTGGATGTCGCTACGTGCGCACCGCCTTTTGCTCGCCGCGCAGCCGCTGGTGCGCGAATACACGCTCGCCGATATCTCGCCGGATTTCCCGCCCAATGGCACAGAGATGCCGGACGGCACCCTCTATTTCGAGTTCATGATTTCCCAGTTCGCCAATTGGCGCCTGAAGGTCGACGGCTTGGTGCGCAAAGAGCTGTCGCTCTCGCTCGACGAGATCAAGAATCTGCCGGCGCGCACGCAAGTCACGCAACACAGCTGCGACGAGGGCTGGAGCGCGATCGGCCAGTGGACCGGAGTGCCGCTCGGCTATCTCCTGCAGATGGCCCAGCTGGCGCCGGAAGCGCGCTATATCGTCTTCCATTGTCTCGATGAGATGACGGAGGGCGAGTTTTATTACGAAAGCGTCGACCTGTTCGATGCCTTTCATCCCCAGACCATCCTGGCCTATGGCATGAACGGCAATACATTGCCGGTCCAACACGGCGCACCCCTTCGCCTCAGGGTGGAGCGCCAGATCGGCTACAAGAACGCCAAATACGTCACCCGCATCGAGGCCGTCGACCGGCTCAATCCTATCGGCGGCGGCAAAGGCGGCTTCTGGGAAGACCGCGGCTATCAATGGTATGCGGGGTTGTGAACAACAGCCGAGGCTACGCCGTCGTAGCCGTGGGAGATTTGCGCATTCGATGGCGGCCTGTTTTCTCAAAGCGATGCGGTCGAAGGAGGGGTGGCGCCCTCATTACCGTCGATCTGCACATAAAGGGCTGCCCCCCAGCGCCTATGATCTGCTCAAAGGATTGCTGGCCCTGATGCAAGAAAGCCCCGCACGGCTTGCGACTTGAGCGCCGCAGTTACTCGGCAGGGACCTTGAAGGCTTCGTAGTTGGGTTTCCTGTGCCCGCGCCGCAGGAGGGCATGGTGCACCCACACCGTCAGATCGATCAGAAGCCGACGAACTCCCATAGGCGGATCGAAATGCGAAGCGAATTCCCGATTGATCTGCAACACGGACCAATAGTTCACGCGCCACTCATGGAAAGCTTCATTGAGCGCGCGCTCCTGACGGGTGTCCACCGCCAGCGAAGAACAATCGCAATGCGCATCGACTCGTACGCCGCCGTTCGGATCGAAATAGAACCTGTGCCGGCTGGGGATGTGGTGAAGCGAACCGTAGGTGAACTCAAAATGGTCGGGGCTCCCGCTGAGAGCCGCAATCATGGGACTGGCATCGAGATGATTCATGAGAACCTCCATTAGGACCACCTCTCGTCCCTCGCGGGGCTAAGGATGGCCCACTTGAAACGCCGTCACGTCGATGGGGATCAACGCGAGCGAGTTCAAATCATTGATTGGGTCGGAACGTTCTCATCGAGGCCCGCGTTGACGGGCACATCGAGAGTTCATGTCGGCAGGAGACCCCAAATATGGCCAGCGAGACATTAAAGAACGTGAAGGTTGCCATCCTCGCGACGGACGGTGTGGAGCAGGTGGAACTCACCGAACCCCGCAAAGCGCTCGAGGCAGCGGGCGCGAAGACAAAGCTCGTGTCGCCGAAAGACCGGGAGATCCACGGTTGGCAATTCAGCGAATGGGGCGACAACTTTCCCGTGGACATCCCCCTCACCGAAGCAAGACCCGAAGATTTCGACGCTTTGCTCTTGCCGGGCGGCGTCATCAATCCGGACAAGCTCAGGATCGAGCCCAAGGCGGTGGCCTTTGCCAAAGCCTTCTTCGATGCGGGTAAGCCGGTAGCCGCCATCTGCCACGGCCCGTGGACGGTGATCGAAACGGGTGCGGCGCGGGGACGCCGGATGACATCATGGCCTTCGCTCAAGACGGACCTTAAGAGCGCCGGCGCCGATTGGGTCGATCAGGAAGCCGTTGTCGACGGCAATTTGGTTACAAGCCGCAAGCCAGACGACATTCCCGCGTTCAATCGCGAAATGATCAAACTGTTCGCGCATGCGCGCGGAGCCCAGCGCGCGGCGTGATCAGCCCCGTCGTCGCGGATAATTGACCCGTCTTTCGGTCCGGCCCGGATTTCCTGCGTTTTTCTGGGCGGCATCGCTCGATGGGATGTTGCCGCCGCAAGGCTTCGGCGACGCCCTACAGTGTTTAATCCCCACACGGCGGTAATCTTTGGCGTCGCGGCTGAAGCGGCATGACCCATGGACATCAAGGAGGGGGCGGAAGACAGCGGATGCCATATTTCGTTATTTGCTTCAGGGACGCGACGGGCGCCTTGCGCGGTGCCATGCCCCCTTGACGGTTGAGGTGGACTACCCTTCTATTTCGCACATGCAGCATTCACTCTTCGCATCTGCAGAAAAACTGGCCTCCATCGTCGGGCGACCGGGGGCTCCCCAATGCGAAGGGCAGCCCGGCCCCGGTCCTTATGAGCACTACGTTCTCGGCAGCGCCTATGACGAGATGTTCACGGCCGAATGGGGCGTCCGGCCTCATTACAGCGAACTCCATCGCAGAGTAGCGACCCTTTCCAGCGAAGAGCTCCGCCGCCGGCAGCAAGCCTGCGAGCAATCCTTCCTGCATCAAGGCATTACCTTCACGGTCTATGGCAACAACCAATCTACCGAACGAATCATCCCCACCGATCTTCTGCCGCGCATCATCGCGGCATCGGAATGGGCGCTGCTGGAGGCGGGGCTAAAACAGCGCATTCATGCGCTGAATATGTTTCTGCATGACGTGTACTCCGATGGCCGCGTGCTGAAAGACGGCCTGGTTCCTCGCACGCTGGTCTACGGTTCTAAACATTACCGCCGCGAGATGCGGGGCCTTCCGGTGCCGCACGGAGCCTATGTCAATGTCTGCGGCACCGACCTGGTACGGCGGCAAGACGGCACTTTCGTGGTGCTCGAGGACAATTTGCGCGTGCCTTCCGGCGTCTCCTATATGTTGGCCAATCGTGACGTCGTGCGCCGGGCGTTTCCCGCAATCTTCCGCAGCGCCGCCGTTAGACCGATTGAACATTATCCGCAGGATCTCCTCGCCACGTTAAGATCGCTGGCGCCACTGCAGGACGAGGTTTCGATCGCGGTCCTCTCGCCTGGCGTGTTCAATTCGGCCTATTTCGAGCATGCCTTCCTGGCGCGTCAAATGGGTGTGGAGCTGGTCGAAGGCCGCGACCTTGTCGTCAATGACAACGTCGTTTATGCGCGTACGACTTCGGGACTAAGGCGCGTCGACGTGATCTACCGGCGCATCGACGACGATTTCATCGATCCGCTTGCCTTCCGCGCCGATTCGACGCTCGGCGTGCCCGGTGTCTTCAATGCCTATCGTGCCGGCAATGTCGTGATCGCAAATGCTCCCGGCACCGGCATAGCAGACGACAAGGCGGTCTACGCTTATGTTCCGCGGCTCATCCGCTATTACCTTTCGGAAGAGCCGATCCTTGAAAATGTCGAGACCTTCCTTTGTCGCGAGCCCAAGATGCTCGCTCATGTTCTCGCCAATCTGGATCGGCTGGTGGTGAAGGCGGTCGGCGAATCGGGCGGCTATGGCATGCTGATCGGCCCCCACGCCTCGCAGGGGGAACGCGACGCCTTTGCGCAGAAGCTCAAGGCGGAGCCGGAGAATTACATCGCGCAGCCTACGATCCAGATTTCGACCGCTCCGTGTTTCGTCGATGGCGGCATCGAGGCGCGTCATGTGGATTTGAGGCCCTTCGTCCTGCACGGGGAGCGAACGACGATTGTGCCCGGCGCCCTGACGCGAGTCGCACTGAAGCGCGGCAGCCTTGTGGTGAATTCCAGCCAGGGCGGCGGCTCGAAAGATACCTGGGTGTTAAGCACATGAGACCCGGGGTCACGCGATGCTGAGCCGGGTCGCGGATAATCTTTATTGGATGAGCCGCTATTTGGAGCGCGCCGAACACACCAGCCGGCTGATCGCGGTCAAACTCGAATCCATGATCGAACAGACG
>Ga0193699_10000617_pt1 | contig 15088 bp, 14 predicted proteins | sample L3c2metaG_FD_160095 | JGI IMG/M metagenome (GOLD analysis project Ga0193699, IMG submission 160095) | Soil microbial communities from a riparian zone of the East river system, Colorado, United States - L3c2 | ecosystem: Environmental > Terrestrial > Soil > Riparian zone | place: USA: East... | reverse complement strand
ACGCGCCGGTTCGGCCGCGCTGTCCGGCTGCCCGAGGGTGACGTGCCGGCACCGCCCGGATCGGGGGTTTCGAAGTCGGCGGCCTCGCGGAGGTTCGTGGCGCTGTCGGCGGCGCGGCTGGCCGACTGCCGAGGGCCTTTAATTCCTCCTCGCTCCACTTCATGCTGCCTTTACCGACGCCGACACAGGGTCCCACGACGGCATGCGGCCTCGAGACGCCGCGCCCCATAGGTCTTCTCCATCCGCAGGATACCGAGACAGGATCGGAAGCCCTGCTCAGGAAACTGTTGCGAAAGAATCCTGCGCCGCGTTCACGCCCGAGTGACGGCGTCATCCGGCAGTTCGTCGATCGCCTTGCGCAACCTGCTTCGCGATCGATCATCAGGCCGAGGCGCTGCTCAAAGGTCAGCGCGGTGACGTCGGGTTGGCGTAGCTGATCATCGAAGGCCTTGGCCATGCCGGCGAGCCCGAGAGCGGCGAGACGTTCGTGGCGCAGAACTTCTCGAATCTTCCGCATCGGCAATCTCTCGGCGGGCATCGGACCTCCAATTGCGTGAACCGCAAAAGCAGGACCTTGCCCCGTTCAGAGCCCCCGAAGCAGCCGGTCGGACCGCTCCGGCTGTTCGGTGGTGCGTTTGACGACACCGCGCACCAGGAAGAACTGCGGATCGTGGCTGCGATGCCGTTCGGTGTAGACCGCTTTCAATTGCATTTCCTTCGAGGCATGGTCCAGGATATCGGGAATGGATCAACATCTTCGAGCCCGCAATCCCGCTGTCGGACGGCGTCGTAAGGTCCTATATAACAAAGCCCGAGTCACCATCCGCGCCGCGCCCGGTCGCCGAAATCTCAAGCTATCACGCCCATATCTACTATGACGTCGCAACCACCCGGACGATGGCCGAGCAGTTGCGCACCTGGATCGGCGAGCGCTTTCTGGTTCAGCTCGGCAGCTGGCACGACAAGACGGTCGGCCCGCACGATCGCCCGATGTTCCAGCTCGCATTCGCGAAGGAGATTTTTCCGACGATCGTGCCCTGGCTGAACCATTCGGGTCTCAGCATCCTGATCCACCCGAACACGACCAATCCCCGCCGGGACCACACCGTCGATCCCGTCTGGATCGGGACGGCGCTGCCGATCCATGACGAAAACTTGCCCAGCGAAAGCGAGGCCGAAGGTCCGTTGGAGCCGAACACAACGCCGCATCTCCTAACCTAGAGCCTGATCGGGCCTCATTGCATCAGAGCCGGGCTCTAGTTTTTTGTTTTGACGCGTTTTCTTCACGCGAACCGATCGCCTGTTCTACGGCATCCGGTTCGACGAAGTCCACGGGATGTCCTTTTCGCTTACGCTAAGGACGAACAAGCCGCGGCGGAAATCGAGGACACGTTCGCCCTGCACTTCTCGATCATCGCGACGAACATCCTGAAACGTGGCATCGGCATCGTGATGGTCCTACCCAGGCTCAGGTGGTCAGGCGCATGTAAAGCAGCGGCAGCTTGTCGGGGAGACGGGCGATCTGGTCGATGACGACGAAATTCCGTCGGCCGAACATCCGCCCCAGATAGGCCGTGCCGTCGCCGTCGAGCCCGATTCCGAATACGTCGATCGCGTTATGCGCGAGGCTCTGCACCGCCTTACGCGCATCCTCAACGAAATAGCGCCGGTCAGCGACGTCGATGTCGGAAGGTTCGCCGTCGGTGACCACCAGTACCAGCCGACGATGGGTCCGCTGCACCCCCACCAGTGCGCCTGCGTGGCGTAGCGCGCCGCCGATCCGTGTCGATAGGCCGCCGCGCAGGCCCGCGAGTCGAGCGCGGGCGTGGCGGTCGTATCGCTGGTCGAAACCTTTTACCGGATAGAGGCGGACGTCGTCGCGGCCGTTCGAGCAGAAGGCCGCAACAGCAAAGGCGTCGCCAAGGTCGGACAGGGCCTGGGACAGCAGCGCGGTAGCGATCCGCTCAACGGTCAGGATCGTGGTCGAACTGCCTTTGACGAAATCCTTGGTCGATTCCGAGATGTCGAGCAGCACCAGTACCGACAGGTCGCGATTGCGCCGCTCGGTGCTTTCGTAGATCCGCGGCGACGGCGCGAGACCCGCGCGCCGGTCGATCGTCGCCTGGATCGTGGCGTCGAGATCGAGCCGGTCACCTTCGGTGCGGCCACGCAGCCGGGCCGGCCGGCTGACCCGCGCGGCGCCAACCAGATTCTCCAGCCGGTTCAATACGTCGCCATGGCTCTGCACCTGGCGGTCAAGTAGTGTGGTGTCGGCCGGTTGCGGCTGATACTCCACCACGGTCGCCCATTCCGGGCGTTCGCGACCGAGCAGATAATCATATTCGGGATATTTGCCGACCGGCACGCCTTCGTCGGCGCGCAATTCGCGTGCGGTCGCTCGGCCGACATCGTCTTCCGGACTCGATCTCTGCAGATCATGGCCGTCGTCATGGTCCTGGGTCCGCTCGATACGCACGGATTCAACGATAACGTCCTGTTCGACGCTCATCTGCGACGGCGCGTCGTCGATGTCCCACAGGCCGGCACTGTCGTCGCGATAGAGCGGCTCGACCCGATAGGTGCGCGGGTTGAACTGGATGCGCATCTGGCCGAGATCGTTGCCTAGCAGATTTCCGATCTGACGACTGATACCTGGATCGGCCAAAGCATCACGGGCTGCGAAGAACATCTGCCGGCCTTTTGTCACCCACAGATCGTCGTCGCGATAGTTTGGGTCGATCAATGCTCGCGACAGCCGCGCGAACAGGCTCGGCGAAGTGACGCCACCATCGGCGCGAGCGGTATGGAAAGGCGCCCATAGCCGAAACAGCCCGGGCAACTCGCGCATCGCCAATTGCTCGACCCGGGCGTCCTCGATCAGGGACACCAGGGCTACTTGCATCGGCTTCAGCCCGCGGATTTGGAACCGTGGCCCGGAATGGACCAGATGCGCGCCGATATGGGCAAGCATCGCCCGATAGACCCTCCTGACCGAGCTGGCCGCGACGCCGCGCATGCGCGCCGGCACCTGCACGAACTGGCGATCGAAACTGGCGCGGCGCTGCAGGGAGTCGCCCGGCGTGCCGGCGACGGCGCGGATGAACGGCTTCTGCCGGAACAGCGCCATCAGATAGGCCTTCAGCGCGCGTTCGGCATCAGTGAACCCAATATCGCCAATCGCCTGTTCAAACAGATCGAAGGCGCGCGGGTCCGACAGGCTGAACAGCGCCAACCGGCGCTCGGGATTGCTGCCACCGGCGCGGAGGCCTCCGAGCACCCAGGCGCGAAAACCGTGGACGCCGAGTTCGGCGAGCAGACTATCGGAGCGGGCAAGCACCGACATCACCGATTCCGGCCCTTGCGCGGCCAGTTCCGCGACCGCATCGAGCCAATCGCGGAAATCGCGCTCATTGCCGAGGTGGCGTAGCGCCGGCGAGGTTGCCTCGCTGAGTGCCGCGGCGGCGGCGCGGCCGGCATGCCGTTCGACATCGAGAATGCAGGGGGCGAGCGCCAGCGCAGCCAGCGGCCCACGGTGCTCTGCGAGGGTTCCGGCCGCGCAGATATAGGCCTCAAGCCCGGCAGGCCCGAGGCCGCTCGCGTGCAATCTTGCCAGATCGGCACGCCAGTCCGCGAGCTGATGACCGTTGAATACCTGCCTGAGCGCGCGCCAGATCGAACCGTTGCGCGGATCTCCGACCAATCCGGATTCAACGAGATCAGCAAAGGGCGTTTGATTGATCATCCCGGTGCGTCCGCCTTTAGATGCAGGCAGCAATGGCGTCCTTGAGCGCTTCGCGCATGTCCGGATCGTCGGTGATCGGCAGGACTAACGCGGCATCGCAGGCCGCGTTGAACGACACGTCCTTCGCCACTAGCCGTCCGGCGTGAATCAGCATGCGCGTCGAGGCGCCTTCGTCCAGACCGTGGCCGCGCAGATTGCGCGAACGGATGCCGATCTCGACCAGAGCGCGCGCGGCGCTGGTGGCGATGCCGGCCTCGTGGGCGACGATCTCGGTCTCGATATCAGCGGCGGGATAGTGGAAATCGATCGCGCCAAAACGCTGTTTGGTCGATTCCTTCAAGTCCTTCAGCACGCTCTGGTAGCCGGGGTTGTATGAGATCACCAGATGGAAGTCCGGATGCGCGCGGACCAGTTCGTTCTTCTTCTCCAGAGGTAGAATACGTCGGTCGTCAGTCAGAGGATGGATAACGACAGTGGTGTCCTGGCGCGCCTCGACAATCTCGTCGAGATAGCAGATCGCGCCGTAACGAACCGCATTGGTCAATGGTCCATCGTGCCAGACTGTGCCATTGGCGTCGAGCAGGAAGCGACCGACGAGGTCGGAGGCGGTCATGTCCTCGTGGCAGGCGACGGTGACCAGCGGCTTTTTCAGGCGCCAGGCCATGAATTCGATGAAACGGGTCTTGCCGCAGCCGGTTGGGCCTTTCAGCATCATCGGCATGCGCACCTGATGGGCCGCCTCGAACAGCGCGATCTCGGTGCCAACCGGCTTGTAATAGGGTTGCTCGCGAATGCGATAGTCGTCCAGATTGGTCATAAGCTAACGCGGTTCCTGAAAAAAAATGCCGCGGCCGAAGCCGGATATGGAGAATGCAGGGTTCTCATGGAATTGGCTACCACCAAGGGTCCGGAGCATCGTCCGAGACGACGATGCTCCGGAACACGTCCGCTCAAGGCAAAAGTGAAGCGATGTCCCAGGCCAGCCTATCGGTGGGCCGGGGACTTCTCGTTCGGGATGCCCTCGATCGGGCACTCGTCCGTGCCCGCGGTCGGACGGGTCATCGCCTCGACCATTTCGCGCGTGCCTTCGGGATCGGCGATCCAATTCTTGTAGAAATCGTAGGGGCAGGCCGCGACGCCGCGCGCGCTTTCGCCGGAATTGATCATGCCGGTATAGCCGCGATGGACCAGTTTGTAGAGGTGGTTCTGCGACTGGCCGGTGCGGCGGGCATCACGGATCAAGCTCTTCGACAATTGGGCATACTGGATGCCGTATTCCTCCTCGCCGGTCTCGCCCAGGGTACGGCCGTCGAAGCCGATGATCGCGGAGTGACCGAAATAGGAATACACGCCGTCAAAGCCGGCGGCGTTGGCGACCGCGACATAGACATTATTGGCCCAGGCCATCGCCTTGGAAATGATGATCTGCTGTTCCTTGGCCGGATACATGTAGCCCTGGCAGCGTACGATCAACTCGGCGCCCTTCATGGCGCAGTCACGCCAGATTTCCGGAAAGTTGCCGTCGTCGCAGATGATCAGGCTGACCTTCATACCTTTCGGGCCTTCGGAGACATAGGTGCAATTGCCGGGATACCAGCCTTCGATCGGCACCCACGGCATGATCTTGCGGTATTTCTGGACGATCTCGCCCTTATCGTTCATCAGGATCAGGGTGTTGTACGGTGCCTTGTGCGGGTGTTCCTCGTGGCGCTCGCCGGTGAGCGAGAACACGCCCCAGACCTTGGCCTTGCGGCAGGCCTCGGCGAAGATGTCGGTCTCGGGACCCGGGATCGACGAGGCGGTCTCGTACATCTCCTTCGAGTCATACATGATGCCGTGGGTGGAGTATTCCGGGAAGATCACCAGATCCATGCCCGGCAGGCCGGTCTTCATGCCCACCACCATGTCGGCGATCTTGCGGGCATTGTCGAGCACCTCGGCCTTGGTGTGCATGCGTGGCATTTTGTAATTGACGACGGCTACGCCGACTGTGTCGTTGCTGCTGGAAATGTCACCGTGGAGCATGGAGATAGCCTCCTGTTTTGGTTGAGTTTGCCGTCGGTCAAACGGCCATGTGACGGTGGACGAGGTCGTCGGTTAGCTTATCGATGGGTCCGGACGCTGCGACGTGGCCTTTTTCGATGATCGCGAAGGATCGTGAGGCACGTCGGGCGAAGTTCACGTCTTGCTCGACAAGAATGATCGTGATGCCGTGCTCCTTGTTGAGGCGCATAATCACGTCCTCGATCTGCTCAACGAGATTGGGCTGAATTCCCTCAGTTGGTTCGTCGAGCAGGACAATCTTCGGGTTGGTCAGCATCGCGCGGGCAATGGCGAGTTGCTGCTGTTGACCGCCGGACAGATTGCCGCCGCGGCGATTCAAGAATTCCTTCAGCACCGGGAACAGGTCGAACACCTTGTCCTCGAGCACACCCGCGTCGCCGGGATTGCGGCGGGCGAAGGTGCCAAGTTTCAGATTTTCGCGCACTGTGAATTGCGGCAGGATGCCCCTGCCCTGCGGCACATAACCGATGCCGTGCCTGACCCGATCGTGGGTCGGGGTCGCGGCAATTTCCTCGCCGTCGAGCCGGATGCTGCCGTCGCTCTTGTCCATCAGCCCGACGATGCTGCGCAGCAGCGTGGTCTTGCCGACGCCGTTGCGTCCGAGCACGCTGAGGAAGCCGGCGTCACCGACCTCAAGCGTAACATTCTGCAAGGCGCGGCTATTGCCATAGAAGGCGCTGAGATTGTTGATCTCAAGCATGACCGAAGCCCCCCGAGCCAAGATAAGCTTCGCGCACCAGCGGATTGGTCTCAATGTCGCTGACGTTACCTTCCGCGAGCAACTTGCCTTGATGCATAACCGAAATCGAATCGCCGATTTCCTTGACGAAGCCCATGTCGTGCTCAACCACGATCAGCGTGTGCCGGCCCTTCAGCCGGTTGAATATCTCCGCGGTCTTACGGGTTTCCTGGATGGTCATGCCGGCGGTCGGCTCGTCCATCAGGATCAGTTCGGCGTTCTGCGCCATCAGCAACGCGATCTCCAGCCACTGGGTTTGGCCATGGGACAAATACGCGGCCGGCGCCTCCATTTGGTCGATGAGATCGACGAAGACGCAAAGGTCTTCCAGTCCAGTAGTGTCGTCGTTCTGGGGCCCTCGCATCAGATTGGTCCACACGCCCGGCTTTTTGCAGTAGGCGACTTCCAGATTCTGGCGCACGGTCAGCTCCCGGAACACGCTCGGCACCTGAAATTTGCGGCCGACACCGGAGCGGGCGATCATGTACTCCTCAAGCGATTCAAGATGCTTGCCATCGAACACTATCGAGCCGGCGGTCGGTTTGACCTTGCCGCAGATCAGATCGAGACAGGTGGTCTTGCCGGCGCCATTCGGCCCAATCAGGCAGCGCAGCTCGCCCTTGTTAATGGTCAAGTCGAGCCCGTTGACGGCCATGAAGCCATTGAAGCTGACGGTCAGATCGCGCACGACCAGATGGGTGCTCATGAGACCTCCTTCGGATGGCTGGGGTTCAGATCTATTTCTCCGTTCGGGCCATGACCATCGCCGGGTCGGATTTTCGCCAGCAACTGGCCGATCAGGCCAGCGAGGCCAGAGGGCAGGAAGAGCACGACCAGCACGAACAGGACGCCCATCACCAGGGTCCATGTGTCAAGGAAGGTCTTCGATTCCGATAGAGCTCCCTGCATGCCAGTGACCAGCACCGCGCCGACGAAGGCTCCCGGCAGGCTGCCGCGGCCACCGACTGCACACCAGATCACTACCGACAGACTGAGGGGAACGTTGAGGAAGGTCGGCGACGCGAACTCCATCACGATCGTGTAGAGCATGCCGGCGAGACCGGCGATCGCCGCCGAGATCGCCATCACGCTGATCTTGTAGCTGGCGACGTCGTAGCCGAAATACTGCACACGATCTTCCTGGTCACGGATCGCCTGGAGGATGAGGCCGAATTTGGTGCGAGAGAGCACGTAGCCGAACACGAGGATGACACTGGCGACAGAGGCGATCAGATAGAAAGTGGTCCGGTTGTAAGCGTCGAACACGATACCGCCGATGGTCAACTGCGCCAGATCGGTGATGCCGTTGAAGCCGCCGGTATATTGCTGCTGGTCGATGATCAGCAGGTTGACGACGACCAGCATGGCCAACGTCGTGATCGCCACGAACACGCCGGTGACCCGGCCGCGGAACATGAACCAACCGAGCCCAGCCATCAGCGCCGAGGGCACAACGATGCCGGCGACGATGGCGAAGGTCATCGAGTAGAATGGCACCCAGAACCAGGGCAGCTGCTGGACGTTGTTCCAGACCATGAAGTCCGGCAGGCCGCCGGCGCCAGTCTGCACCGGAATGGTTCGGAGCTTGAGAGCCATGGCCATGCAGTAGGAGCCGAGGCCGAATGGCAGTGCCTGACCAAGATTGAGGATGCCGCCATAGCCCCAGGACAAAGATAGCGCCAGCGCCAGCAAACCGAACACAAGATAGCGGCTGTATTTACTGATCAGGAAGTCGTCGACCAGTACGTAGGGCATCAGATACATGGCGGCGATAAGGATGACGATACCGATCAGTTCCGGTTGCCAGAAACCGGTTGCGCGTTGGCGCGAAGGAAACTTGCTCATACGCGCACCTTTGCGACGAACAGGCCCTGGGGCCGAAAGCGGATGACGCTGATGATCACGATCAGAACGGCCGCCTTGGCTATGGTGTCGTTTTGAAGGAACGCGATCACGCCTGTGACCTCGCCCAGGGCGAAGGCGCTGATTACTGTGCCGAACAGGCTCTGCACGCCGCCGAGCACGACGACCATGAATGCGTCGACGACGTAACCAGTGCCCATTTCGGGTGACACGCTTTTCAACGGCGAGACGATCGCCCCGGCGAGGCCGGCCAGACCGGCGCCATAGGCGAAGGTGAGTGAATAAATCCGGTCGGCATTGACGCCGAAGCAAGACGCGACGTTGCGGTCCTGCACGACCGCGCGCAGCTTCAGTCCGAAAGTCGTACGGTACATGATGGACCAGCTGATCAGGAACAACAGCGCGGCGACCACGAAGATGAAAATGCGATAGGCGGCGATCTCGACTCCGAAGATCGACACGCTGCTGGCCATCGACGGTGGCAGCTCGACATAGCGCAATTCGCCACCGGCGGTGAGCCGAACGACCTGCTGCAACACGACGCCAACGCCCCAGGTCGCCAGGATGGTGTCGAGCGGTCGCCTATACAGCCGGCGTAGCAGGATGCGCTCAACCAGCCAGCCGAATAGCCCGACGCCGAGAAAAATCAGCACCAGACCCGGCAACAAAGACAACCCGGCGTAGGCCTTCAATGCCCAGGCAGCGTAAGCACCGAGCATGATGAACTCTCCATGAGCAAGGTTGATCACCCCGATCGTGCCATAGATGATCGAGAGGCCCAGCGCCACAAGCAGCAGGATCGATCCAATGCTGAGCCCGGTCAGGACCTGTTCGAAGACGGAATGCATAAGAAAGGTTCCACGCTAACACAAAGCGCCGGGCGGCTGACGGCCGCCCGGACACGCAAAAGGCGATCAGGACTTCTTTTCGACCAGGCCCTTTTCCGTGCAGACCTGGTTTGGATAGGCAGCGTAGGGTTCGGGCTTCAGCCATTCCTTCGACTGGACAATGATTTCGAACTGGCCGTTGGACTTGGCCTGAGCGATCTTCGGCCACAGCCAAGTGTGCAGATTCTCGGGTTCGAGACGGACCTTGCCCTGCGGGGCGATCATTTCCACACCCTTGACGGCTTCGCGGATGGTATTCGGCGTAATGTCGCCCTTGCCCAGCTTCTCGACGGCCTGCTTGAACATGTAGGTTTGGAAGTAGCAGGCCTCGGACACGAAATGGGTGACCTTGTCGGCACCCCAGCGCTTCTTGTAGGCGGCGACGAACTTCTCGTTCTCTGGCGACTTGTAGACTTCGAAATACGGCGCCGAGGTGAAGTGGCCGGCAGCGGCCTCGCCACCCATGGCGGCGATCTCGTTTTCCGACGTGGTCAAACTGGCCATCGGCATCTTGGCAGGGTCGAGGCCTGCGGCCTTGTACTGCCTATGCAGCGCCACCACCGAATCGCCGACCACCGTCGAAAAGATGACGTTCGGCTGCTGCTGACGGAACTTGTTGATGACCGAGGAGAACTCGGAATGGCCGAGCGGCACGTATTCTTCGTTGACCACTTCGGCGCCGTATTTCTCAAGCAGCTTGCGGCAGTAGTTGTTCTCTTCCTTCGGGTAGATGTAGTTCGACCCGATCATCGAGAACTTCTTGCCGAAGTTCTTGATCAACCACGGGATGAATTCATCCTGCTGCTGGTTCGGCACGGCCCCGGTATAGATGACGTTCTTCGAGCACTCGCGGCCTTCGTACAAGGTCGGGTACCAGTAGAGATTGTTCTGCTTCTCCACGACAGGCAACACGGCCTTGCGGCTGGCCGAGGTGTAGGAGCCGAACACGCTGACGCATTTGTCGCCGGCGACCAGCTTGCGCGCCTTCTCGGCGAACGTCGCCGGATCGGAAGCAGGGTCTTCGATCACTGGCACGATCTTCATGCCATTGATGCCGCCGGCGGCATTGATTTCCTCAATCGCCAGGATTGTCGCCTTGTTCAGCGATTCTTCAATGATCGCGGTGGTGCCGGTCAGCGAAAACAGCACGCCGACCTTGATCTCGCCGCCGGCCGCCCAGGCCAGATCGGAATTCTTGCTCCAGATATGCGGCATGCTTCCGGCCAGGAACGCGCCGCCTGCGGCGCTGGCATGAAGAAATCGGCGTCTCGTAAGTTTCATGGTTACCTCCCGCGTGAACAGCAAAAAGCCCCCGTTCGGATATCATCCGAAACGAGGGCTTTTTCGCCCGATGTAAAGATGGACGGCAATGGTGCCGCCCCACCGCTTCAAGACGGTGAGGCAGAAAAACTAACCCAACAGTTCAAACGAGTCAATGATCGCCGTGGCAATGGCGTTGACTGTGGTGCGACGGTCCATCGCCTGGCTGCGCAAGAACTTATAGGCACCCTCATCGTTCATACCGCGCGCCGAAATCAGAATGGCCTTGGCGCGTTCGACATTACGGATCGTGCGCAGATTCTCGTCCAGCCGCTCAATCCGGTCGCGCAGGCGCTTGGTGTAGTCGAACTGACTGCGCGCCAAAGCCACCACGCCGGCGATCGTCTCGATCTGCGCCGGCATGTAGATCACCGCCTCGGGAGTCGTCTCGCACAGTCGCGCGGGGTCGGGCGCACGGTTCGGCCCGATCACCACCACGACGGCCGAGCGAGATTCGCCCGGCGTCCAGGGCAATCGATCGGTCAGTCGGTCACTGAATTCGACCACCAGCACATCTGCGTCGGACGGCAGCTTGTCCGGCATCGGCCACAGGCGCCGGACCTTGGCGCGTGCGCGTTGCAGATCGCGCACCAGTTGGTCGGCGCCGGATTCTGGCGCTACCGCAACAACGATTTCGAATTCGGCCAGGCTGGCTGAGCCGGGCTTGGCGGGCACTTCGACTTTGCTCATGGCTACAGGTTTTCGGGCTTCATGGTCGATCAGAGGAAATGCGCGTTGCGGCCGGAGCAGGTCAGATACGGATCGGCGGCGACCGCCGCCTTGGAGCGCGCGACTATGTCAAACTGGCCGGCGCGGTTGGCGCGACCGATACACGACCACAGATCAGCGTGGCTGCATGAGGCGTTGATGGCGACCTTGCCCTGCGGGGCCTCGAATTCCGAGCCGAGAACCACCGGCCTGAGCAGGTTTGTCTCCATCGAGTTGGTCATGGCGAGCGCGCGCGCAAAGAAATGCACTTGGAAATAGGCAGCCTCGACGCACATATTCGTCGGTTCGTCGGCGCCGAAGCGCTTCTTGAAGCGTGAGACGAAACTGGCGTTTGAAGCGCTATCGATATTCTGGAAGTATGAGGCTGCGGTGATGTGGCCCTCCCCGACATCGAAACCCATGGCGCGGATTTCGGCCTCGGTCGTGGTGAGACTAGCAATCGGCAGCGTCTTCGGATCGAATCCGGCGTCGGAGTAGCTCTGGTACAGATGGACCGTGGAATCGCCAACCACAGTGGAAAAGATCACGTCCGGCCGCGTGCGCTGGATGTCGCGGATAATCGGCAGGAAATCCTTGCGCTGCGCCCGCAAGGAAACATAGGTCTCGCCTACCACCTCCGCGCCGCGCAGCATTTCGCGCATGATCCGATTGGTTTCGCGCGGGTAGATGTAGTCCGATCCGACGAAATAGAAGCGCCGGCCGAGATTGGAGACTAGATACTCGCACAGCGCCAGGCTGTTCTGGTTCGGGGCGGAGCCTGTGTAGATGACGTTGGGGGAATATTCGAATCCCTCGTACAACGTCGGGTACCAGAGCAGCCCGTTCAGGCGCTCGACGATCGGCAGCACCACCTTGCGGCTGCTGGACGTATAGCATCCGAAGATCGACGACACGCCGTCCTCGGTCATCAGCTTCTTGGCAAAGAGCCGGAACAGGGTGTTGTCCGAAGCCGGGTCGTAGATGATTGGCATGAGTTCGCGGCCGTTCAACCCGCCGGAACTATTGATCTCGTCGATCGCCAACAGAGTTCCGCGAAGCTGGGTCTCTTCAATGACCGACATGTGACCGGATTGGGAAAACAAAACGCCAACCCGCCAAGGCTCGCTCGTTGCCTTATTCATGCGTTTCAATGAACGCCTCCTAGAATCGGCTTGACGCTTCACCGTTGTGGTCATTTTGCAAAGCAGCAATTTGAAGCCAATTTCCTCCCGGCGGCGCAAGAGCTAAGGCAGTGCGGCCGGCTAAGTCAATGACAATCCAGCCTCCACGAGTCGCGGGAGATTTCAGAATGATCACCATACTTGCCTTCTACGCCGGCTATACCAACGCGATGTCAGCGGTCGCGGTCACAAGGGCGTCTTTGCCGCCCGCAACATCGGGACCGATCTGCTTCCCGCCGTCTCCGTGGCACCGCTGCCGATCAACCGCCGAGGCGTAGCGCGACACGTACGTCCAGGAGCAGTTCCGTTCGACCGTTCCGGGTATTGTGCAGCGCACAAGCGGCGCGATTATAATGGCGCAAACGCCACAAGACATTTGAGCGAAATTCGTCACGTCTCCCGCAAAGGAGACAACCATGTTCAGAGCCGAAATTGCATCAAAACAAGCCGTCTAGCCGGGCTATTCGATCTCTCTAAGGCGGATGGTCGTTGAATCGGAATGGTCGTGACAAGTAGGCCGGCAAGCTGCGCAAATTATCTTGGATCGCGATTAGCGATTGCTCGGCCAAGCTCGCAAAGCCGCTCAAGGTAAAAGCTGGATCGCCCGCTCTGACCATGGTGCGCCGCTATTACGGCCAGCGTGAAGAGCTGTTCGAGGTGACAGTCACGACGCATCCGGAAGGCCGCTACGCCTATACGATGGACATGCAGCGATCGCTGCGGCCGCGCGTCTAGGGCGACAGCGCCGGTCTTGCCTAACGGGCCTTCATCCCGCGTATAGCGCGATCGTCTCGAACGAGGACAGGAACGAATGCTCGGCGAAAGGCGTTCGGCAAAAGGCCTCGTTCATGACACCGGTGCCGGGCGGGGTTGGGCCAATGACAGTGACGATGTTGCTCGTCAACACAATCTCGTCTGCGAAAAACGCCCGCGTTCCAGCGTTTAGCTGAACTGATCGTTTCGCTCTGAGACCCCTCTTTTTTCTTTTGAAAACTGGCCGCGAAATGGGAGCCGCGTTCCCGCAGCCGGGATCCCAGGACTGAATGCGCAAGATAGGCGATCGCCTCCTCGCGTGACGTGATGGCAAACCGCTGCGCCATCGCGCTGTGGCCGAGGCCGGCAACCTGGGGAAAGACGAACCACATCCAGTGGCTCTGTTTTCGGCCGCGGCGCAATTCGTCGAGGACACGCGAATAGACCGGAGCCTGCTCATCGACGAATCGCTGGAGGTCGAAGGAATCGGTCATGGTGTCATCCTTCCTTCAAAGCGACGGAACAGGTGGAAAAGCTTCGGCGCGGCATTTCGGAATCCCTGCCCTGTGTTAGCAGCCGGAACGAAGTGGAGCCCCGGGGGATTCGTCCGGGCAGGAGTTATTTCATGTTGATGACGAAGGAGCGAAGGCCCGCAATCCGAACGCTGCGTGGCTGGGCGATCTCGGTGCCGCAGGACGCCGGTGCCATCCGCGAGTGCGACGAGCACGGCTGGATGCGGGACCGCGCCGACCCTCACGCGCGCGAGCGAGCCATGCTTGTCGCTCGGCGGGATCCGCCACCCGGCGCCTCCCCGGAGCAGGCGATCGAGGCCATCGAGGATGCGCTGGGCTCGATCGGCGATACCTGTCCGGAATGTCCGGCCGAGGACGGCTAGGCCGACTTCCGCTGTCGCGCAGTCGGCTTCTTGCTGGCGGTTTCCTTTGCCGGTTTCTTTCCGGCGATCGGCATCAGCATTTCCTTCTGGCCGGCCGCCGCCTTACGCGGGTTCTTGGCCGGCTTCTTTGGAGCCTTGGTCTCCGCCGCACCGCCCACGCTTCGCCGCAGCGCCTCCATCAGGTCGACCACGTTCTCGCCGCGCGGCCGCTCCTTCGCGGTGATCGCCTTGCCGGCGTGCTTCTGGTTGATGAGATCGACGAGAGCGGTTTCGTACTGATCTTCGAACTTGTCGGGCTTGAAGCGGCCGGCCTTCTGATTGACGATGTGCCTTGCGAGATCGAGCATGTCCTTGGTGACTTTTACGTCCTGAATATCGTCGAAATACTCGTCCTCGGAGCGGACTTCGTATGGGTAGCGCAGCAGCGTACCCATCAACCCTTTGTCCAGCGGCTCGAGCGCGATGATGTGCTCGCGGTTGGTCAGCACCACGCGTCCGATGGCAACCTTGTTCATTTCGCGGATGGTCTCGCGGATAACCGCGAAGGCGTCATGGCCGACCTTACCGTCTGGACGGAGATAATATGGGCGGATCAGGTAGCGCGGATCGATCTCGCTGCGGTCGACGAACTCGTCGATCTCGATGGTTCTGGTCGATTCCAGCGCCACGTTCTCGAGCTCCTCCTTCGTCACCTCGATGAAGGTGTCGGTGTCGACCTTGTAGCCCTTGACGATGTCCTCGTTGGCGACCTGTGTGTACCGAAAACTTTATCCGTGTTGATGACGCCCCGGAATCACCTAAGCTGGCGAAATGATCGGGCTCCTGTGTTTCGTCGTGGCGGTCTTGGCCTCACCATTCAAGTCGAAGATCCGGCTTGAGGCTGAGAATGCCGCGCTCCGACATCAGCTGGCGGTCTTGCGGCGTAAGCTGAAGGGC